>CAJIAL010000219.1_pt1 | contig 15254 bp, 14 predicted proteins | sample 9199091 | NCBI WGS metagenome assembly CAJIAL01 (sample SAMEA7708270, study PRJEB35096) | sediment metagenome | biome: marine neritic benthic zone biome [ENVO:01000025]; feature: sediment [ENVO:00002007]; material: shallow marine sediment [ENVO:03000034] sea grass bed [ENVO_01000059] ... | reverse complement strand
GCATCGGCTCCGATACTGGCCCGACCAGCCCCCAGCACGCCACGGTGAGGCACGCGGGTGGCACGCGGGGGCTGGCAGCGGCCTCCCCGGACGCCCCTCGGCCCTGCTTGCAACCGCACACCTTGCAACAAAGATGGTGAGGGAGACGCCCTGGCGCAACGCGCTTGGCTCATGCGCGCCGGTGCAATGGGCGGTGGGTCAGCAGCGCGCGTGCGATGCGTCAGGATACGGCGAATGATGGGCCGGGAGGGCAGGGCCGCGAGGAGCCGCACGGCGCCCTGGTGACACCGGGGGTATCGCTCCATGTCGAACGTATAGGATTTTCAAACGCACTTTTGCCGCGCCGCTTCCGGTCGCAGCCCTTGGCTGGGGCCGCTCGTCGCCGCGGCACGCGTAGCGGCGGGCAGCGCGCTAGGGGAAGAGGCTGAGGAAATGTGTGCCTCCATATATGCATGGAGCCTTCGGTCGCCGCACCAACGCCAACGTCACTCGATCCTAGACAGAAACTGTCTAGTCCAATACACTGCAATTCTGTCTACTTGACTGTGCAGCGGCGCTCCGCGCCACTGAACGGCCTACGAGCTAAGCCGTTATCTGCTAATGGACTCCTGACCGCATCTTCAGCGCTAGGCGCCTGAGCGCGATACGCGCAGCTGGCCCCATCGCAAGCCCACCAACGACTCCTATCGCGTCGACGAGACCTATATCAAAATGAGGAGTAGGACAGGCTTACTGCGTTTGTACTGCCAGACCTCCCAGGTTTTGCGCATGGAAAGTGCTTGGATGTGTCTCATACGTCTGTCCGGCACATGCTGTTTTGCTGGGCAAGGGACAGAGGCCGAAAAGCCCATGTACGCGGCCGCAAAGTCATGCTAGGATGCCAACCGGTATCCCCACAAACGCCTTCGTCACACTCAGGAAGGATGTGCATATGGCAGCAGCCGTTGCGGAAGAGACCCTCAAACTCAAGGTGCGTCCCCTGACTGCAGAGGCCTTTCGGCCCTATGGTGCGATTTTAGAACCTGGCACCATGGTCTATCCGGAAGCCGAAGAGGGCCGGGTGGCGCTGGAAATTCTCCGAACCCGCCGCCGACCCAACAACCGACACACTCAGCAGTTGGCCATTCACTTCACCTATAATCAGACGTTCATCCCGGTGCAGGGCTCCATGGTACTCATCGTGGCGCCGGCCCCTGAGGATCGGGAAGCCGACACCTATGCGTTTGATTTTGACCACGCTGCCGCCTTTCTCATCGAACCCGGACAAGGCGCCTTCATTGAAAAAGGTATCTGGCATAACGTGGTTCCCGTGGGTCTCGAATGCACGTTTGTCAATGTCACACGCAAAAATGATGACGAAGACCAGACGGAGATGAACGACGAAGGCCGTGTCGACACCATCTCCGCCACGCGCGCGTATGTGGGTTTCATTGACCTGGGCGAACGCTACCAACGTACCATCGAGTTGGAACTTTAAGTTGGTCCCTACCGGCTCGGCCCACAACGGTCAGCTCGCAAGCTCGCGTCTCGGCATGTTCCGGGAATCAGCTGGAGCCGGAACCTGCACCAGATAAATATCGTGCTAACGGTTATCGCCAAACACCGCATCCCGCTCCCGCGCACGTTTGGCGCCCTCCAAGGTATTTTCCCCCTGCTGCATGCGATACATACGCGTCAGAGCATAACTCTGAAACGCGCCGGTGACCCCGGTGCGGAAGCCCATTTCATCCTGCATCTGGTTGAGGGAGAATTTCGCCAGCCGCAGCGCAAAGGGATCTTGCATGGCAATGCGTTGCGCTAATGCCATGGTGGCGTCTGTGAGCTGATCGCGCGGCACAACCCGATTGACCAGCCCGAGGTGCAGGGCATCCTCCGCCGTAATCCAGTCACCGGTAAACAGGTATTCCTTCGCTTTGCGCACCCCGATGTCCCAGGCCAAGCTGGCATATTGCACATGCGACCCAGCCCAGCGCACTGTACGGTCGCAGAATTTGGCGTCGTCGGAGGCAATAATGAGATCGCAAGCCGACGCCAGCATTAACCCGCCCATGATGCAGTAGCCTTGCACCTGAGCAATGGTGGGTTTGGGGAAATCGCGCCAGCGCATGGTGTTGTCGAGATAGAGATCACGGCCACGCTTGTACTCACCGGGAATGCCCGGAGCATACGAGCGCCGCGCGCGGTCGGCTTGTTCCTGCGGACTACCGATATCGTGCCCGGCCGAAAAATGGGCGCCGGCGCCGGCGACGATCACCACTTTTACCGCCTCGTCTTCCGCTGCCGCATCCATCGCCTGATCAAATTCCTCCAGCATAAGGCGGCTCTGCGCATTCAGCACTTCCGGCCGATTCACGGTGATGGTCAGGACTGCCTCATGGCGATCGAGTTGTAGCGTTTCGCACGTCATGTCACGTCTCCTTTTCACTTAACTCCCCGGCACGATGCCGGCGGGAAGGCTCTCAATGTGGGCGCAAATATCGCGCGGACGCGTCAGCCACATACGATCGCGATGGTGCAAAATGTGCTGAAACACCCGCCGTAGTTGGCGAATACGGTACGGACGCCCAACGACGAAGGGATGCAGTGAGATGGGACAGACGAGCGGTTGCCGTCTGGATTGCGCCAGCATTTCGTCGAAATTATCGACCAGCATGTCGGCAAATTCGCTTGAGGTGTAGCGGTACCACACAATGCCGCGCGTGTCGTTACACTCAATCGGGTAGGGGATGGACAGAATACGGCCGTTGCGGGTTCCCATCCAGATAGGTTGGTCGTCGGACGTCCAGTCCATGAAGTAGCGGTAGCCGGCTTCCTGCAAGAGGTCTGGGGTGACCTCGCTGTTCGACAACCACGGACTCATCCACCCCACCGGCGGCTGCCCCTCGTGCTGCGTGATGGTGTTGGTAACCGTCCGAATAAACGCCGCTTCCGCCGCTTCATCGAGATGGCCCGGTTCCTCGGAATTGGTCATGCCATGACCGAGAATCTCATCGCCGCGCGCCCGCAAACGCTCCGGGATGTCGGGACAATGTTCGTAGATAGCGGTGTTAATTTGTGCCTCAATGGGTATGTCGAGTTCGTCGAACAATTCAAACAACCGCCAGATGCCAACGCGATTCCCATAGTCACGCCAGGAAAAAATGCTGTGGCTGTTGGCCTGGTCTGGCGGCGCAATCGCCGCGCCCTTGCCCTCGCCGTAGCTAAACTGTTCAATGTTTACCGCCACGTAGACGGCTAAGCGCTTACCGCCGGGCCAACTGTAGTCCGGCCGCGTGGTAATGTTGGAGTATGCATATCGCCCGTGTGTGCGCAGCATCGTATCCCTTCTCCCTCCTGTTTCAGACATCTCTTCTGCTACATCAGCCCACATGAGATGCATACACCTAGCTCTCGAAACATGCCCGGACGCGCGCGTGCGCGCTGCTGTCTGCGTGCCAATGTTGTGTGGTCCGATTGAGTTTTCACGCCGAGGATAGGCTGTCGGTGCATGGGTTGCAAGCGGCCAGAGACAGGTCATGTGGTATGAACCGCGGTGCGCAGGGTAGGATTAGTGCATGTGCAACAGCCCATCCGCTGTGATTCTTTCCGACGGAGCTTCACGCCTTATGCTGACCAGCCAACATTCTCGTATTGTTCCACCTCCCGTGCGCTGGCGCGTGCTCTTCGCAGGGACTGCGAATCAAGTCAGTTGGCTACTCATGGGCCTCGGAATGATCGCGTTCTGGCTCGTCGTGTTCAGCGTAGACTTGTCCTTCATCACGTTTTGGGGGGCACGCGAACGCGCCATCGGCATTGTCACCGACTCACAAGAGACCAACGTCACCGTCAACGACCGCTCCGTTTACGTGACTTCCTATCGCTTTACCACACCTGCTGGCCGCATAGTCGAAGACTACTCCTACGGCACGGGCCGGTGGCATAGCGACGGTCAAGAAGTCGCCGTTGAATATCCTGCCGGCAAACCCACCCTCTCCCGTATCACAGGGATGCGCCGCAAGATACTCGCGCCCGGTTTCCTCTTGCTTCTCCTGCTGCCGGTAGGAAGCGCGTGGTTTTTCATCTACCGACTCCGCAAGGGGTTACGAGCCATCAATTTGCTACAGCATGGCCAACTCGCCCAGGGCACTCTCGTCGCCAAAGAGCCCACCAATATGAGCGTGAACGACGAACCGGTCTACAAGCTGACGTTTGCCTTCACCGCGCAGGATGGTCAGGAATGTCAGGTGATCCACAAAGCCCACAACACCGAAGCGTTGGAGGACGAAGAGACCGAGCGACTCCTCTACGACCCGGCGCAGCCTGACTCGGCAATCATGGTCGATACCATTTCCGGCTTCCCCGAACTGGACGAACACGGCCGCCTGCGCTCGCAATCCGTCCCGGTCGCCTCACTTTTCTTGCCCGTGCTGACACTCGTTGGACACGGATGGTATGCCCTCGCAGCCTTCTTCTAATACCTGTTCTCTAAAGCAACCTCCTCACCAGTATGCTTGACCCCCTGTCACCCTTGGCCTATGCTGTCGGTAGCCCCACAACACCGAAGTAGCCCCAGGCCAGGGGACGCGATCAGAAGACGCCATCTTCTGGAAGACACTGCAGGAGGAGATTGTCCATGCTCTATGAATCACGCATTTACCACACCGTGCCCGGTAGACTCCCCGCCCTCAACGACCGCTTTGCCAAGCACACCATGGATTTTTTCACCAAACACGGCATCGGCATGTTCGGGTTTTGGACCGACGACATCGGCACCAGTAACAAGCTGACCTATATTCTCACATTCGACAGCATGGCCGACCGCGAGGTCAAGTGGAGCGCCTTCCAGGCCGATCCCGGCTGGCATCAAGTACGGGCGCAGACGGAAGCCGACGGCCCCATCGTGGCGTATGTCGAAAATGCCTTTCTGCGCCCGACGCCGTATTCGCCGGAGCCGCATGTGCGGTCGAACCTCCAGGAACTGCGGATTTACGATGCCGTCCCGGGGAAAGCCCAGAACGTGCATGATCGCTTTGCCAATCACACTATTGGGTTGTTCGAAAAACACGGCATAGAAAACGTTGCCTACTGGACCGAGGACGTCGGCATCAGCAACCGGCTGGTCTACATGCTGGGCTATCCCGATCTCGGCGCGCGGGAAAAGAGCTGGACGGCCTTCCAGTCCGATCCGGCATGGCAGCAGGCGCGGGCGGAATCGGAAAAAGACGGGGCGTTGGTGCGGGTCAGCCGCCACTCGATTCTGCGTTTGACGCCGTATTCGCCCAGGGGATAAATTCCATTACAGACTGCTCAACCACTTGTGTACCGGAGGTACGCTATGGCCTATCTACGCGATTCCAAATCCGCCGCGGTGCGGGCGCGGCTCGATCATCCCGTGATTGACGGTGACGGCCACTGGCTGGAGCCCGTGCCGATTGTCCTCGATTATCTCCGCGATGCCGGCGGTCCGCAGATGGTCGATCGTTTTACCGCCTGGATGTCGGACAGTAGTTGGTATGAGATGACGCCCGCCGACCGCCTGGCTCTTCGTAACAAACGTCCGACGTGGTGGGGTGAACCGGCTAATACGCTGGATCGTGCCACCGCCATGATTCCCAAGCTAATGTACGAGCGGCTGGATGATTTCGGTGTCGACTTCGCCCTGGTCTACACCACCCTGGGCCTAGTCCAGATCGCGAACCCGCATGACGACATGCGGGCTGCCCTGGTACGCGCGATTAACACCATGAATGCCGAGATGTTTCGCCCGTATGCCGATCGCATGACCCCCGTGGCCATCGTGCCGATGTACACCCCCGAGGAAGCGATCGCCGAGGCGGAATATGCCGTTAAGACGCTGGGTATGAAGGCGATTATGATTGCCAATCATGTGCGCCGTCCCATTCCGGCGCATCTGCAGCATGGCTCTGATCCGGCGTATGCCGGGCAGTATATCGATTTCATCGCGTTGGAAAGTCCCTACGACTACGACCCTTTCTGGGCCAAGTGCGCCGAGCTGCAAGTGGCTATCACCGGGCACTCGAGCGGCATGGGATGGGAAGGCCGCACCTCGGTGAATAATTTTACCTTCAACCATATTGGGCATTTCGCCCAGGCCAGTAACGTGTTTGCCAAAGCCCTGTTGTTCGGCGGCGTCTTGCAGCGCTTCCCGCAGCTCCGTTTCGGCCTGCTCGAAGGCGGCGTCGGGTGGGGGTGTAATCTGCTCACCGACACGATTGGTCACTGGGAAAAGCGGCATGCCCAGGCAGTGCTGGATAACGTGCGACCCACGAATATCGACCGTCAACAACTCATCGAGCTCATCACCCAATACGGTACGGAGCAATACACGGCCAAGCTGGAGGATATTCTGCATAGTCCCAGCACGCTCATGCCGTTTAAAACCGCTGAGGAACTGACGGCCCGCGAAGACGGCTTACCACTCGACGACTTCGCTGCGGCCGGTGTTACCTCGCCTGAGGATATCCGTCAGCTCTTCGCCGAGCGTTTTTATTTCGGCTGTGAAGCAGACGATCCCACCACGGCGTGGGCGTTTGACAAACACGGCACGCACCGCCTCAAGGCGATGTTCAGCTCTGATGTCGGGCATTTCGATGTCATCGATATGAGTGAGGTGTTGGAGGAAGCATACGAATTGGTGGAGGACAACTTGATCACGGAAGAGGATTTCCGGGAATTTGTCTTTACCAATGCAGCGCGTTTGCACACATCGCTGAACCCGGATTTCTTCAAAGGGACGGTGGTTGAGGATGCGGTCGCACAGCACGTGCTCTCTGCAGAGCACGCGGTAGGTACAGGCGACGACTAAGGAGTAGAGTAGGCACTCTGCAGGGTCAACCGACTCTACAGAGTGCCTTGCGGCTTAACGGCCATGAAAGGCTGGGGTGCGTTTTTCGCGCCAGGCAGCGTGACCTTCGGCTTTGTCCTCCGTGAGCTCTAAGGCCATAAAACGGTACAGATCGACCAGGGAGGCATCCGCGAGATTGGGGTTATCCAGGCCGCGATTGAGCGACTCTTTGGTCAGTCGTGCCGCCAGCGGTGGTAACGACACGAGGTGCTGGGCCACGTCCATCGTCGTGTCCATCAATTGGTCGTGTGGCACCATCCATTGCGCTAAGCCGATGCGATACGCTTCCTCGGCTTTGAGGGGAAAGCCCATCGCCAAGCGCATCGCCAGGCCCTTCCCAACCCAGCGCGCCAGGCGTACCGCCCCACCATACGCCGGCAAGATGCCGAGCGCCACCTGCGGCAACCGCCACTCGGCTCGCTCCGACGCGACAATCAAATCGCAGCAAAACGTAATGATGCATCCCACCCCCACGGCATAGCCGTTGACCGCACCGACGAGCGGCTTGGGAAAGTTGACCAGGACTTCAAACTGCCGGTCTTTCTGCTTCGGGATGTTTTTGACGAACTCGGCCACCGAGCTCAGGGTGTGGGTTTTGGGGTTCTTCAAGTTCGCCCCGGCCGAGAAGGCACCGCCTTTGTCATCGCCGGTCAGGACCGCACACCGGATATCGTCATCGTCCTCCATCTCGGCGAAATATTGCGCGATCCCCTCCATATAATCCTCACCCCAGGCGTTCCGCGCCTCCGGCCGACTCAGGGTGACAATGCCCACATGGTCCCGCTTTTCGTATGCTACCGGCATGGTTGCTCTCCTCCTCGCTTATACGACCTCACACGTACTGCAGTCGTTGCGAGTGTAGCACGTCTGCCCCTACACCTATAGTCTGTTTATGAGGTTTGACAGCCCCCGAGCAACGGGCTATGCTGCCGTGACCATGCTGTCCAGTCAGAGTCATACACCATGCCCTTATCGAGAGAGACTGCCGCAGCGATGTCTGACACCGACCGTATTCTGGGCGATATTCGTGTGCTTGACCTCAGTGAGAATGTGGCAGGTCCGTTCTGCACCAAACTCCTGGCAGGCTTAGGGGCGGACGTGCTCAAGGTCGAACGACCGGGTTGTGGTGACATCTCACGCAGCGCCGGGCCTTTCGCGCATGACACGCCGCATCACGAGCAGAGCGCTACGTTTTTGTATCTGAACACCGGCAAGCAGAGCATCACGCTCGACATCACGACACCCACCGGGGCCGCCATCGTGCAACGCCTCGTCCAGGAATGCGATATCCTGGTCGAAAGTTTTACTCCCCCGGGGTTTCTTGTCGATCTCGGACTCGGCTACGAAGCCTTATCTGCTCTCAAGCCCGATCTCATTTATACCTCAGTGACGCCGTTTGGCCAGACGGGGACCTATCGCGACTACAAAGGCTCGGATCTCGTGGCGCAGGCCGTCGGCGGTATCATGCACACCGTAGGACTCCCCGAGCGCGAACCGCTGAAAATCGGCGGCAACACGGCCTTGTACACCACCGGCATTAGCGCCTTCTCCGCCACCATGCTGGCGTTGCACGTGCGCGACCTGGAAGGCACGGGGCAACACGTCGATGTCTCGGCCATGGAAACCATGACCGTGGCACAGATCCATGCCTCGATTCAGCATCAGTTCGGCCACACCCCGAAGCGCCGAGACAACACGCTAGTACCGGCCCAAGACGGTTGGGCTCATCCGGGATTGGATCGCGGTATCGGTGCAGATACCTGGGTGCGGGTGTGTGAGCTCATCGGGCACCCGGAACTCGTGGACGATCCACGCTTTAGCACGCCGGTGGCGCGGCGCGAGCATCAGCAAGAACTGGCCGCTATTCTTAGCGAGTGGACGACAACACAACCGAAGGAATCCATCTACCATACGCTGCAAGGACTGCGCACGGTTGCAGGGTATGTTGCGACGGTGGAAGATCTGTTGCAGTCCGGCCAGTTTGCCGCCCGCGACTTCTTCCACACTATGGAGCATCCGCAAACCGGCGAAGCAACGTATCCCGGTGCACCTTTCACAATTCAAGGGGCCGACTGGCACCACGCCCGGGCGCCCCTGCTGGGCGAGCACAATGCCGAGGTATACGGCAAACGTCTCGGCTATACCCCGGACGAACTCGCCCAACTCCGCGGCGCTGGAGTAATCTGACCATGGCAGACGCATACACACAGCCCGCACTCGCAGGGCTTCGCATCCTTGATCTGACGCAGGTCGCCGTAGGACCGTATGCCACCCTCATGCTCGGCTTTATGGGCGCAGAGGTCATCAAGGTCGAATCCTGTTCGCGCATGGATATCAGTCGCGGGGCCGTGCGACCCAAGCCGGGCGAGGGGCTATACCCCGGCGGGGAACCGGGCGAACAGCCATGGAATCGTACCGGACATTATGTGCACCGCAACGGCAATAAGCACAGTGTCACCCTTGATCTGGCAACGCCTCGTGGCAAGGAACTGCTGCTGCAATTGGCGACGCAATGCGACGTGCTGGTCGAAAACTATCGTGCTTCGGTGCTGGATCGGCTGGGTTTAGGGTACGACGTCATCTCGGAGGTCAACCCGCGTTTGATCTACGTTAAGATCAGCAGTCAGGGCGCCACCGGGCCGGAGAAAGACTACGGCTCGCTGGGCTCGACGTTGGAACAAACCGCCGGGCTGGCTTCGATCACCGGCTATGACGACGGCAAACCGTTGATGACGAACGAGACCTATCCCGACCCGGTTGTCGGCATGCTGGCAGTCGGAGCACTCATGGCGGCGTTACGGCGGCGGCGTCAGACCGGCCAGGGAACGTTTATCGATCTGGCACAACGGGAAGTCACGGTCAGCATGTTGGGAGAATCCATCGTGGATTACTCACTCACGGGCCGTGTCGCAGCGCCGCTGGGCAATCGCCATTCTCAGTATGCCCCACAGGGCGTCTACCCGAGTAAGGGGGATGATGCCTGGGTCGCCATCTCCGTCGGTTCCGATGCGGAATGGCTGGGGCTATGTCAGACCATCGCGCAACCAGCGGCGGCTCACGACCCGAGATTTGCCACCGTCACGGCACGCCATCAGCATCAGGCCGAGATCGACCGGCTGCTCACCGCCTGGACGCAAGAGCGGACGCATTACGACGCGATGCACTGTTTGCAAGCCCACGGTGTGCCTGCCGGGGCAGTGCTCAAAGGCGGAGAAATCATTAGCGATCCGCATTTGGAAGCGCGGCAGTTTTGGGATGTCGTCGCCCATCCGGAGGCAGGACCGTACAAACAAGTCACCACCCCCTGGCATCTGTCCAACAGCCCTCGACGCACGACGCAACCCGCCCCGAGCTTGGGCGAACACAATCACTACGTCCTCGGAGAGTTGTTAGGAGTGTCCCAGGAGGACATCGCTGCGCTGGAGACGCAGGGCATTATCGGCACACGGCCAGCGGGAGCAGAGGCGCCCTAAGCTAGCCGTTCACTCTGTAATCATCACCCCTTAGGAGGAACACATGGGACCGGAACTCGTTGACTATTTATTGTATGAGCCCGAAGACAACGGCATTTTGTGGATCAAGTTCAACCAGCCGGAGAAGATGAACGCGTTAGTCGGTACCGCCCACGAAAGAGGAACGGTAGCCAAAGTCGGCGAATATATGCGTGCCGGGGATGATGATCCCAACATTCGCGTCATCGTCCTCACTGGTGTCGGTCGGGCCTTCTGCGCCGGCGCCAATATGAAACGCGACATGCCGGCAGGCGCCGCCGGGGACGAATTCGTGGGGAGCCGCAATATCATCGAGGGTATTGACGCGGCGCGGGAGCATTTTTTCCACGGCTTCACCAAGTTGCACCGGGATATTTCGCTCATTCGCAAGCCGACCATTGCCATGATCAACGGCCCCGCCGTCGGATCCGGTATGGACATGTCACTGCATTGCGACATCCGCATCGGCTGCGAAAACACGCGTTTTATCGGCTATCAACAGCTCGGGCAAATCATGGAAAACGGCGGCTCCTATTATCTCCCGAAAATGGTGGGGCTCGGCCGCGCCCTGGAATTTGCTTATACCGGACATCTCGATGCACAACGAGCGTATGACTGGGGCATGCTCAATCACCTGGTGTCGTCGGACAAGCTCGAAGAAACCACGCGGGAGTTATGCGACCGTATTATTCGCACGCCACCATTGGTGCAGTGGATCAGCAAGCGCATCATGCGCGCCGCGCTGGACAGCTCGATGGAAACCACGATGGTGCTGACGTCAAATGCCGGGGGAATTTTAGGCGGTTCCGAGGATGCGGAAGAAGCACGGAAAGCGTTTCTGGAGAAACGCGCGCCGACCTTTCAAGGCCGTTAAGCACACATGGTGGGGCAAGCCGGTCGGCTTGCCCCACCATGAAAAGTACGCCCTGGTTGTTAGCCGTCGATAGCCCGATAGGCGAGGCGGCTGACGTTATCCATGTTCTGGCCCTCAAGGCGGATCAACCGCGTCGGGGCACTGCGCCGTGGGGAATGTAGATCGCCTTCGTTATACACATAGGCGTCGCCCGGCTTCAGGGTATACACTTTCGTGCGCCGTACTTTGCCCGGCGTATCGGCGCTCGCTGGCTCGACTACTTCCCAGTCGCTCATTTCCGTCTCGCCACGTGCTTGCCCATAAATGGCCCAGGCGGGACCATGGTCGTGCGGCGGGCTTTCTTTCGCGCCGGTGTTCACATGGGCAAGAATGCAGAAGCCCATCTCCGGATCTTCGTAAAGAATTTTGCGCTCCGGGACATCATCGCCGAGATTCGTGGCCACGAAGTCCTCGTCCTTCAAGTACTCTTGTAAAACCGAGCATACTTTGTTCCGGCCTTCCGGACCAGGCTCGGCCTTCAGAATGTCATGACACGCAGCAGAAAATTGCTCCAGTGTATGTGCCGCCATACGCATGCCTCCTATCCATTGCTGTGTTTCATGTCCATGGCCTCACGCCATCCCAGCGGGTCAATGTAGAATGGGACTACTATACGGAGGAATACGTCGGAACGCAAATGTTTGCGCTCCCCACACGTCCTTTATAATGTTGCAGCACACAACCGGGTTCGGCCCAGAGGAAACCACTATGAGGAGCGCGTCGTGCATTATGTCTATTTGGGCATCGCCATTATGTGTGAAGTCATCGCCACGAGTACCCTGAAAGCCTCGAAAGAATTCACCCAAGTGTGGCCAAGCGTAATCGTGGTGTGCGGGTATGTTGTTTCGTTTTACTTCCTCACGCTGAGTTTGCGTCATATTGCCGTGGGTATTGCCTACGCCATCTGGGCCGGGCTCGGTATCGTGCTGATCACATTTGCCGGGAGGGTGCTGTATCGCCAAGTCCTCGATACGCCGGCTATTCTCGGGATGTTGTTGATTGTCATTGGCGTAGTGGTCATTCATCTGTTCTCGCACACCGCCGTGCATTAGCGTCACGTCATCCTGTGTCTTGTCCTCATACTGCAGGAGTGGCACAATGCCGTATACCACCAACCACTGAGAGAAGGAGGGCTGTAATGGGGCGGGACTACAACGTGATCGACTCGGACGGCCATATTCTGGAGCCACTCGACTTGTGGGACAACTATTTGGAGCCGGCGTATCGCGACCAGGCACCGAAGATGTTCGTCGATACCGACGGCAAAGAGCGCATGCGCATCGAGGGCAAAGTGTTGGGCGGCCCGAAGGGACTCGGGTTGCTCGGCGCCATCGGCGCGCGTGACGATGAATCACTCAACAATATGCGCTATGTCGATGGCAAAGCAGGCGGCTTTGACCCGCATGCGCGTATGAAGGACATGGATCTGGACGGCATTGACGCGGCGTTTCTCTATCCGAGCATCGGACTGTTTTCCGGCGCAGTCCAAGATCCGACGCTGGCCGCAGCGCTGTGCCGGGCCTACAATCGTTGGCTGGCAGATTACTGTTCTGCCTACCCGGAGCGGCTCTTCGGCGTCGCCATGTTACCTATGCAATCGGTCGAATTGGCCGTCAAAGAAATGCACTTTGCCCGGAAAGAACTCGGCATGCGCGGCGGCTTTATACGGCCCAACCCGTATAACGAGCGCATGCTGGACCATCCGGCTTACGACCCCATGTGGGCCGCAGCGCAGGAACTCGATTTCTCTCTCGGCATACACGAAGGGACAGGCGGCGGCATGCCGCAAGTCGGCGTGGAGCGGTTTGAGGGTCGCGGCGCCAAACACATCATTTCGCATACGATGGAAATGATGCTGGCCGCTATGAGCATCATCTGGGGAGGCGTGTGTGATCGCTTTCCCGAGGTCCGCGTCGGCTTTCTCGAATCGGGCGGCGGCTGGATTGCCCCATGGCTCGACCGCATGGACCGGCATTTCGACGACAAAGGGTTTAACGACTCCGGGCTCAGCATGCGCCCGAGCGAATTGTTTCAACGCAATTGCTGGATTTCTTTCGAGCCGGTGGAAGGCAGTTTGAACGTGTTGGCCGATTATATCGGCCCGAACAAAATCCTGTGGGCCACGGACTATCCGCACCCGGACGGTTTTTTCCCCGGCGCCCCGAAGATGATTGCAGACCGGCCGGAGTTATCTGACGAGACGAAACACGGCATTTTAGCTGGAGGCGCCAAAGCATTTTACAAGCTTGATTAACACGCGTTGCGCTGCCTCATTGTCGGAGGCGTTTGGCAACGCCTCCGACTCGAAGCACACATCGTCAACAATCTACCCCGCTATGCTGTAATACTCGGCACAGTTATCCCACAAAATCTTCCGCTTATCGTCATCACTGATGTCAATCTGCAAAAAGCGGTCGATCGACTCGGGGAATTTCGAGTCGCCATGCGGGAAATCGGTGGAAAAAACGAGCCCGCCATTGCCCAAGTAATCAATGGTGTACTTCATCGGGTCTTCATCCGCTTCCGCCGAGGCGAAGCATTGCCGTTTCCAGTACTCGCTCGGAGCCATGTCCAACTCCGGCGCATGCACGTCACCCAGGCGTTCCCAGTGCTCATCCAAACGCCAGAGGAAAAACGGCAGCCAGGAGCAATTGCCTTCCAGGAAGGCCGCTTTGAGTTTGGGATGCCGGGCCAAAATACCGCCACCGCAGAAACTCGCGGCAGCCAGCATCTGCTCAACCGGATGGGAGAAGGTGTGGCTCAGCATGACATTGGTGCCAAACTGCTCACCGACGTGTGGCAGGGCCGCGGTGTCGCCTTCGTGAAAACCGATGGGTGCATCGAGTTCTTCCAACGTCGACCATAGAGGTTCGTAATACGGATCGTGCCAATTACGGTCGTTGACGATGTTCGGCCGTAGAAACACGCCGCGAAAACCCAATTCTTGCACACAACGTTTGGACTCTTCGACCGCGTCGTTGACGTCGAACGGCGAAATCATGCCGGCACCGATGAGCCGCTCGCGGTCGGGGGCGCAGAAGTCGTACAGCCAATCGTTGTATGCCCGTGCGATAGCAGCGGCGAATTTGGGCTCGATATCCGGCACCGTCAGGGCAAAGAGACCACGCGACGGATAAATCACCGCCACGTCAATGCCCTCGGCGTCCAGACCTTTGAGCTGGGCATCGCCGGTCCAACCCATGTCCTCGTAGGGTTTGAAACGCACCTGGTTTTTCTTGAAACTGTCACCGCGTTTCCGATCCTTACCCCAGTTTTTCACGTTCTTGGGATTCCGGCCCCAGGGCTTGCCATCCGGGCCCTGCAGATCGAGATCCGCCACGCGTTCCTTGGTCCCGCGTGGCGCCTGATCTTTGTACTCCGGGTCGATGTACCGCTGCCACAAATCCGGTGGCTCGATGATGTGCATATCGCTGTCCATAACCTTGAACCCGTTTTTCATCGCACACCTCCTTTTGCACACGACCATGGTTATACACAAGGGGTTAACGAAGCGCAGTGTAGCACACTACCAAATACACCTGTACCCCTGTGGCGTATAATAGTGCCTCACGAGAGAATGTGTACCGCAGATAAGGACGAGGATGAATTTCTTATGGGGACGATTGCAGTCGTAGTGTCGGTACCTGGAGACATGGAGCCTGTTCGACAGATCGTGCAGCAGGGGGGACATGAGTTCATTGCCGTCGAGCATCCGGCGGATGTGCCTGATATTGATGGGCTGCTCACGCGTTATAAAGTTACTGCAGCAGACATCGCGCAGTTGACACGGTGTCGCATTATTGGTTGTACGCGTACCGGGGTGGAAATTGTGCCGGTCGATGTCGCGACCGAGCATGGCATGGTGGTGACCTACGCCCCGGATTATGGCCGTGAAACGGTGTCGAATCAGGCCATGGCGCATTTGCTATTGCAAGCTCGGCAATTGGGAGAAAATGATCGTCTGGTACGAGGCGGCGGCTGGACACGCGTCCTCGATGACCCGATT
>CAJIAL010000566.1_pt1 | contig 15306 bp, 14 predicted proteins | sample 9199091 | NCBI WGS metagenome assembly CAJIAL01 (sample SAMEA7708270, study PRJEB35096) | sediment metagenome | biome: marine neritic benthic zone biome [ENVO:01000025]; feature: sediment [ENVO:00002007]; material: shallow marine sediment [ENVO:03000034] sea grass bed [ENVO_01000059] ... | reverse complement strand
CATCCACCCGTCATCCGAAAAATCGGCCGCAACGCCGCGTCATTACTGAGTTCGCCGCCCCCGTCACTACACCGCTGCCGCTTTGTAGTGACGGGGGCGGGTCCGACAGGGTACTGGCCGGAATTCATCGGGAATGATACTTTTCTGCGTCTCAGGGAATGACACGCATCAGGCGCGTGGACGTTTGCCGCCATGGTTTCGCTTCTGTTTCGGGATGTCCGGGTGTCGCCTGCATCAAACACCTCTTAAGAGTCCCTGGGGGGACTCTAGAGAATCATCTTGTGCCAGCCAATCCGTCAGGTTTGGGTCGAGTTGGTGTCGGGGTTTAGCGCAGGGGCGGACCACGGCGTCTGTCCCTGCTTCAGCGAGAGAATTAGGAGTTCGCGACGAACAGGTTCGTCGACCTGCCGATGACGCTCCGCAGTTCTATCGCTAGAATCGACGGCGGCCAGCGCGGAGTTCGTTGACTTGAACCTTAACCATCCCCTGATTGCGAGTGTGCTCATGCCGCTGGCATTGGCGCTGTCGTTGACAGCGGCGCTACGCTGGTCGCTCGGGGCGGGACGGGGCAAGCGCCTGGCGGCCGCGGGCGTAGGGCTCGCCCTTCTCATCACCCATCTGCTGACCTTTGGCGCCCCGATTTGGCCGCCGCAATCCGGCATGCATAAACTACCGCTGCTCTTCGCTCTTCTGCTTGCCGGGGGCCTTGCCATTGACCTTCTCCAACCCGGCCGCACCGCGGTCGTTGCGGCGACGGTCGCCGCCATCGCGGCCATCGCACTGTGGCTCGCCTGGCCTCAACTCCAGGTCGGCGGCGTTGCGATGCTGCTGTTGCTGGTCTCGACCTCGCTCCTGTCGATTGCCAGCCTGGCCGGGCTTGTGCATGCCCCGGCTGACGGTGCCGGCCGTTCCGCGATGCTGGTGCTCGCCGCGCTGGCGGTCGGCGGCGCGAGCTTCAACGCGGGTTCGCTGGCCCTGTTTCAGGTCGCGCTCTCGCTGGCGGCTGCGGTCGGCGGATTCGCCCTTTGGACCTGGCCCAGACCTCGGCTGCCCTTCACCGCCAGCGGCGTTGCGGTGAGCGGTTTGGGCTGTTTCGCCGTCGCGCTCCTGCTGCTGTTGCTGACCCAGGTCCGACCGTGGGCGTTGCTGCCGGTCCCGCTCATCTTTGTCGGCGAGGCCCTGTCTCGTCACCTGCCGGTGCCGGCGCGCTTTTCGCGTGCGACGGTCGAGCCGCTGTACATCGTAGCGATCGGCCTGATCCCGGCGCTTGCGACGATCCTGTTGGCGCAGGCGCCTTCGCCACCGGACGATCTGTACTACCGCTGAAAGGCCATGGCCATGATCGAGTATTGGCAAGACCTGACCACGACCGATTTCGCGGGACTCGACCCTGAAGCGACACTGGCGCTGCTTCCGGTGGCCGCGGTAGAGCAACACGGCCCGCACCTGCCGCTGTGCACCGATCTGGTAATCAACCGCGGCATCCTCGCGGAGGCCGTGACCCGACTAGCATCAGGCATCCGCGTGCTGGTACTGCCCGAACAGGCAATCGGTGACAGCGTCGAGCACGGCGCCTTCCCCGGAACTCTTTCTTTGCGTCCCGAGCTGCTTCTGGCGGCGTGGGTCGAAATCGGCCGCGATGTCGCGCGGGCCGGGCTGCGCAAGCTCGTGATCTTCAACAGCCACGGTGGGCAGGTGGGTCTGGTCGACCAGGCGGCACTGCGCCTACGGGCCGAGGAGCGGATATTGGTGGTGAGGGCGAGTTACCCTGCGTTTGGCATGCCCGTGGGCCTTTTCGCTGACGAGGAGATCGCCAACGGGCTGCATGGCAGTGAGATCGAGACGTCGATGATGCTGCATTTGCGCCCCAGCCTGGTGAGGCGAGATGCGCTGCGAGACTTTGCCGCTCCGGCTGCCGGACCCAGCGCCTTGCTGGGACCCGAACAGCCGGTCGGCTACGCGTGGCTGAGCCAGGACCTGAACCCAGCCGGCGCAATGGGCAATGCAGCTCGCGCCGACGCCGTCCGCGGGTTGCGCGCGATCGAACACCTCGGTGAGCGCCTGGCAACGCTGTTGGCCGAGACCGCGGCTATGCCGCTGACCTCGCTGAAGGGTGGCCCGGGCGAGTGATGAGTCAGCGCTCTTCGGTGGCTTAATGCCCCGTTTCCAGATGGCCGGCGCGCTCGCGTTTGGTGCGTAGGTATTGCGCGTTGTGCTTATTGACCGGCGAAGGCAGGGACATCCGGCCGACGACCTCGATGTCGCAGGCGTTCAGCGCGGCGATCTTCTCGGGGTTGTTGGTCATCAGAGCCACCTGTTTGAAACCCAGGTCGTTCAGCATCGCGCAGGCAACCGTATAGTCGCGCTCGTCGGCGCGAAAACCGAGATGCCGGTCGGCCTGCAGGGTATCGAGACCCTCTTCCTGCAGTCCATATGCCCGCAGCTTGTTGGCCAGACCGATACCCCGTCCCTCCTGCGCCAGGTAGAGCAAGACACCGCCACCTGCCTCAGAAATATGTGCGACTGCCCCGCGCAGCTGGTCGCCACAATCGCAACGCAGGCTCGCCAGCAAGTCGCCGGTGAGGCAGGCGGAATGCAGCCGCACTGGGACGGGTCCGCCGCCGTTCGGCTTGCCAATGATGACGGCGACGTGCTCGGCATCACCGAATCTTTCACGATAGACGATGAATTCACAGTCCTCGGATGCCGCGAGGGGAACCTTCGCCCGGCTGACCTGCTGAAGCTCTCGGCCGCGCACCGGCCGATACGCGGCAATCTCGTCGACGCTGACCTGCAGGCGCCCCGGATCCGGCCTGGCGTGTGCGTCCCGGCAACTCAGCAGCGCGGGGATCAACCGGGCATCGCGCGCCAGCGTCAGAGCAGCTTCGCCCCGCGGATCCGCCGCCGCCACGGTGAACGGCGCCTGGCGCGGTCCTCCGCTCGGCGCCCGGCCGATCGCCAGCGCAAACAGCCCGCGGGGCGAGGTGTCGGCGGGCAGCTCGAGCTGGAGCGTGCCCCGATAGTGCCCGCTCACACCGAGCGCCTCGACACGCTCCCGCGAGAGCACCAGCCTGAAAGCGCCGCCGGCATCACGATAACCATCCACCGCTTCCGGGTCCAGGCACTAGACAGCGCCCACCACCACTGCGCCATGATCGTCGAGTACATCCACCGCGCGGCCACGGCGCAGCTCCACGATGGCACGCTCCACGCGCAGTGCGCCGGCTGAGTGGTCTTGGTGGCTGGGTGAGCTGGCCATGTCTCTCAAAGGGGCTGCGATACCTCGCGGGATGTTACCCTAGATCCGCAGTGATCCCCATTCAGGACATGGCGATCATCGCCACCCGCGGCCCGAACCCCGACAATGCCACAGGATCAGCCCGCCAAAGCTCTAACCGATCTCGACGCGGCGCTCTCGCCGGACGGCGCATGGGCGCTGCTGCTGACCCTCGCCGAGAGGCGTCGCGAGGGCATGGACGCGACTCATCCCCTCGGCTTCACCCTAGGGCCCGACCGCGCGCTTGTGACGACCCCCACCGACGACGGCACCGCCCACGTGATATGGAGCGACCAGGGCCTCGCCTGCGCGCCCGGTCAACAGCATCCCGCCCGCGACCTGATCGAGCTCTATGCGCCGTTGTTTCCAGCCAGTTCCACAGCCTCGCTGGTGGTGGCCCACCTGGGCCAGAGCATCGATGCGCAGATCGCCACCCAGTCAGGTGACTCCTGCTTCGTGACCGGCCCTGAGAATATTCTGCACCTGCATCGCATGCGCGCGTTGTGCGATGCGATCATAGTCGGCGCGGGTACGGCCACCGCCGACGATCCGCGCCTGACCACGCGCCTGGTTGAAGGCCGTAACCCCGTCAGGGTCGTGATCGACCCGGAGCGACGACTGTCCCGCGATGCGCGCCTGTTCAACGATGGTGAGGCGCCCAGCCTGCTCGTCTGCGCGGCGGACCGACTGTTGGCCACAGACGATGAGGAAGCCGTGATCGGGCTGGCGCGCGACGGGACGGGCTTGGCCTTGAAGGACTTGGTCACTGCCTTGCGCGAGCGGGGCCTGAGCGTCATGTTCATTGAAGGTGGCGGCATCACAGTGTCGCGCTGGATGACCGCCGAGCTGCTCGACCGCCTTCAGATCACCATCGCGCCGGTTCTCACGGGGGAAGGTCGGCCCGCGCTTCGCCTGCCGCCGGCGCGGACCATGTCGGCGTGTCTGCGCCCCCCGTCGCGGGTATTCAGAATGGGTGACGATCTGCTTTGGGACTTCGATCTGCGAAGCGATGATCGGCAACCGACACGGTGCGATGATTCGCCGTCGGAGCCTCTCCAGATACGCTGACCTGCCCGATCACGGTAGGCCGAGCAGGTCGACGTGACCGACGGTCAAGAGGGAATCCCGCTGCGCGATGTGCGCGAGCCGTTGATCCAGCCAGTCGGCGATCTGTCGGCCGAGGTCGCCGTCTGTCGCCCTGGCGGCCTGCGCCCATCCCTGGGCAAGCGCCTCCTGTAGGGATGCATCGGCGGCGTCCAGCCGCCAATCGCTTCGGCCCTCTCGCACGCGATAGCCCAATGACTGCAAGCGGCGGCGCGCATGGACAACGGCATGTGGGCCCGCGGCCGCCCCGAAACCCTTGTCGCGGCCTTGATGACGATTGACGAGAAGCTGGATGGCCTCGTCCGCCGCGAGGGGCGGGCGCCATGCGACTCGGCCGTCGTAGCTTAGCGCGAATAAGACGACACGCCGGTTCGCGAAGCAGCGCCGAGCCAGCTGGTCAATCCAGTCGCGCGAGACCAGGTCCAGCAACGCGGAGGCGGTGACGAGATCGACCTCGTGCAGTAGCAGCGCATCAAGCCGAATGGCAAGATCGAGTCGAAGCCAGCGCAGCACAGCCGAAAACCCGCACCCCTCGATGCGCATACCATCTGCCGAGGAACAGCATGAGTGCCCCTGCTGGTTCGCCCATGCCTGCATCGCGAGTGGCGCGGACTCGAGCAGGGCAAGATCGTTGTCGACCAACGTCCAACGCTGTTCGAATCCCAGACGCGGCGCCAGATAGCGCAGGTTTGCACCGCTACCGCTGCCGAGGTCGATCACGCGCAGGCCGCGACCGGCTGGCCTTCTCTCTACCAGCGCACTGGCCAGGGAACCATCGCGGGCGCGGGCGTCGGCGCTTTCGCGCATAGCCAGCCATTCTTGGCTGAAGCCGCTCATGAAGCCTCTACGGTGGCCATGAGCGCCGCTGCAAAGCGCTCGCCGGCATCCTGCCAGGTGGGCAGCGTTTGCCGGACCTGCCGCGCGCCCTCGCGCAGCCGGGCCCGCAACTCGCGGTCCTCGATAAGCCGTGCCAGCGCCGCTCGGAGCGGCGCGCTCTTGCCAGGCGGCACAAGCAGGCCGGCCACGACCGGCACCGTCTCTGGTACCGCGCCCCCGGCGGTGGCGACCACGGGCAGGCCGCGCGCCAGCGCTTCGGCCAATGCCATGCCGTAACCCTCGTAGTGTGATGCCAGGACGAACCCATCGGCCCGCGCGTACTCCTGGCGCAACGCCTCCTCGTCCAGCGCACCCAGCAGCGTGATGCGATTCTGGAGCTCGCAAGCGACGATTTGACGCCGCACTGCCGCTGCCGTGTCGGCGTCTCGGTCCGCGCTCCCTGCGCAACGCAGTCGCCAGGCACTGTCGCGCAGTCCAGCAAGCGCTTCTAGCAGGATCGCGTGCCCCTTGCGCGGCGTCAGCGTCGCTACGCACAAAAGATGTACGGTGTCTTCGCCCGAGCCCGCGGCCAACGGTGCCGGGTCGGTACCCGGGGGTACGACCGCGACCCGTTCGGGCGACACGGTGTAATCGCTCAACGCCCGCCCCGTCGTTCGACTCGTGACGATGATGCGCGCCACCGCCGCCAGGGCGCGCCGCTCGGCATTGCGCAGCGTGCGTGCCGCATCGGCCGAGAGCCCTGTCTCGAAGGCGAGCGGGTGGTGAATCAGCGCCACCAAGCGCAGTCGCGCACACTCACGCTTGACGATATCCGGCATGCCGCCGAGTGCCAAGCCATCGATCACCACCAGGCGGCGGTCGGGGATGCGTCCAAGCGTTTCGGCGGCCTCGCTCAGCGCTCGATCGGAGGGCAGCGGAAAGCCCGGGTCGAGCTCGTGGACCGTGACACGCCAGCCAAGGCGGCGTAGCTGTTCGACGATGCGGCGATCGTAGATGAACCCACCGGTGACCGCTTCCAGGCCGCGCGGAATGACGAGCTCAAGAGTGGTCTTGCCCGTCAAGTCGGTAGGTCACCCTCATAGCTTGCCGCGGCGATATGGGACTCGTGCAGGGTCACGCGCATCGCGCTCAGGCCATCGGCCCCAGGCCCCAGTGCGCCCGAGCATATGCGGGCCAAGATGCGATCGAACACGACCCGGGCCAGGAACTCGGTGGTGGTATTGACGCCGGCGAAGGCGGGCTCTTCGTCCAGGTTGCGATAGTTCAGATCACTCAACACGTCGCGCAGCGCCTGGCTGGCAAGGCCGATATCAACCACCACGCCGTCGCTGTCGAGATCCGGCCGGCGCAGCTCGACATCGACGACATAGGTGGCACCGTGTAGACGCTGTGCGGGCCCGAACACCTCGCCGCGGAAGCTGTGGGCAATCATTACGTGATCACGAACGGTGACGCTATACATGGCATGGCCTCAGAGATAGTAGATGCGGTGACAAATGGTGTGGCCCGGGTTACCGGCCAGTCGCGCGATCACATCCGGTAGCTCCTCGAAAGCGCTCTCCGATGTGATCAGGCAGTCTAGGATCGGATCCGCCAGCAGGTCGAGCGCCAGGGCCAGGCGCCGCCGATGCGACCAGCGTGAGCGCTGCGCCGGCGCGACCGTCCCCACCTGTGAGGAGCGCAGACTCAGCCGCCGCGCGTGGAAGGCCTCGCCGAGGGGAACGGCGACCGGTCGGCTGCCATACCAGCTCATTTCGAGCACGGTGGCCTCGAATCCGGCGATGCGCAGCGCCGTGGCGAGCCCCTCCGGACTGCCGCTGCAGTGGAGCACCGCGTCCGCCTCCGCCGAGGCGTCAGCCGGTAGGGCGAAGTCCACTCCCAGTTGCGCCGCGACGTCGCCGCGCTTCGGGTTGATATCGATCAGCTCGACCCTGCAGCCTGGAATGCGCGCGGCCAGCCAGGCGCAGAGGCAGCCGACCGCACCTGCACCCACCACGGCAATTCGGTCGCCGATCGCGGGCGACAAGTCCCAAAGACCGTTCACCGCCGTCTCCAGATTGGCCGCCAGCACCGCCCGTGTGGCCGGCACTTCGCGTGGGATGGGCACCACCGAGGCGGCGGGCACGATGTAGCGCGTTTGGTGTGGGTAGAGGCAGAAGACGAGACGTCCGAGCAACGCGGCTGGTCCGCGCTCTACTCTACCCACGTTAACGTAGCCGTATTTCACCGGCGCCGGGAAATCGCCGGCCTGAAAGGGCGCACGCATGCTCGAATACTCGCTTGGCGGGACCTCGCCGCGGAACACCAAGGTCTCGGTGCCGCGACTGACCGCGCTGTACAGCGTGCGGACCATGACCTCCTCCGGTGCCGGCTCCGCCACCGGCTCGGCAAGCAGCTTGCCCTCGCAAGAACCGGTGATCCAGAATGCAGTGGCGTGCGATGCTGGCATTATCGCGGCGAGTCGCGGCCCCCGAGGGCGCTGACCGGAGGAATAGCGGTGGCGGTCAAAACGCGCATATCCAAGCCGATGTCGTTCTACCAATGACAGATCCTAACAGAGCGCACGCCGTTCTGGCGCAATTGAACCGACAGGCAATCGTCAGTGTCCTCACGGCGAGCTCGCTGCTGTTGGTCACCGCTTACGTGCTCGGTCAGCGGCTGGGCCTGAGTGAGAGCTACGTCGGCAAAACAATGCTGCTGTTCTCCGTTGTCGTGATCTGGCTCGGAGCCTACCTCCCAGACCATCTGCCGCACGCGCGCCTCGGCCTGGCGAATCAGGTCACCCTTGGCCGCCTGGCCCTGACCGCCCTGCTGGGCGGATTGCTCGGTGAGGTGCCCGTGACAATCGCCGGGACGGCTGCTGCCGTCGCCGCCATGATCTTGCTCCTCGATGGACTAGACGGCTGGCTGGCGCGACGCGGCGGCTGGGCCAGCGCGTTCGGCGCGCGGTTCGACATGGAGACCGATGCGCTCTTGGTCCTGGTCATGGCGGCTCTAATATGGCAGCTCGACAAGGCAGGTGCCTGGGTGCTCTTGTCCGGCGCGATGCGCTACCTCTTTGTCGCGGCGGCCGTTGCGCTCCCGTGGCTTGGGCGTCCGCTACCCGAGAGCCGGCGGCGTAAGACGGTCTGCGTTCTGCAGGTGCTGTTCTTGTTGCTCGCGCTGACGCCCTTCCTCATGCACCCCTGGAGCGAGGTGCTGGCGGCGGCCGGGCTCTCGCTGCTTTGCTACTCTTTTCTGCTTGACATTATCTGGCTGTTGCGTCAAGCCCCACCTTCGAAACAAGGAGTCGATTGGCAATGAGTACAATCCGCGCTATTACGAGACGTTACCTCCTACCGCCGCTGATGATCGGTATGTGGCTCAGCGCCGCTTGGGGCGGCTCGGCCGCCCGGGCCGAGGCACAGCGCTATGAGATCGATCCCGATCATTTGAGTGTCGGGTTTTTGGTCGAACACATCGGCTACAGCAAGGTGTTGGGCATGTTTCGCAAGGCCGGTGGCTCATTCACGTTCGACGAGGCAACCGGGGAGTTATCGGACGTGGTCGTGACCATCGACAGCGAGAGCGTGTTCAGCAATCACCGCAAGCGTGACGAGCACCTGCGCAGCGCCGATTTCCTGAACAGCGCCGAGTTCCCGCAGATGGTGTTCCGCGCCGGCCCCACCAAACCCATTGATGACCGTCGCTACCGTATCGCGGGAGAGCTTGAGCTGCTCGGCCAATCGAGGCCGCTGACGCTGGCGGCGACCTGGAACAAGAGCGGTGAATATCCCTTCGGCGGTGGCGTTTTCGGCGGCAAACCGTATGTCATGGGCGTCTCCGCCCGAGGCAGCTTTCTGCGCAGCGACTACGGCATGAACTATTCGGTCGACAACGGCTGGGTCGGCGACGAGGTCGAGTTGATCATCGAGTTCGAGGCCCAGCGCCAGTAGCACGGGTATCGGTGGACCGCGCAACCCCGAGTTGGCGTCCGTGGTTCGGTCTGGGGCTGGCCCTGATCGGGCTCAACCTGGCGTTGGGCTTTCACAACCTATGGCCGACGCCTTTTGTCACCACGCGATACGAACTGTCCGTGGAGATTGCAGGGCTCGTGCTGCTTCTGGCGCTGTTCAGCGGGCTTGGCCGTTTATCATACCCTCGCCTGGTGGGTTGGCTCGCCTTGTTGGTCGTGATCTTCGTGCTCGGCCGGTACCTCGAGGTCACGGCGCCGGCGCTCTACGGGCGGCGAATCAATTTGTACTGGGATGCTCAACACCTCCCTCGGGTGGCGGCTATGCTGTTAGACGCGCTGCCCGCATGGCAGATCTGGCTGCTCGGCGGCGGCATCGTTGCGCTGATGGCATTCCTGTACCTGCTGAGCCGCGCTTTGCTGACAATGTTGACCGGTGCGCTCGCCCACGCACCACCGCGTCGCTTTTCAATTGCGCTTGGCGGCGCCTTGGTGACGCTCTACGCGGCAGGCTATCTGCATCCACAGATCAAGACGCTGCACTGGTTCTCGCTACCGGTCAGCGCAACCTACGCGCAGCAAGCCGGCTTTGTCTATCAGGCGATCGCGGGCGACATGATGCTCGCCGCCGACGCTCAACCGCTGCCAGATTCCAGCCTCGCCGGTTTAGACGGTGCCGATGTGCTGATTCTCTTCTTCGAGTCCTACGGCGTCACGACGCTGGATCGCGAGGAGTTCGCGCGGGCACTGGCCGACGCGCGCCACGCCCTGGCAGTAGCTGTGGAACAGACTGGGCGGCAGGTGATGTCCGCACGTGTCCGCTCGCCAACATTCGGTGGCGCCTCCTGGCTCGCGCACTCGACGTTCCTTTCAGGCATCGAGGTTACCGATAATCAGCGCTACCAGCGGCTCCTGACCACGCGCCGGGACACCCTGGTGCAGCGTTTTGCGCGACAGGGTTATCGCACGGTCGGACTCATGCCGGGTCTCCGTCGCGCCTGGCCGGAAGGCTCATTTTACGGCTATGACCATATCTACGATGCAACGAGCCTGAGTTACTCCGGACCGGCCTTCGGCTGGTGGCGGATCCCCGATCAGTATGCCCTCGCCTGGCTCGATTCGCTGGAGTTGGCAACGAGCGACCAGGGGCCTGTGATGGTCGTAATGAACTCCATTACGAGCCATGCGCCCTTCTATCCAGTTCCGCCCTACCAACCGGACTGGCACGCACTGCTCGGACCAAATGCCTATGAGCTGCACAGTGGCGAAAGGAAAGCGGGGGCACACCACCGCGGCACCGACATTGGGGACGACTATGTCGCCGCCGTCGAGTATGTGCTGACTTATTTAACTGGCTACCTGAGGCATCGCGCCCGGGACGAACTGGTTCTGATCATTATCGGAGACCACCAGCCACCCGCCCGCGTTAGTGGCCCCGACGCTTCATGGGAGGTGCCCGTGCACGTCATTGCTCGCAACCGCTCGCTGCTAGAGGCATTGGGTGCCGAGGGTTTTGTCGCCGGGCTCGAGCCCGCGCCCATCAACACCGGTGCGATGCATGAGTTGGCGGCTGCGCTGCTTCGGGCTTTAGATACCGACGTGCTGATGGACGACGCGGTGACTGCGCCCGCAGGCCGACTCACCGGCTCCGCGCACGAGTCGCGCGTAGATGTCGCCGGATCCGGCCACCAATGGTAGCGCCTCGACGAAGCGGCGAATCTCCCGGGGTGAACACCACTCGGTGAGTACCAAGCGATGCGTCTCGCCCACCGACCAGTTGAATCGGTAGTCACCCAGGGCCTCGAGGCATTCCAGACACGCCAGCGCGCGGTGGCGGGCGGCAGGGAGGTATTCGAAGGAGAGGCAGGGCAGCGCGGTTTCAAGCCCGCACAGCACCTCGGCCTCGTAACCCTCCACGTCGACCTTGACGAAGTCCGGCACACCATGGGCCCGAATGAGCTCGTTGATCGTGGTCACCGGAACCGTTCGGCCCGACTGCCAGTGTACGTGGCGAAACCCGGGGTCCCGCCGGACCTCGCGCGTCCACTCGGGTGAGAGCGTTGTGACCGTGAGATTGCCGGGACTCACCAGCAGTTTAGCCTCGCCTTCGCTCGCGCCCAGCGCAGCGCCGATGACAATCACGGCCTTGTCGCGCCCATAGAGCTTTCGCAGGACATACAGCAGGTCGGGGTGCGGCTCAACGGCCACAACAGATGCACCCAGCGCTCGCCACGCGCGGACGCGGTTGCCCAGATGCGCACCGACATCGAAGCACAGGCCGCCGGGCGGGATGAACTGTCTGTAGAAACGCCGCAACCTCGCCCCGCGAAGGGGGATGCCGTAGTAGAGGATGAACGATCGCACCAGCCCCAGCGTTCTGACGATGGCCTTCATCGGCAGCGGCTCCGGCACATGTCAGCGTGATCGCACGCGGCTCGGCTCGGCTCGGTTCTCGAAGCCCGCCGAGTTGATAAGTCCACTGCCGGCGCCGATCGGCTGGTTCAGCCTGTCTTCCGACCGTGCTGCCGCCGCGACAAGCGCCATGATCACGGCAGCGAGGTGTGGCAGAGCGAACGCCAGGAGCAGACTGCGCCACAAGTTCACTTCCAGGCCACCTTGCGGCACCGCGTGGTCGACGCTGGCTGCACACGCCAGCAGCACCGCGGCAAAAAAACTCTCCCAACGGACACTTCGCAGCGCCCTCGGCACGCCGCAAGCACGCACCAGCTTTGGCGTACGCACGAAGTCCAACTCGGTCCTCGAGCATGCACTGAGTACCGCGCGACCCACCGTGGGCGTTAAGGCCAGTCCCGCCACAGTACCCTGAACGGCGCGGCACATTCCGACCCCGTTACAGCTCAGCTGCAAGTCGAAGGATTTCGCCAGGCGCAGTGCGAACAGCGCCAGCGGGAGGACGGTATAAGGGGCGGGCGGCGCGCCCAGACGGTCGGGGAACAGCAGCATCAGGGCTGTCCAAACGAGCGCGAAAACGCTGGCTACCAGACTCAGACCGTCAGCCAGCCATGGCAACCAGCCCGCAACGAAATGGTAGCGCTGTGCCGGCGTCAGGCGCCGGGCGTGTCGGCCTAACAGCATACCGGCATGTGCCCGCATGATCTGTGCGGCACCAAAGGCCCAGCGGTACCGCTGCGTCCTGTAGGCCTCGAAGCTGTCTGGCGATACCCCGTGTCCATAGCTCTCGGCCAGGTACACGGACTCATGACCGGCGGCGAGGATGCGCAACCCCAGTTCCGCATCTTCGCATATGCACCACTCGGCCCAGCCTTGCTCGGCCTGCAGGACATCGCGGCGTACGATCGTCATCGTGCCATGCTGAACGATGGCGTTCCGTTCATTTCGCGTCACCATCCCGGTGTTGAAGAAGGTCGCATACTCCGCGACGCACGCTGCTTTGAACAGGCTTTGGTCACCGTCTCGATAGTCCTGGGGGGCTTGGACCAGCGCAACGTCGGCGCGTCGAAAGTGGCGCACGGCGTAGTGCAACCAATCGCGCCGGACCTGGTAGTCGCTGTCGATGACCGCGACAAGCTGCGCCGCGGGGTCGGTGTGAAGAAGCGCCAAGTTCAGCGCGCCCGCCTTGTAACCGGCAAGACCGTCGACATGCATGAAGCGGAAGTGTTCACCCAGTCTGGCGCAGAGCGCTTCGATGGGCCGCCACTGCCGCTCATCGCTCGTGTTGTTGTCGACAACCAGCACCTCGAACCGCGGATAGTCCAGCGCGGCCAGCGCTTGCAGGGTGTCCGCCAGCATCGCCGGCGGCTCGTTGTGCGCGGGGATGTGAATCGAGACCATCGGGAAGTCAGGCAGTGCGTCGAGGGGAAGGCATTGCGCCGAAGCCAAGCGCGACCTCCCGCCCCAGCGCGATTCGACCCATTCGTGCAGCTCGACCAGCATGGTGACGACGGCAAAGGTGCCGGCAATGGCCATCACCCAACCGACCGCCAAGGCACTCGGTGTCCAGTACTGCATCACCTGTGCGTGGATGCCCCAGACCACGGTGTTGCCGAGCACCGCGGCGGCCGAGGCCAGCCACAGCCTGCCTGGGAGACGCAAAGCCGCGCTGTCCCAGCTCAGGAGTAGAAAAAAGAATACGGCTGTCATCGCGGACAGGACCGCCAAGCCAACCAGCGCGGGGACCTCTCTGGCGGTGCCTGCGATAACGGCGCGGGGATCACGATCCTGGTCAAACAACCCCCAATAGGCACCGGCGGTACCCTCGATAGCCGCTTTCCACGGTTGATCGAAGGCCTCCATCAGGAAGTATTCGAGGTCCTGACGTTCGGCCTCGTTCAAGAACTGGCGCAGGAACCGCGCCTGGTCTCGCTCGGAGGCAACCGCAGCGCCGCGGGCATTGCCGCGACTCGGCCAACCCACCTCCCCAAGGATCACCGGTTTGTCGGGAAAGGCCTCCCGCAGCTCTCGGAGGCGCTGGAAGAGATGGGCGACACCCGCTGCCGAGGGGACGCCTTCCCAGTACGGCAGCAAATGCACCATGATCAAATCGACATGCCCTGCCAGGCGTGGATACTGCAACCAGACGTGCCACGGCTCGGCCGTCGTAACGGGTAGGTCCGACCTCGCGCGCACCACATCGAGGTAGGCCGTCAGCTGCTCGACGGTGAGCCGCCCGTGCAGCAGCGTTTCATTGCCGACTACCAAACGCTCCACGCTGCGCGAACGTCGCGCAACCTCGACGAGCCTGGCGAGCTCGGCCCGATCGGCTTGGGCTTGACCGACTAGCCAGGCCCCGAGGGAGACCGACAACTCATGCGTTTCGGCGAGCGCCGGCACTTGCGCGAACGCCCCCGCGACGGTGTACGTGCGCACCGCGTCAGCGTGCTCGGCCAGCAGAGCCAAGTCGCCCGCGATCGTCGTTTCCTCGGTAACCCGGTTGCCTTTCTGATCGGGTTCCGTACGGGACGGCGCATAGGCGTAGCCGTGCACCTGCAGGTCGCCGATCGGCTCAAGGACCGGCAATGCCCCCAGCACCCAAACGGCAGCGGTCGCCGCGCAGATCACGGCAATCAGGCGGAGATTGGCCTCACGCATTACCCGGAAGACCCCTCCAGGGAAGGTTGGCTGGACGGCCGGCGCGACCTCTCGGTTCCCCTAGTGTCGCATCTTGCCTTTGTCGACCGCATTTTACAGCCTGGCCGCCGGCTGCCGCCGCCTGCGATGTGGTTCTTCACCGACAGTTGCGATACCGACATCGCGACAGACACGTACCGTGACGGCGCCAGAGTCGGCCGTGGTCAGTACGCGTGCCCCCTGCCGCTGCCAGCGCGACGCCGGCGCACAACCAGGCGATTGACGGGCATGTGGAAGGCACTGGCGGTGCCAGCGGGATCGGCGGCCCGGGTGGCGAAGTCGCGCTCGAGGTCGTTCAGCATGCGGGCGTGGTACTCCGGCGAGAGCACGAACGAGGCGTAGAAGAACCCCGCGGCCTGCCTGGCCAGCGTGCGAGGATTGCCCGCGAGTCTCACGACTGAGGGCTCGATGACGATGGCGTCCTCACGAAAGAACTCGTTGACCAGCTCGCAGAGCGCATCGAGCGTGCGCACCCGCGGGTCGCCCAGGTCGATGGTGCCGTAGCGTGGGAACTCGCGCCTCACCCAGTCGAATATGATGTGGTGCTGCGCCTCGTAACATGGCGTCGAGCGCATGTCGCCGTCGACGATGGCGGCGAACACGCCGCCGGTGCGCAGTACCCTCGCGATCTCCATGAGCACGGGCTCTACCGGATCCATCAGCGTCAGCGCCCAGTGGCAGAGCACCGCGTCGACGCTGCCGGTGTCGAGAAACGCGATGTCCTGTGCCATCGCACGGTGAAACTTAGCCGCCTCGGCCGGAACCCGCCGGCGGGCGAGGGCCAGTTCCTCGTCGCTCATGTCGATACCGATCACCTGGACTCCCGGGCCCAGGCTCCGGTGACACAACTCCGTGAGCGGACCACTGCCGCAGGCAAGGTCGAGGATCGTTCCATGGCAGTCCGCGTCCACGGCCTCCAGCAGCCACTCGTAGCTGTTGCGCCCCCGGGCATCGCGACTGTTGGTGGCGCAGGTCTCGGTGAAGCCCGTCTTCTGCCGGTGTACCTCCAGCAGATGTTCACGCAGGT
>CAJIAL010000007.1_pt1 | contig 15324 bp, 16 predicted proteins | sample 9199091 | NCBI WGS metagenome assembly CAJIAL01 (sample SAMEA7708270, study PRJEB35096) | sediment metagenome | biome: marine neritic benthic zone biome [ENVO:01000025]; feature: sediment [ENVO:00002007]; material: shallow marine sediment [ENVO:03000034] sea grass bed [ENVO_01000059] ... | reverse complement strand
TCGGACCGATTGGCGCAGTACGCATGGGCTATATTGATGGTGCCTTAGTCGTAAATCCAACTCGGGAAGCATTAGAACAGAGTCAGCTCAATATGGTCGTTGCCGGCACACGTGATGCCATTGTCATGGTCGAAGGCGGCGCCTCGGAATTGTCTGAGACGATCGTCCAGCAGGCTTTGCAAGAAGCGCATCAAGCCCTCCAGTCGTGCATTGATCTCCAACGTGAACTCCAGCAGAAAGCTGGTAAAGAACCGATGGTGCTCGTAGAAACGCCCGTCGATACGGAACTTCAACAACGCGTCCGAGATCTGGCATTCACCCGTCTCCAAGAAGCCTTGGCCATTGCCGGGAAGCTTGAGCGTCAAGATGCTACCAGTGCACTAAAACAGGAGATCCTTGCGGCACTTGTCAGCGATGACCTCGACCCTCAAGACGCCGCGCAGCGCACACGTGCCATCAACGCCTTCTTCCATGACTTGGAAAGCGAGGCGATGCGTCTGCGCATCCTGCACGAGGGTAAACGTGCCGATGGACGCGGTCTTGCTGATATACGCCCGATTAGCGGACGTACTTCGCTCTTGCCACGTACGCACGGCTCGGTGCTGTTCACGCGCGGTGAAACCCAGGCGCTAGTGGCGGCCACCCTCGGCACGCAAGCGGACGAACAGAGGATTGAGAGTCTTGAAGGCAAAACCTTTAAGGCGTTCATGCTGCATTACAATTTCCCGTCCTATAGCGTCGGAGAAGTCAGGCCTTTACGCGGCCCAGGCCGTCGTGAAATTGGCCATGGTGCACTTGCCGAGCGTGCCATCGTTCCGGTTCTACCACCGCACGACACGTTTCCCTATACCTTACGGATTGTGTCCGACATTATGGAATCGAATGGTTCGTCCTCCATGGCAACCGTGTGCGGCGGAGCTCTGGCGTTAATGGATGCCGGTGTGCCGATCAAGGCCCCAGTCGCTGGTATCGCCATGGGCCTGATCGATCACGATGGGCAATTCGCGATTCTTTCCGATATTCTCGGCGTCGAAGATCATCTGGGTGACATGGACTTCAAAGTTGCCGGGACCACGGAAGGTATTACTGCGATCCAAATGGATATCAAAACAACCGGGGTATCGAGCGAGGTCATGGCCCAGGCCCTTGAACAAGCCCGTCAGGGTCGCCTCCATATTTTGCAATGTATGGAAGAGATTCTCAGCTCGCCACGGACGAATCTCTCAACGCACGCACCACGTATTGTGACCCTGAAGGTTCATAAGGATAAGGTACGTGAGGTCATTGGACCCGGTGGCAAGACGATCCGTGGCATCATCGAGGCAACGGGTGTGACCATGGACGTTGCGGATGACGGCACGATCTCTATTGCGTCATCCGACGAAGCGGCCTCGCAAGACGCAGTCCGGATGGTGCAGGAGCTGACACAAGAAGCCGAAGTCGGACGCATTTATCAAGGCAAAGTGCGGAAGATCATGGATTTCGGCGCCTTCGTAGAGATCTTTCCCGGCACAGACGGCCTGTTACATATCTCGCAGATTTCCGAAAAGCGCGTGAATAAGGTCACGGATGAACTGCAGGAAGGTGATCAAGTACTGGTCAAAGTGCTGGAAGTTGATAGAAACGGTAAAATCCGTCTGAGCCACAAAGAAGCCGTGAAAGACCGCGAAGCCGCTGAAATTCGCTAATGGCTTTCTAGGCACCAATGCGAGCTGGAATGTTTTCAGCTCGCACTTTTTTACCACTAAAGTTTACATAATATCTCTTATCAGAACAAAGAAATGGATCGGAGATTTCTCCTACAGGTTCGCCTCTCACCTGGCTTGCCTCAGCATTATGGCTTACTCGATGGTGCGGTGTCTTGTGCTGGCGCCTTTGTTTTCTCGTCAGTCGTGTCAGAGATCTCCTGGGCCGCTGGTTTCGCCTCAGGCGGCTGCAACCGGGCCAAAAGATCACTGATCGTCTGACGCAACTCTCCAGTCACATGCGGCTCCGACAAAGCACGTTCATACACGGCAATTGCTTTATCCGTTGCGCCGCTTTGTTCATGGCACCGGCCCATGCCAAACAACGCTTCACCCTGCAACCACGGAATCGCCGCATGTTGGACCGCTTCATAACTTGGAATGGCTTGAGGACATGCACCGCTCGCCTCTTGGGCATAGGCCATATCAAGCGTGACTAATGTGGCAGTCAGATGTTCCCGTTTTCCCGACAGACGCCGCCGCGCCTGTTCGTAGGCAGCCAGCGCCGCGGTAAAATCACCCTGACCAAAGTGATAATGCCCGAGATGCCAATGTGCCAAGGCCGCTGCTGATGTTCGCCCATAATCGCGGATAACCGCCTGCAACTGCGCCACACCTTTTTGGACGGTCGTCTCGTTCGCAGTGCCCGTTGTTTTCAGAAGCTGAACCGCTTCATGCAGCTGCGCAGCCGCGCGCTGCGCGCGATGCTTGTGCCAACTCGTCCAGCCAATGATAAGCCCAAGGACAACAACCGCTCCCACAGCTCCGTAGAGTATGTGAGTGAGATGTTGCTTTCCCCAGTCAAGCGTTGTAATAGTCCACGAGATGAATCGATCTGGCTTTTTTAGCAACTCTTTGCGCGACAGGCGCTGGTTTGCCACGATATACTCCCTTTATCCGTGCATATACAAACATAGGTGGAGATCACTCAGATATGCAGTCTACAAAGGTAGGTTGCGGGCGGGCACCAGCCCGCCCATGCTCAGGAAGAATCTTCTGTCCGTCGGGCTATTCGCCGTCTTTGTCTGACTTCGAATGCGCAATGACCGATTCCGCCAAATGCTGTGGCAAAATCTCATCGCGCAAAAACTCGAGTGTGTACGTCCCTTCTCCGCCTGTCACGGATTGGAGATATGAGCTATATTGCTGCACCTCGGCAAACGGCACTTCAACATGCACAACCTGTAAATCCCCCAAGCTGTCCATACCAATAACACGCCCACGGCGGCTGCTAATATCGCCCGTAATATCTCCCATATATTTCGATGGAACAACGACTTCCATCTTCACAATGGGCTCTAACAACACCGGCTGTGCTTTCAACACCGCCTCTTTAATCGCTTCGCGACCAGCAATCTGGAAGGCGATATCTTTGCTATCCACCGGGTGCTCTTTGCCATCGTAGAGCTCAACCTTTAAATCAACTACCGGATAACCCGCATAGATACCTTCGCCCATCTTTTCCTGGATACCCCTGTCGACACTCTGGCGGAACGGCTGACTGATAACACCACCAAAGATCTTATCGACGAACTGATAGCCCTCGCCGCGTTCGCCAGGCCCAATCCGAATAGCACACTCGGCAAACTGTCCGGCGCCACCCGTTTGCTTCTTATGGCGATAGCGCACGTCAGCGGAACCGGCAATCGTTTCACGATAGGCAATACGTGGCAGTGCAGTCAGGACTTCCACCCCACGACGTTGCAACCGACTTAGCATCAGATTGATATGCTGCTCGCCAATGCCGGAAATAACCAATTCTTTGGTCTGGGCATTCATCTCGACGGTGAACGTCGGGTCCGCTTCTGCCAACCGACGCAAGCTTTCCGAGATCTTGCCTTCGTCACCGCGAGACTTCGGGGTCACCGCACGAGAGACCATTGGCATCGGATAACGCGGGGTCACAAAAGGTAGCTGCTCCTTCGTCGCCACCAGAGTATCGCCGACTTGTAACTCTTCGACTTTCGCCGTTGCCACGATAGTCCCAGGCCCCGCCTCACCGATATCTTGCTGCTCTCTTCCTTGCGGGCGAAAGAGTTTCCCAAGTTTAATCGGCTTGCCGGAATTCGCCGCAATAACAGTGTCGCTGCTCTTTAACACACCAGAAAATACACGGATAAAACTCACCTTGCCGACAAACTCGTCGGACATCGTACGAAACACTTCAGCTTCTACGGGTCCGTCCAAATCAAGCGCATGGTCCTCCGCCCCTGCTTCAGTCATCACGGATTTCTTGGCGAAAGCCGGGGACGGAGCAAATCCTGTCAAAATATCGAGTAATTCAGCAATGCCTATATCTTGTTCTGCCGCGCAGCATAAAATAGGCACGATACTGCCATCGACCAACACCTGTGTAAATACCTGCTCCAGTTCGGCCGCCGGAATTGTCTCACCTTCTAAATAACGCTCCAGTAAAGCATCGTCCCCGGAGATAATAGACTCCATGAGAGTCCCCCGCTGCTCTTCCACCGCATCCTGCAGAGCATCAGGAACATTCGCTGGTTGGAGCAAATTCACGACACCTGCAAATTCAGCTCCACGTCCGATAGGCATCATCAGCGGCGTACACTCCGCGCCGAACGTCTCCTGCAGCGCAGCTACGACCGCATCGAAATCGGCCTGTTCAGCATCCATACGCGTCACAACAAACATACATGGACAACCCTGTTGACGCGCCAGATCCCACGCTTTACGCGTCCCCATTTCAACGCCGGAAGACGCATTGACGGTAATTAACGTAAGCTCAGCAACTGACAACACACCAAAAACTTGCCCAATAAAATCCGCTGAGCCAGGTGTATCCAGGATATTCAGGTCGCGCCCTTGCCACATCGTATGGAGGACAGAAGCATAGTACGACTTCGCTGCTTCCTTCTCATCGACATCGAAGTCACTCGCCGTCGTACCATCCGCAATGCTCCCCAACCGATTGATGGCACCACCTTTCAAGAGCATGGCCTCAGTCAACATGGTCTTGCCACTACCCGAGTGACCGACGAGGGCCACATTCCGAATCTCCTCTCCCGTATTATTGGCCACCGCGCTCTCCTTACCAGCAAATGTTCAATTCTACCATCCACAGGTTCGCCACCGAAAAGTGTTCCCTTCTCGTGGGCAAACCCACACCCTAGATCCTCAATGCTTCCGGCAGGATTCGAACCTGCGACCTGCGGATTAGGAATCCCAGGCTAATAACACCCGCCAACACAAGACAATACCTCACTTCGTGCAATATAGCAGACTTACCGTCTATTGTGAAACATTGTGGAAAATTGCCAAATTTTGACGTGCAGTTGACTGAAGTTGACATATCGTCTAGTGTGCGGACGACTATGTTGGTTTGCAAGATTGTCTGACAATTTCAGGCGCGGTAGATTGCAGCCAGAAGGCCGCAGGAAGGAGCGCTGATGTCGCGACCGAAAACCGACCGCTCAAGCCGTGGCGCAGAGCGCCCGTCCTGCCAGTCATCTCCCCATGAGCTAGGAGACTGTCAGGTGTGCAATGGTCATGTTGGGGCTCTGTCTTTCGCTTGTAATTTAGCCGCATAAGAGTTCTCTCAACTGACACAATCGGAACCGGCAAGATGTCGTCAAACGTCAGACAGGAGAGCGGTGATGCATTTTGGCATCTTTATGGAGTTTGAAACGCGTGATGGACGCAACCAGCAGGAGTCGTTTGCGGATGGTTTTGCGTTGGTCGAAGCCGCCGAGGCCTGGGGTTTAGATGGCGTGTGGCTCGGCGAAATGCATTTTAACCCGGCCCGCTCAGTCCTTGCCGCGCCCATTGTGGTCGCCACCTCCATTGCGACGCGGACCCAGCGGTTGCGGGTCGGGATGGCGGTGCAGGTGTTGCCGTTAAACAACCCCTTGCGCATTGCCGAGGAAGTCGCCACCGTGGATCACATCAGTGGTGGGCGGTTTGATTTTGGCATTGGTCGCAGTGGCTCCGCCCGCGCCTATGACCTCTATGGCATCCCCTATGGTGAAAGCCAAGCGCGCTTTGGCGAGGCCTTGTCGATTATCCTGGAAGCTTGGAAGGGCGAACGCTTTAGCTACCAGGGCGAGCACTACCACTTTGAGAACGCTATGGTGTCTCCGCAACCGTATCAACTCCCCCACCCGCCAATCTGGATGGCGGCGACTACCGAGGAGACGTTCCCTCGGGTGGGGGAAATGGGGTTGTCGATTTTTGTCGGTCTGCGCGGTATGGATACAGCGGACTTACGCGTGCATCTCCAGGCTTACCGCAGGGCCTGGCATGAGGCAGGCCACGAGGGGACAGGCAATGTCTATCTACGCATTCCGGTGTACGCGGGTGAGACGGAGCAAGGTTCGGTAGAGGAGCCTCACGAGAGCATCCAGTATTATTTCAAGCGTCAGGCCGATATCCAACGCGCTGGTGTGGGGCGAGCCGGAGCCGGTCCGGCCGAGCGGCGTCAAGCACGGGCAGACCGATTAGCCCATCTGACCTACGACGAGATACTCCGCACCAAAGTGGCGTTTGGCACGGGGTCGGGCTTGGTTGATCGCTTGTCGCAACTCCGAGAAGAACTCGGTTTGGATGGCATTGTGGCCGAGTTGGACGCGGGCGGGCTGATTCCAGCCGAGCGGGTGAAGCGGAGCTTGCATATTCTTACCCACGAGGTGATGCCGGCTTTCAAGTAGCCAGCTTGCAAGTAGAAGGAAAGAGGCGAGGCCCCACAAGATACCACCTGTCTTGTGGGGCCACGTCAATACGGTCTTTCCAGCACATATAACTGTGTACTGAGCGGACACACGACGTTCGGCATGCGCGTTCCTGCTCGCCCCCCAATCAGATCATCGCCGCTCAGGATAGCTGGACGATTGAGCACCAAACCGATGGGAGAGCCCCAGATGGCAGCTGACTATGACCCCGCGGCACAGGTCGAGATCAAGGTGTGGGACATCGAGTACCGACGCGATCCAGCACGGACGCTGATGGCTCGTATCTACCAACCCCAGGGAGAGGGGCCATTTCCCGTGCTGTTGGACGTGCACGGCGGCGCTTGGAACGCGCAGGACCGGACGGCCAATGCCCCGGTGGACGAGCGCTTGGCAGCAAGCGGTATTTTAGTCGTAGCGATCGATGTCCGGCTAGCCCAAGAGGCGCCCTACCCTGCCTCGGTGGCCGACGTCAACTATGGCATCCGCTGGCTCAAATCAAAGGCCCGCGACTGGCACGGGGCCCCCGAAACACTTGGCGTATTGGGCAGCTCGAGCGGCGGGCACATCACGCAACTGACGGCGATGCGCCCACGCGACACCCGCTATACGGCACATGCGTTGCCGGAGGCGCCCGGGCTCGATGCGACGGTGACCTACGTGGTGGCCCGGTCTCCCATAAGCGATCCCGCCGCGCGCTACGAGCAGGCGAAAAAGATGCAGCGTGAGTCCTTGATTGAGAATAGCGAGACCTATTTCAAGCCATGGGACGCCATTTTTGAGGGCAATCCACAGCACATCCTCGAACGCGGCGAATCCGTCGTGCTTCCGCCAATGTTCATTCTGCAAGGGGCATTGGACGACAACGTGCTTCCGGTGGTGCAAGAGCGCTTTGTCGCGGCCTACCGAGCAGCCGGCGGTGCGATTGCATTGGAGGTCTATCCGGGCGCCGAGCACCGTTGGATCATTCACCCGGGGCCACAGACGGATCGTGCCATCGAGATGATCAAGACCTTTATCGCGCGTCAGTTACGCACCCAACAGCCAGTGGGTTAGCTGCGACATGCTGGGCGGGCCCCTGATGACCTTGCGCTTTCGATTGTCGCACATGGCCGTGACTCATGGAGGATTCGCTGTGCGCGGGAAGGGTAGCGTCCTGGGGAGGCCGTGACATTGCATCTCTTGACACGACCTGCTCATCATCACAGACGTCGAGCCACGCGAGAAGTTCCCCTTTGATGCGCCTGACCTGGTCGGCCTCGGTTTCCTGCTCAGCAGCCGGATACGCACGTGCCGCTGCCGTCGAACGCCATGGTCTTGCCGCTCAGCGGAAGATGAACCGGGACGGTGACGGCGTTCTTGAAACGTTCGGTGCGCGTACCTGACAACAGTTTGCCGTCCTTGGTCGCCGCCTCATTAGCGTGCGAGGCGATCACGGACTTGGGCTTGACCATCTCATTGATCACATAGGCCGCTTCCGTGGGGCCGGTCGTGAAGGTGCCGCCAATATTCATCACGGCGAGATTGGCCTGGTAAAAACGCCGCACTACAAGATCTTGCTCTGCAGTTATGCCGGTGTCGCCGGAGAGATAGACCACGAGTCCATTGGTAAATGTCACCACATAGCCGCCTGGTGGGCCGACATAAGCCGTGAGGCCATTCGCCTGCAGCACCGCGGCATGTTCCTTCTCCAGAAAGGCCGGACTCAGGCCATTGCTGTGCACCGCGGGAACACTCGCCACACTGACACCGCCGACCTTACGCATGGCGCCAAACCGCACCAGTTGCACCTGCTTCGGGTCGCCTCCTGCGGTCTTAACCTTCTTAGCGAAAAACCGGGACATCTCGCCACCAACCAGGAATCTCGTCTTCTTGCCGACGACGATATTGACAGAGTTGGAATTGGGCGTTGCCTTGACGGAAAACGCTGGCTTGCCACACGTCCCGGCATTCGCCGCATCGGCATGCTGATCACCCAAGTGGTCGCCATGCACATGACTGAGGAGCACCGCATCGATTTTGCCGAGCCTTGGGTCAGCTGGGCCGCGCACGGTGCGACCGGCGTCGTACAGAATCCGCGTGCCGTCGGGATCCTCGAAGATGAGCGCCCGGTCTAATCGGCAGAATTCACCATCATGGCTGCCCAAGGGGGTAATTGTGACGTTGGCCGCCCAGGCAGACTGCATGGCGGCGGCTATGAGTATGACCACCAGTGTGGCCAACACGAGACCTCTGCTGTTCATGGGTCATTCCTTCTATCCATCCCGCTTCGACCTCCCATCAATGCGGTAGGCGACAGACCTACCGCATCTGAGACAGTGCTCTGATCCAGCAACGTTTCTGAGCAGGTGACATCTACCGTTTAAATCGTTCCTCTTTGGGCTTCCGGAACGATTTATGACAACCCCCGCAGGATTTCCCGACGGCTTTGACTTGTTCCCCGATGGCCGCCATATCGCCCGATTGCGCCACCTGCGCGAGTTTGCCGCTTTCTTCGCCCATCTTCTTCGCGGCCGCGACAAACTTGTCCCAATCCTTCCAGATATCCGCCTTGGCATCCGTTTTCCCTGCCGTGATCTCCTTTTCAAACGCCACTTTAATGACCCTGCTCGTCATCTGCAGGCTGAGCGCATGGACGGCGATGGTCTTCTGATACGGCAGTTTGTTCTTCATGATCGCGCCGATGGCGCCCATGTGCCCGCCGATCGACGCCATTACTTTTTGCCGGTGTGTCAGGAATGCGCCATCGTCCTGCGCTAAGACGTCCGTGGACGGCAACGCGACGCAGATCATGACGACTAGCACACCCCAGAGATGTAGACGTGTACAACGCATAGAGCACTCCTGTTATAGAGGGTAATGTGGGTGAGCCAGACGTGCTCCGCCTGGTTCATCTCACGCTTTCTTCCCGCGTCAGCACCGGCCCGCGGTAACCGACGCGCTCCCAATAGTGCGCGTTACGGTCTCATGGCAGGCTCCGGAGCACCTGCAAGATATCATCGTTTGGAATGAGGTCCCTAGGCGCGTTCACCTGCGTAAACCGCACCACACCCTCCGTGTCGATCACGAACCAGGCCCGTTGACTCCGCAAATACCGGGGGATGGTTTTGGGGGCGCTGGCCAGCGCCGGGTCATCGTAGAGTACACCGTACGCTTTCGACGCCTGCCGGCGCATGTCACTCAACAAGGGGTAGGTCAGCCCGAGCTTTTCCGCCCAGGCGATATTGGCATCATTGAAATCCACACTCACGCCCAGCACCTGGGCATGTTCGGCCTCAAACTTGGGAAGATCCAATTGAAAGGCCAAAGCTTCCCGCGTTCACGTTTTGGTGAAAGCGCCAATATAGAAAAACAGCACCACCGGCTGTTTGCCCAGGTAGTCCGCTAGCTTCACCGTCTTCCCAGTGGTGGAAGGAAGCTCGAACAGCGGGGCTTTCTCCCCCACCTGGAGGGCAAACCCCTGCCCTATGCCACCAATCGCGCTCACAACGAGCACCATGAGTACAACCCGAAGTCGAGTACGCATCCGTGTTCCTCCTCTTACGGTGAACTCATCCGTGTGCAAGGCCTCGTAGTGCGTGAATATAGGCCCGAAAGGCTGGGGCATCAAAATCGATAGGGCCAAACCCGCTCGCCACCACGTTCCCCTGACGGTCGACAATAAAGGTCGTCGGCACCCCGCGGGCGCCAAACTTCCGCGCGATTTCCATGCCTCTATCCACCAAGATGGGCATCGTAAAGCTATGCGTGTCGAGATAACGCCTCACGGTGGGCATCCCACCCCCGTCGATCGAGATGGAGAGCATCACGACATCTTTGTCCTGCAACGCCTCGTGTGCCCTCTGCACGGAGGGCATGTCGCGCCGACAGGTTGCTCACCACGTCGCCCAAAACCGCACCACCACCACTTTCCCGTGGAGTGCGGCCGCATCGACCGTGCCGCCAGTAACGCTGGGCAAGCGAAACGTTGGCATGGCGACCTGCTGTCCCGACGCTTCCAAGCCAGCGGGCGGCGTCAACGGAGGAGTTGCCCACGACGGACTGAGACACCCACACATCACACCCAGGCTCACGAGGCCAAACCAGCCTCGTCCCATGGTCCTGATACCACGTCTGCGCTCCATCACGGTTCTCCTTCTACCGCCCATTGCTCCCGCCTTGCACCCTGACAGGACTACCCTGTACTGACGTCGAGGGTCCGTGCAGACTCGCTGATTACACTGCAAGGGAGCAGCAGTGTATCAAACATGTATATACAAAGCAAGACACCGCTATGTAAAATGACGATGCAATATGTTATGCTAAAAAATTAGCAAGAGGTCACAAGAGATATGAAGCGCAAGACAGCATCCACCGATGCCCCTCCAGAAGCAGCGAGCGAGTCCACCAGTCCCGAGTTCTGGGGCGAGATTCTCCGCACCTGTGGCAGTTTCAACCTGCGGAAGGCGACGCGGGTGGTCACGCAGCTCTATGACGATATTCTTCAGCCCACGGGCCTGCGATCCACGCAAGTGGTGCTGCTGGTGGCGCTGGCGGCTGAGGGCGAGATGAGCGTGAGCTACATGGCGCGGGAACTGGTCATGTCGCCGTCAACCCTGTCACGGACGCTCCTCCCCCTTGAACGGGATGGACTGATCGAAAGCACCTCGAACGGCAAGCGGGGCAAACTGGTGCGGCTGACAGCGGCAGGCGAACGTGCGCTGCACCATGTCATCCCGTATTGGCACAAGGCCCAGGAAAAGTTTCTCGGGCAAGTCGGCGCCCCAGCCTGGACAGAGCTCAACGAGCGACTGGCCAGCCTCGTTGCGGCAACCAGGCGCTCGCGCTTGTAAACTGGACCAGTATGTCTGGCGCGAACACGGTCCGTTGAGATGTGTCGCGCCAGGCAGTACGCAGCATTTAGTCCGGACGCTCCAGAGCAAATACGTTATCAATCGTGCCGTAGTCCAGATAGCCAAGGCGGGCGAGCGGATTGAGCTTATGGATATCGATCAAGCCATCGCGAATGACGTCGTCGGCAACATGGATACCGACGACTTGCCCGATGACCACATTGTTGGGTCGGCCATTTCCTGCCGGTGGCAGCTTGACGGTCTGCAGGTAGGTGCATTCCAACGCAATAGGGGACGCTTTAACCCGAGGCGGTTTCACCAAGTTGCACGGTGCTGCTTCGAGACCTGCCTCGGCCATTTCATCCACATTTGACGGCACATGGGCGGAAGTCGCATTCATTTGGTCTCGGAGATCATACGTACACATGTTGAAGACGAATTCCCCCGTCGCCTCGGCATTGGTCAAGGAATCCTTGGCCTCGTGCGTACCGGGCTTCCACCCATTCGGGCAGTACATGACGCAGGGGGGATCACCCGTCACCGCATTGAAAAAGCTGTATGGCGCCAGGTTGATAATGCCATCCTGGCTGATCGTACTAATCCACCCAATCGGGCGGGGGACCACGATGGCGGTGTAGATCGAGTGGGTAAACGGGGGCGGCTTCAGACCAAATTTGGTTTCGAAAAACATGCGGTACCTTCCGTGCAGTCAAGATGCTCCTCGCAGACGTGTCATGAGCAAATATGGTGGCATAAATAGTCATAGGAAGCAAAATTCAGCCGCGCTCCTCTCGAGGGCTCGTTGACGGGCTGAGCGGCTCTGACTACAATGCGGCCTGAGACAGCGTCACTGATAGGCAAGGGGCAAGAGGGCACTCTCGCGACAGCAAACAAGAGGGGCATAAAGATGGCGGACATTCTCGGACTCGGATGTTCACACGGGCCAATTATCTTGACACCTCCGGAAGTGTGGTCCAAAGGGCGGGAACGGATTTTCGCGCGTGTCCCCAACTACGAACCGCCCCCGCAACTGCTCAAAGAGCTCGGCGACGATAACGGGTTGAGCCAGGATCGCAAGGATCACGAGCACGTGATCACCTCGTTCGGGGTGTTGCGTGACCGGCTGCATGCGTGGAACCCGGATGTGCTGCTGATCATCGGCGATGACCAGGCGGAGAATTTTACCGAGGACAATATCGCGCCGTTTTGTTTGTATACGGGAGCCGAGGTCGACGGCTACCCCTTCCAGCGCCCGGCCGCTCGCGTCAATTTATGGGACGCGGCGCCAGACACGAAGTTTACGTTCACGTGTCCCACAGCCTTCGCGCGCGATTTGCGCAATGCCCTGATCCGCGACGGCGTTGATATGGCGTCCTCCAAAGCCCTCACCGGTTGGGAGTGGGGCCTGCCACACGCCCACATCAACCCCCTGGTCTTCCTGGATCCGGACGGGGTGTTTCCCCTCTTACCCCTGTTTGTGAATTGTTATGGGGAAGAAGCGGGCCCGGATTATCCGCCCCGACCGACCCCGCAAGCGTACTTCGGAGGCATCCAGATGAGGGACGCTGTCCCCAGGCGGAACCTCTTGTTCCCCAGTATTCCTCCACAGATCCCGCGCGGCTCGGTTTACCAGGAGGCGTTCACCATTGACCGCTCGCACCGAAATCCGCAGCGGAATAGTATCGATCACCGTGTGGAGCAGCTGCCGGTCGAGGCGTAACGTCTCTTGGGCACGTTTGTGCCCAGTGATATGTAAAAGTGTCCCTTGCATGGCGGGTGCACCCTCCCAGGTGAGCACGCTGGTCGTATGGTCCACCCAGATTTCCGAGCCATCTTTGCGAAGCGCTTGCAATTCATAGTGACTCGGCTTCTCTTCACCCTGCATGCACATCCGCGTATAGCGACCGAATCGTGCCCGTTCATGGGGGCGATAAATTCCATCGTCGAGCCCAGGGTGAGGATGTCGCCAGGCGTGGCATAGCCCAATATATCGGCCAGCGCCTGGTTGGCAAAGAGCAGGATCGCGTTGCGATGAATGAAGGCGCCTTGGCTCGAGCCCTCAACCAGACTGCGGAACTGGGCTTCCGCCTGCTGGTATTGCTGATAGAGCTGGGCGTTGACGATGGCACCCGCAACCTGCTCGCCCACACGCTCCAAGAATGTCTGATGCGCCTGGGTGCAAATATGCGGCTCATGCGAGCGCACACTTAGCGCCCCCACCACCTCGTTGCGTACGATCAACGGCACTGTCAGCAAGGCCCGTAGGCCAACAGCGTACGCCTTGGCTTCGAGAGGGTATGGTGCTGCGTCCGCGCTGGGCGCCACGCCGAAACGTTGGCTCACACCGGCACGGATGACCGATTCGACAGCTGAGGCGGGGAGTGGCAGCACAGACATTGGCGGGTATTGAGGGATGACGGTGCCGGTACAATAGGTAGGGGAGGGTTCATGAGGTGACAAGAAATGTGAACGAACCATTGATTTACATTATACAGAAAGAACTGCACCGCTGATATCTGGACCAAGACTCTGCCGGCCAGCCCGACTAAGGCGCCGGCCAGACGCCGGCGGGTGAAGGTTTCCTCGGCGAGGAACAGAGGCGCCAGGACGACGGACATGATCGGCATGGTGCCGAAAAGGATGCCGGCGAGTCCGCTCTCAATATGCTGCTGGCCCCAGGCGATGGTGCCGAAGGGGGGATCGCCGCCGTCAGCAGGCCGAGCCAGAAAAGCGCGATCCATTCCTGACCGGTGCATGGCATATGCACGCCGAAAGCGCGCATCAGAGCCCAGCAGAGTGGCGCCGCGATCAGCGTCCGCGCCGCCGCGGCGGTCAACGGCGAGATTTCGGCGACTGCAATGTTGAGGAAGAGGAAGGTACTGCCCAGAAGCAGCGCCGCCGCCAAAAGCAGGCTCCAGTCAGTGGGGGTCATCGCACGGTTCATGCAGAGTCCCTAAAAGTGAAATGGTTCAAAAGGAGCCGGCGATCGCCGGCGGAAAGGACGAAGTCTGAGCAAGCTAAAGCGATGAAACGAGCAGATAGCGTGACAACTCGTGTCGACTTAAAGCTTGCTTGAACCTGGTGGTGGAACCCCAACGGCGTTTTCGAACCGCGGCGTTCCGCCTCCTGTCGTCTGGATGAACATTTGAAGCAGCGCTACCAGTGTCTCCGGCGCGTCTTCTTGGATGAAGTGCCCAGCGTTTTCAATAATCACGTAAGGACACCCGCCGAACGACGACGCGACACCCTCAATCCTGCTGACGGAAATCGCGTGATCGTGACGCCCGACCGCCATCCAGATGGGGAGCGCCTTGACAGCTGCTACGTTCTCAGGGGTTACCGCTTCGTAATGGAACGCATGGGCTTCAGGTGACAACTTCAGCTGATTCATGACCTCCATGGGGAAGTTGAGAGCGCCGACGCTTGACTCCGTAGTGGGGAAAGCGGACGAATAGGCTCGGCTCCAGGCCGCGTTGATGACCGCTTTGTTCTCAATCCCCATGAGGTGGCTGATGACATGCACGGCGGTCGATCCCATGTTTAGCAGTACCGACTCTGTCCGCCCGCGTGGCTCCGGGCTCCGCTCCGACGCCAGCCCTGGACACACATAGTCGGGGTCGTCCGGGAGACCGGTGAGAATCCACGGGAACCAGGAGCTGGTCGGCACAGCTGCGGTTCCGGTCGTCGAGCCGCGGAGTTCCGGGCGAGCCGCCACCATGGCATCTAGAGGCATCCGCCCGTCACTCGCCGGTTGGAAGCCGCCGAAGAGCGCGACCTTCTGCTCAAGAGTCGGCGGCATCGGTACGGCGGAGGCCATCATGATGCGGGCCACCTTGGAGGGAAAGCGAAGGGCGTAATGGACGCCGATGAGGCACCCCCAGTCTTGCACAAATAGTGTGATCGGTTTGTCGAGTTGCAGGGAGTCCAACAGCCCAATGAGGTTGAGGGTGTGCGTCCGCAGGCAGTACTCCTTATCCTGGGGCGTGGCCGACTTACCAAAGCCCATGTGGTCCGGGACAATGACCCGGTGCGTCTTGGAGAGTGCGGGAATGAAGTTCCGATATA
>CAJIAL010000510.1_pt1 | contig 15346 bp, 5 predicted proteins | sample 9199091 | NCBI WGS metagenome assembly CAJIAL01 (sample SAMEA7708270, study PRJEB35096) | sediment metagenome | biome: marine neritic benthic zone biome [ENVO:01000025]; feature: sediment [ENVO:00002007]; material: shallow marine sediment [ENVO:03000034] sea grass bed [ENVO_01000059] ... | reverse complement strand
TACGATTCATAGTGGGTGGAGAGCCATCGGGGAGGCAACCCCGGCCGGGGAGAATCGGACGTTCTGGACCGGCGCCTCCTGGGGCGTAAGTTTCAATGATCGGGGGAAGGGGGTGCTCCACAATGTGGCTTGGCATTGTCCGTCGATCAACGATATCAATAACAACATGATTGATACGAAGGGCTCCTGCGTGTTAACGGATACCGACGGCGATAAAATCTACCTTTCGTTTACTGCCAAAGGTCCAGTCGGAGGAGAGTTTGTGGGTCGTACGACCATGAGCAGCGGCACCGGAAAGTACGCTGGGATTCAAGGCGGCTGGGATTTCAACTGTTGGGATGTCGGCTCCGATGGCCAACTCTATTGTCATCAGAAATATACGTATAAGCTGCCCTAAGGACATGCCATGCAGTGAGCTTCACGGGACAGGAGCTCATTGCAGTCGAATCATTCGGGTGACACGGAGGAGACGTGGCGGTGACATTCAAGGACGTCCTGGCACAGGTCATCGCATGGCTCCAGCAGGATGGGCGCGCCTCGTATCGCGCCCTCACGCGCCAATTTGATCTGAACGACGACTACCTTGACCCGGCGATTCACATCATGATGGACGCTGTCCACCGCTTTGAAGGGACGGTGAACCAGGTGCTGGGTGACGGGATTATGGCGCTTTTCGGGGCGCCGATTGCACATGAGGACCATGCGGCCCGAGCGTGCTATGCGGCCTTGGCTATGCAGGCGGCGGAAAAGAGTTTCGCTGGAGGACTCGCATTCACCCAGTCTCTTTGGTGCGTGTATCTGAGTGAAGCCTTCCTGCTTGCGAACCGTCTTGAAGATGCTCGCCTTCACGCCGAGCGTGCCCTGTCGTTGTCCATGGCTCACCACGAACGTGGTGAGCAGGCATACGTCTTGCACCTCCTTGGTGATATTGCCAGGCAGTGCGACCCCTCAAATGTTACGCAAGTCCAAACCCATTATCAGGAATCTCTCGCCCTGGCGAACGACCTCCACATGCGCCCCTTGCAGGCCCATTGCCACCGTAGCCTCGGCATCCTGCATCACCACACCGGCCAGGCAGAGCAAGCCCGTGTCGAGCTCGCCACAGCCATTGAGATGTACCGCGCTATGGAGATGACCTTCTGGCTACCCGAGACCGAAGCGGCTTTGACAGAGGTGGAGGGGCGGTGACACCGCCGATCTCACAGACGCCAAAGCCCTCCTGGCCGAGTTGGCGTCAGGTAAACAGGTGGAAGAACAGGAAAAGGAGACCTCACAATGCAACAACGCTTTCCGGACGCGCGGGACGCGAAACGTACCGCGCTTCTGCAAGCCGTGGACGATATTCGTGCGACCTTAACCGCCGATGCGCATGCGTCAGAGACGCTCAGAACCCTTCCCGATGCCTCGGTGCAGGCGCTGACTGAGACCGGGTTGTTTGCCATGAAATGTCCTGCTGAGCTGGGGGGAGCTGAAGCCGACCCGGTGACCCAGATTGAGGTGATTGAAGCCGTGACCGCCATTGACCCCTCAGCCGGCTGGAGCCTCATGATTGGCAATGGTTCGATCTCGGTTGTTGGGGCCTTTCTGCCCGACGAAGCTATTGCCCACATATTTACCGGTGCGCGCCCCCCTCGCACCGCTGGTGCGCTCATGCCGGGTACGGCTGTCCCTGTAGAGGGCGGCTACCAGGTCACAGGACACTGGTCCTGGGGCAGCGGTGTGCGGCATGCCGAATGGCTGTCGGCTCAGACCCTGGTGCCCTCAAATGGGGACGACCATCCCTACCCGCGGATGGTGGTCTTTCCGGCTGCGCAGGCAACGATTGACGATAATTGGCACGTCGCAGGGCTCAAAGGCACCGGGAGCTGTGACTTTTCGGTGTCTGATCTCTTTGTGCCCGAAGCCTTCACCTTTGACGCACGCACCTGGGAGCCCCGGCGTGGCGGCCCGTTGTACCATCTCGGACTGCCAGGGTTGGTCGTCAATGAGCATGTCGGCTTTGCGCTCGGGGTGGGACGCCGGGCGCTGGATGAGATTATCGCCCTGGCCCAGTCCAAACGCCGTGGGTACGCCACACAAACGGCGCTCGCCGATCGCCAAGTGTTTCAGCGGGCGGTGGCAGAGGCGGATTTACGGCTCCGCGCCGCGCGGGGTCTGATGTTGGAGGTGTTTGAGCGGGCGTGGCAGACGGTGTGCGCGGGACGGTCGCCCGAGCCTCCGCTGCAGGCCGAGATGCGCAGTGCGGCCACCTTTGCGACGGATGTGGCCCTTGAGGTGACCACGATGGCCTTCAGGTATGGCGGAGGATCGGCCGTGTGGCTCGACAGTATCTTGCAACGCTGCCTGCGGGACATCTACGTCGGCGCGTCGCATTTGATGGTGAGTGATGTGGCCTATGAACTGTATGGACAGGTGTTGCTCGGAGGTACAGAGGTCGACCCGTTAGGGTAAAGTGCCCATGCCGACGATCGACCGGTTGCGGTATACGGACGGCTCAGGGAAGAGGTTGATACGGCTAGCAACTCTTCCCCAAACCGCTTCCATGAGGTCATCAACCGCTTGAGTGCCGGATATCGCAAGCCTACAATGCCTATACGATGATCTGAACCGACGTTTCCCCTGGTCTATGGGAGGGTGAGATGCACTGTCCCCGGTGTCAGCATGCCAATCGTGACACGGCGAAGTTCTGCGAGGAATGCGGCACGAGACTCCTCCATCACTGCTTTGACTGCGGACATCATGTAAGCCCCCGGGCGAAGTTCTGCGAGGAATGTGGCACGCCGCTGATGCCCTCCACATCCCCCGCCAGCTCTGTCCAGCCTCGGCAACACGAGATCGAATCAGAGAGTCGGCTTCAGGCGCTCCTCCCAGTGGTGACGTGGCTGCTTCGAGGTGAGGGACGCGTCACGTACCGTACGCTCAAATATGTCTTTGGTGTCGGCAATGCACTCCTCGCGGAGATTTGCGAAGAACTGTTCTTGAGGAAGACGGCCATCGACGAAGGAGGGAAGGTCCTCGTCTGGACGGGCGTCCCCCCAATCACTGCGAACCCCGCGACAACCATTGCAAGCCAACCAACTACTGCTGAGGCCATGGCAGTCCCCTCGCAGACGATACCCGCTCCGCCGCCACTCGTAACCCCGTCCAACGGGCCAGCAGCGTCCTCAGAGGATGCACAAATACACGTTCCATCTGCAGAATCCATTGTGGGGCCAGAGTCCGTCCATAGTGCTGCCGACGCTGAACGGCGGCAGCTCACGGTGATGTTCTGTGATCTGGTGGGCTCGACGGACCTCTCTGGCCGTCTCGATCCTGAAGATTTGCGCGAGGTGGTGCGAGCGTATCAGGAGACCGCGGCCGAGGTCATTGCGCGCTACGAGGGCCACATTGCGCAGTATCTCGGCGATGGCCTGCTGATTTATTTTGGATACCCGGCGGCTCACGAGGACGATGCACAGCGCGCTGTGCATACTGGGCTGGGGATTGTTGAGGCGATGAATACACTCAACGCGTGCCTTGAAGCTGACTATAGTGTTGCGTTGGCGGTGCGCGTTGGCATCCATACGGGGCCGGTGGTCGTGGGTGAAATGGGTAGCGTTGGTCGACATGAACATCTGGCATTGGGGGAAACGCCGAATATCGCGTCACGGCTCGAAGGCTTTGCTCAGGCAAATGCCGTGGTCATCAGCTCGGTTACCGCACAGCTCGTGCAGCGGTCATTTGCCCTAGAGGAACTTGGCCTGCATGAACTCAAGGGTGTGTCTGAGCCACTGATGCTCTACGCGGTGGTTGGCTCTCGTGAGGTTGACCACGATGACCACGAGTCAATGATGGCGGGCGGATTCGATGCTCTGGTAGGTCGTGATGAAGAAATCGGTCTCTTGCTGCGCCGCTGGGAGCAGAGCAAGGACGGCCAAGGCCAGGTGGTGCTCATCAGTGGCGAGGCTGGTCTCGGGAAATCATCACTCGTCGAAGGACTCCGTGCGTACGTGCACCAAGAGGGCCACACCCGTATCACGTTTCGCTGTTCACCCTACACCGCTAATAGTGCGATGCATCCGGTGATTGAGCATGTGCAGCGCGTGCTAGGCTGGCAACGTGACGATTCTGTGGGAGTGAAACTGGACAAGTTGGAACAGGCTCTCCATCGTACCAACCTGCCGATGGAAGAGACGGTGCCGCTCTTGGCCGCGTTACTCTCCTTGCCGGTGTCAGAAGACCGCTACCCGACGTTGACATTCAGTCCCCAAAGGCAGCGTCAACTGACACAGGATGCGCTGGTGGCCTGGATGCTGGAAGAGGCGGAACGCCAGCCGGTGCTAGCGGTATGGGAAGACGTGCACTGGGCTGACCCATCGACCCTGGAACTCTTAGGGTTGTTCATCGATCAAGTACCGACGGTGCCCATGCTCCACGTCCTGGCATTCCGTCCAGAGTTTGTGCCGCCTTGGCCAACGCAATCGCACATGACCCCCCTGGTGCTCAACCGTTTGGAGCGTGCCCATATTGAAACCTTGGTCAGGCGATTAGCCGGTGGCAAGATGTTACCAAGTGAGGTCGAGACACACATCGTCACCAAGACCGATGGGGTGCCGCTCTATGTCGAAGAACTCACCAAGATGCTGCTGGAGTCGGACCTACTCGACGAACACGCTGAGCAGTATGTGCTGACGGGGCGACTCGCTAGCGCTGCAATTCCCGACTCCTTGCAGTCTTCACTCATGATGCGCTTAGACCGGTTGCCAGAGGTACGCGAGGTGGCTCAACTCGGTGCCGTCTTGGGTCGTGAGTTTGACTACGAGATGCTCCAGGCCTCAATGGTGATGGACGAAGCGACGTTACAAAAGGGTCTCAGCCAGTTAGTGAACCACGAATTGCTCTACCAGCGGGGTCGGATACCGCGAGCCACATTCATCTTTCGGCATGCATTAATTCGGGATGCGGCCTATGCGTCGCTACTAAGACGCACCCGGCAGCAGTACCACAAGCAAGTCGCCGAGACATTGCAAGAGCGGTTTCCTGGGACTGTCGAGACACAGCCCGAGTTACTGGCATATCACTACACTGAGGCGGGGTGTCACGTGCAGGCGGTTACCTTCTGGCTTATAGCGGGACAGCGTGCGGTGCAGCGTTCAGCCCACGCCGAAGGGATTAGGCATTTACAGCAAGGGCTAGAGGGACTCACCATGCTACCGGAGAGTCCTGAACGTGCCCAGCACGAATTGACCTTGCAGACCACACTTGCGACCGCCCTGCTGATTACCAAAGGGTATCGCTCACCGGAAGCGAAACAGGCCTACAGCCGTGCGCGCGAACTCTGCGTCCGGGTTGGAGAGACGCGCGAACTGCCTTCGGTTTTGTTGGGTCTGTGGTTGTACTATGCTGCTCAGGGTGACCACCAGAGTGCACGAGAATTCGGAGAACAAGTGCTGAGGCTCGGTCGCGACACCCAGGAACCAGTCACGCTCATCATGGGGCATTTTGCCCTGGGGCTCACCTTGCAATGGCTCGGTGAACTGCGCCATGCTCGCGCTCATTTCGAAGAACTCTTTGCCCTCTATGACACCGACCAGCACCACACCGTGCTTATCCGCGCCAATGGCGTTGATATTGGGCTGGTGACCATGGCTTTTTATGGTTGGGTGTTGTGGATGCTCGGCTACCCGGACCAGGCTCGTCACCAGAGTGCTCAGGCGTTGGCGCTGGCTCAGTCGGTGTCGCATCCGCATAGCCTCGCGCGTGTCTTGGACCGGTGTCTCTATGAGCGTCAATGTCGCCGGGAGCCTCAGAGGGTGCTGGAACATGCCAAGGCGGCCATCACGCTCGCTACTGAACGAGGGTATGCCCAGGTCTTAGCCGATGCGCCCATTATACAGGGGTGGGCTCTCGCCATGCAGGGACAGGGCGAAAAGGGTATTGCCCAGATTCATCAGACCCTGGCTGCGAATCGGGCGACAGGCACCTTCAATCAGTTTCCACAATACCTGTGTTTACTGGCCGAGTCCTATGGCGCCACGGGTCAAGTCGGTGAGGGATTGGCCGCATTGGATGAAGCCCTGGCGCTGGCGAACCAAACCCCAATGCGATTTTACGAGGCAGAAGTGTATCGACTCAAAGGCCAACTCCTACTCCAGCAGTCCCCAGATAATGCCGCTGAAGTCGAGTCCTGCTTCCAGAAAGCCATGACCATCGCCCAAAATCAAAGCACGAAATCGTGGGAGTTGAGAGCCGCCACCAGCCTGGCTCGCCTGTGGCAAAGCCAAGGGAAGCGTGACGAAGCACATGAGTTACTAGAGCCAGTGTATTCGTGGTTCACCGAAGGCTTTGACACCGCTGACCTCATAGACGCGAAGGCGCTTCTCGATGAGTTATCGGAGGGTCGACCATGACATTTCGAGAAGTTGCAGCGCAAGTCATCGACTGGCTCCAGCAGGATAAACGTGTCTCGTATCGGGCCCTAAAGCGGGAATTTGACATAGATGATGACTACATCGAGGATTTGAAAGAGGAATTGCTCTACGCCCATGAATCTATGGTCCAGGCGGACGAGAGAGGGTTCACATGGACGGATAAAACCGCAGTGACCCCAGTCATGACCAGCCAACCCGACCAGCCTGAGCCTCAGCCCGTCGTTGAGCCAGCCGAACCCGTTCAGAATACCTCATCCGTTGAGCCACACACACCGGACGCAGAGCGTCGTCAATTAACGGTGATGTTTGTCGATTTGGTCGGTTCAACGTCTCTATCCGGCGCATTAGACCCAGAAGACTTGCGTGACCTCGTCACAGCCTATCAAGCCGCGTGTACGGACATTATTCAACGCTTTGAGGGCTACGTTGCTCAGCATCTTGGCGACGGAATTCTCTGTTATTTTGGGTATCCCACCGCCCATGAGGATGATGCGCAGCGGGCGGTCAGAACAGGTCTTGGTATCATCGAGGAGATGCAAATACTCAATGAACGATTAGAACAAACGCATGGCATGCAGCTCACGGTACGCATTGCAGTACACACCGGATTAGTTGTTGTCGGAAATATTGGCGCTGGAGCACGACAAGAGCAACTCGCCCTTGGTGAAACGCCGAACGTTGCGGCTCGTATGCAAGAATTAGCTGAACCGGATACGGTCGTTATCAGTGCCGATACGTACCGACTCATACAAGGCTATTTTGATTGTGCGGCACTGGGTGAGCATGCATTGAGAGGCGTATCCCAGGCCATCGCTGTTTATCGGGTCCTTGGTGACCGTGGCATTCAAAGTCGCCTCGATGCTGTCGGTACGAGAGGGTTCACACCTCTCGTCGGTCGACATGCCGAACTGCAACTGCTGCTAGACCGCTGGAAGCAAGCGACGTTAGGCGAGGGACACATTGTCCTTTTGCATGCTGAGCCTGGTCTGGGGAAATCCAGGATGGTGCAAACGCTGAGAGAGCATCTGGTAGACGAGTCTTACACCCACCTGGAATGTCGCAGTTCACCCTACTACCACAATACAGCGCTGTATCCTGTCGTTGACCTCATCCAGCGCATGCTACGATGGGGACCGAATGATACAACCGATGAGAAACTGGGCAAACTGGAGCAGACCCTCTCCCAGTCTCGCCTTCCGCGTGACGAAACCGTTCCTCTCATAGCCGTACTTTTATCGCTTCCATTGCCAGAAGACAGGTATCCACCACTCAACCTGACACCCCAGCGACAGCGTCAGAAGACGCTTGAGACCATCGTTGCGATGTTGTTGGAACTGGCCCAACGCGAGCCTGTGTTATTTATCCTGGAAGATCTCCATTGGGCGGACCCTTCGACCTTGGAACTCCTTGACCTCTTGGTGGACCAGACGCCTACGGCTTCTATCTATACCCTCTTGACGTGTCGTCCTGAATTCCAGCCTCCATGGAGCAACCGGTCGTATTTCACGCAAGTCACGCTCAGTCGGCTCTCTCGTGATGGTGTCAAACAGATGGTGACCAAGGTGGCAGCGGAAAAAACGCTTCCCGATGAGGTCATCCAGCACCTGGTCGATAAAACGGATGGGGTGCCTCTCTACATTGAGGAAATGACCAAGGCGGTATTGGAGTCAGGCGTTCTCACGGAACGTGATGCACAGTACGCATTGACAGGTCCTATCTCGTCATTGTCCATTCCGGCAACGCTTCAAGAGTCCCTCATGGCCAGACTGGACCGTTTGGTTACGGCGAAGGGTATCGCCCAGATGGGGGCCACCATTGGTCGGCAGTTTTCATATGCACTGCTCCATGCTGTGTTGGAGGTGGACGAGGAAACCCTGCACAAGGAACTGCACCGACTGATTGCAGCAGAACTCGTGTACCAGTGGGGGGTACCCCCGCAATCAACGTATCTCTTTAAGCATGCGCTCATCCAGGACACGGCCTATGAGTCCCTGCTGCGGCGAACCCGCCAGCAGTATCATCAGCGGATTGCCCAAGCATTGGAAGCAAAGTTTCCGGAGACGACTGCGACGCAACCGGAAGTAGTCGCGCACCACTATACGGAAGCCGGATGCATGGAGCAGGCCATAGGTTATTGGCAGCGAGCCGGGGACCAGGCGAGCAACCGCTCGGCCTACCAGGAGGCCATCAGTCATGTGACCACTGGCCTCGACTTGCTCCAGCTCCTCCCGGAAACCCTTGCGCGTCATCAGCAGGAACTGCCGCTGCAAACCGCGCTCGGGGCTGCGTCGCTTTTTATTAAAGGGCATGTAGCCCCCGAAGTGGAGACCGCCTACACGCGAGCTCATCTCCTGTGTCAGCTTCTTGGCGACACCCAGGATGTCTCTCTCGTACTGTTTGGTCTGTGGCGGTTCTATATGGTTCGGGCTGACTTCCCTCGGTCTCGACAACTTGGTGAGGAAGTCCTCCGTCTCGCCGAGGAGAGGGACGAGACGCCACTGTATGTCGTGGCGCACTATATGTTGGGATTTACCGGTCTTTGTGTGGGAGAGTTCCATGCGGCCCTGAGCTATTTTGAGGCCGTCAGGGCACGCTATACCCCATCTCAGCGGAGTTCTCCCCTCTATTGGGCTGGGCAGGACCCTGGGGTCGCGTGTCGCACCTTTGGTGCGTTTGCGCTGTGGTCACGAGGCTATCCTGACCAAGCTCTGGCGCGTGCGCAGGAAGGACTGGTGCTGGCAACCGAACTCGACCATGCCTTCACCTATACCTTTGCTCTCCTGACATTGTCTATGCTCTATCAATTTCGCCGAGAGGGGCAGCCGGTGTATGACTCCAGTGCAAAGGCCCTTGCCCTCTCGACCGAGCAAGGATTTCCCTACTGGTTGCCGATGAGCGTGTTCATGCAGGGCTGGGCCTTCATGTCACTCGGGAAACGCGAAGCAGGCTTGCAACACATGCGTCAAGGTCTCACAGACTGGCGTGCCCCGGGGGGAGATTTGTACATACCGTATGCCCTAGCTCTCCTGGCTGAAGGATCTGCAAACCTCAAACAGGTCGAAGCAGGATGCGATATCGTGAACGAGGGCTTAGAGATTATTGCGCGCACAGGCGAACACTGGTGTGAAGCCGAATTACACCGCATCAAAGGCGAACTCCTGCTCCAGCAGTCAGCAGACAACACCACCGAAGCCGCATCGTGCTTCCGCCAAGCCATTGCCATCGCCCAACACCAACACGCCAAATCGTGGGAACTCCGCGCCGTCACCAGCCTCGCCCGACTATGGCAAAGCCAGGGGAAGCGAGACGACGCGCGTGAGTTACTGGAGCCAGTATACTCATGGTTTACGGAGGGCTTTGATACGGCTGATCTGATTGATGCAAAGGCTCTGCTCGATGAGTTACCGGAGGGCTCGTCATGACATTCGACGACATCTTCGAACAAGTTATCGCCCTCCTAAAACGCCAAGGACGGGTATCGTACCCGGCCCTCAAGATACGGTTCGATTTGGATGACGACTATCTCGAAGCCTTGAAAGCTGAAACTCTCTATGTTCATCCTGTTATAGAAGACGAGGGCCGAGGGCTCGTTTGGACCGGGGACCCAGCAAATCCCGAGGGTAACGACAGACACTGGGCAGAGTCCGAAGGTCGATTTCAGGCAGCGCTAACCGCTGTTACGACGATGCTACAACGCGATAAACGCGCCACGTATCGCACGCTCAAATTTGTCTTTGGGCTCAATGCCACGCTGCTCGCGGAAATACGCAAAGAACTCCGTTTAAAACGCCTTGCCGTCGACGAAGAGGACAAGGTCCTTGTCTGGACCGGCGAGACTCCATCCACCGTGCAGCCTGGGGAGATTGCCCCCAGGGTGCAAGATACGGCCACCACTACGGAATCCCTATCGTTGCTCGCTCCCCAGCCTCATGTTGTGGCAACGGATGCCACAACGAATGGACCGCCAGCTTCCAAAGAGGAGGCAACTGTAAAGCCATCGTCTGGTTATCAGCTTGCCGCTCCCCAACCCATACGCAGCACCCCAGAGGCCGAACGGCGGCAGCTTACCGTGATGTTCTGTGACTTGGTCGGCTCGACGGACCTCTCCGGCCGCCTCGACCCTGAGGATTTACGTGAAGTAGTAAAGGCCTATCAGGAAACAGCGGCTGAGGTTATCGAGCGCTACGAGGGCCACATTGCCCAGTATCTCGGTGATGGCTTGCTGATCTACTTCGGTTACCCCGTCGCTCACGAAGACGATGCGCAGCGTGCCGTGCATACCGGCTTGGGCATTATCGACGCGATGGGCACGCTCAACACGCGCTTGAAGGCCGACTATGGCGTTGAACTTGCGGTCCGCATCGGTATTCATACCGGCCCAGTGGTGGTCGGTGCAATGGGGAGCGGCGGCCGTCATGAGAATCTGGCGCTGGGGGAAACGCCCAACATTGCGGCGCGAATCGAGGGTCTCGCTCAGGCTAACTCGGTGGTCATTAGCCCGATCTCCGCGCAACTTGTGCAACGGTTCTTCGTCTTAGAAGAACTTGGCCCTCATGAACTTAAGGGCGTAATCGAACCGATGCCACTGTATACGGTGATCGGCTCTCGTGAGGCTGAGCCCGACGACCATGAGGCGATGTTGGCGGGAGGATTCGACGCCCTGCTGGGGCGTGACGAGGAAATCGGGCTGCTCTTGCGCCGCTGGGAGCAGAGCAAAGAGGGGCAGGGCCAGGTGGTCCTCATCAGTGGCGATGCCGGGCTCGGTAAATCGTCGCTCGTTGAAGGGCTCCGCGCCCATGTGCATCAAGAGGGCTATACGCGTATCGCCTTTCGCTGTTCGCCCTATACCGCAAATAGCACGATGTATCCGGTGATTGAACACGTCCAGCACACCATAGGTTGGAAACGTGACGATTCTTCGGCAACTAAGCTCGACAAGTTGGTACAGGCCCTTCAGCCTACCCGCCTGCCGGTAGAAGAGACCGTACCGCTTTTTGCCGCCTTGCTCTCCCTGTCGGTGCCGGAGGATCAATACCCGGCATTGGCGTTCAGCCCGCCGAGGCAACGTCAACTGACACAAGATGCGCTCGTCGCTTGGATGTTGGAAGAGGCTGAACGCCAGCCCATACTCGCTGTGTGGGAGGATATCCACTGGGCTGACCCATCGACCCTGGAACTGCTCGGCCTGTTCATCGAGCAGACCCCGACCGTGCCGATGCTCAATGTCTTGGCATTTCGACCGGAGTTCGTCCCACCGTGGCCGATGCAGTCGCATATGACACCGCTGACGCTCAACCGTCTGGAACGCCCTCATATTGAAGCGTTAGTGAGGCGTTTCGCCAGGGGAAAGAGGTTGCCGGCCGAAGTCGAGACGCACATTGTCACCAAGACCGATGGGGTACCCCTCTACGTTGAAGAACTCACCAAGATGCTGCTGGAGTCGGACCTGCTCAAGGAACACGCTGAGCAGTATGTGCTCAGCGGAGAACTATCGAGTGCATCGATTCCAGCCACCCTTCAGGATTCGCTGATGGCGCGGTTAGACCGATTGCCAGAGGTGAGAGAGGTCGCGCAGCTTGGCGCGGTATTGGGGCGTGAGTTCAATTACGAGATGATTGCAGCACTGGCAGCGTTGGATGAATCGATATTACAAAAGGGGCTCAACCAACTCGTGCGTCACGAACTGTTGTATCAGCGAGGTCGAATACCACGTGCCAAATTCATCTTCCGGCATGCGCTGATCCGGGATGCGGCCTACCAGTCACTGCTGCGGCGCACCCGGCAAGAGTATCACAAGAAAGTGACGCAGCTGTTGGCAACGCAGTTTCCCGAGGTTCTGAACACGCAACCTGAGGTTCTGGCGTACCACTGTAGGGAGGGCGGTCTGAAGGAGCAGGCGATTGGGCATTGGCAGCGAGCCGGAGAACAGGCGATACAAAGCTCGGCGTATGCCGAAGCGATGGTGCACTTGAGGCAGGGGCTGGCAGTGTTGATGGAATTGCCAGACACGCCGGCGCGCCTCCAACAAGAATTGGAGTTCCAGGTGTCGCTTGGCACTGCTGTTCGTCTGACACGGGGAAATGCGGCTTCTGAGGTGCAACGCATCTACGTTCGAGCTCGAGAGCTTTGCGCGCAGATTGGAGACACCCCACAGGTCTTCCAGGTCCTGCGAGGGCTGACGCTGCACGAGATGATCAGCGGGCGGTTGCAGGCGGCATATGAACTTGCGGAGCAAGCGCTCTGCCTGGCCGAATCACAGCCCGAACCATCCCTGCTGATGCTTGCCCAGCACCAGATAGGAGGCATCTTGTTCTTTCAGGGGAAGCCGGTTGCTGCCCACACTTACCACACCCAGGCGCTCGCGGTCTATACCCCTCAGGACCACGGGGGCTTGGGGTTTCCTTACGGCATAGATTTCGGCGTTGCCTGCCATCAAAGCCTGGCCTGGGAACTGTGGTATCTCGGCTATCCCAACCAGGCTCTGCACCACAGCCGAGAGGCATGCTCGCTCGCTGAGGATTTAGCCCACCCCCATAGCCACGCAACGGCGTTACTCTGGGCCGCAATCTTGCACCAGTTTCGCAGCGAAGTGCCATTGGCCCAGGAGCAGGCCGAGAGGGAGATAAGCCTAGCGTCGCAGCAAGGATTTGGGAATTGGTTAGCCCGAGGCCAGGTCATCCACGGCTGGGCACTGGCGATGCAAGGACAAGGCGAGGTGGGCATAGTGGAGATAGACCAGGGGCTCTCCACTCTTCAAGCCCTGGGGGTCAAATTGACGCAGGCGTATACTCTGACCTTGCTGGCTGAGGCGTATGGGGCCGGAGGACGGCCCGAAGCGGGGCTGAATACGCTGTCTGAGGCCGTGGCTGTGATGGATGCGACAGGCTCGCGTTTCTACGAAGCCGAGGTGTATCGTCTCAAAGGGCAGCTCCTACTCCAACAATCCCCTGATAACGTCGCTGAAGCCGAATCGAGTTTCCACCAAGCCATTGCCATCGCCCAAAACCAATCAGCGAAATCCTGGGAACTGCGTGCCGCCACCTCCCTCGCCCGCCTGTGGCAAGCCCAAGACAAGCGCCAAGACGCCTACCATCTGCTGGCGCCGGTGTATGAGTGGTTCACCGAGGGCTTTGACACGGCGGACGTGATAGACGCCAAAGCCTTGCTCGGTGAGTTGGAGGATCGGTCATGACATTCGACGATATCCTCGACCGAGCCATCGAGATGCTCCAGCGTCGAAAACGGATCTCATATCGAGCACTCAGACTCCAGTTCAAGCTGGATGACGAGTCTCTTGATGTCCTCAGAGATGAACTCATCAAGGTTCAGCAACTCGCAGTAGACCACGACGGTGAAATGTTGGTCTGGATTGGTGAAGTGGGATCACCTGGGCCGGATGCACAACGGGGGAGTGAGGATGAACGACATATGCAAGCCCTCCTCCCAGCGGTCATAGCATTCCTTCGACAAGAAGGGCGGGTCACGTACCGCACGCTCAAGTGGACATTCGGCATCGATGATGTGTTGCTGGATGCGATACGGGAGGAACTCAGCTTGAGACGGCAGGCCATCGGCGAGCAGGGTAAAGTCCTGGTTTGGTCTGGTGAGCCCCAACCCATGACACCCTCTGTGGTAGACGTCTCAAGCCAGCCTACCCCTGAAGAGACGACGGTGATTCCGCCTCCTGTGGGGCCCACCGCTTCGGTGGTAGCCGAGACCCCCCTCCCGCCTAAGCCGACGCGCATTGCCCCCGATGCCGAACGGCGACAACTCACGGTGATGTTCTGTGACCTGGCAGGTTCCACCACACTGTCTCAGGAACTCGACCCTGAAGACCTGCGAGAGGTCATCCGCGCCTACCAACAGACCAGTGCCGAGGTGATTCAGAGGTTTGACGGCTATATTGCTCAACACCTTGGGGATGGCCTTTTAGTCTACTTCGGCTGGCCCAGAGCCCATGAAGATGACGCCCAACGTGCTCTACACGCTGGGCTGGGGATTGTCGAGGCCATCACGACCCACCTGAATCCGCGTCTGGAGACAGAGCAAGGCGTACAACTCACCGTACGTCTTGGCATCCACACAGGCTCCGTCGTCGTGGGTGAGATGGGCAGTGAGGGACGTCAGGAGAATCTGGCCACAGGCGAAACCGTCAATATTGCGGCTCGTCTGGAAGGCTTGGCCCGGCCGAACACGGTGGTGATCAGCAGTGTGACAGAGCGATTGGTGCGGGGTGGGTTCGCCCTTGAAGGCCTGGGACCGCATGCACTCAAAGGTGTGACTGAGCCGATGCAGGTCTTCCGTGTGCTTGAATCCGCTGAGGTGCATCGTGACGAAGACGAGAGCCTGCCAGATGGCGGTGTGTTCCTGGTCGGTCGGGATGAGGAGGTCGGGTTACTTCTGAGGCGCTGGGAACAGGCCAAAGAGGGACTCGGCCAAGTCGTGCTCATCAGCGGAGAGGCTGGCATTGGCAAATCGTCCCTGGTGGGCGTGGTTCGTGCCCATGTCGTGGAAGAGGGTTATACCCGCATCACGTTTCGGTGTTCCCCTTACCACACGACTAGCGCCCTCTATCCCGTGATCACGCACCTGGAGCAAATGCTCGGCTTTGAGCGTGACGATAGCCCTGACGTAAAGTTGGACAAACTTGAACAGGTCCTACGGACGACAAGTTTACCTTTGGAAGAATCCGCCCCCCTGTTGGCGACGCTCCTCTCGATTCCCGTTCATGACCACTATCCTGCTCTCACATTATCGTCTCAGCAGCAACGGCAGCAGACACTCGATACGCTGGTTGGGTGGCTGATGGAAGAGTCGGAAAAGACGCCAGTCTTGGCCGTATGGGAAGACCTCCATTGGGCTGATCCGTCGACGCTGGAGATGTTGGGCTTGGTTCTAGAGCAGACACCGACGGTCTCCAAGCTGCATGTCTTGAC
>CAJIAL010000727.1_pt1 | contig 15382 bp, 11 predicted proteins | sample 9199091 | NCBI WGS metagenome assembly CAJIAL01 (sample SAMEA7708270, study PRJEB35096) | sediment metagenome | biome: marine neritic benthic zone biome [ENVO:01000025]; feature: sediment [ENVO:00002007]; material: shallow marine sediment [ENVO:03000034] sea grass bed [ENVO_01000059] ... | reverse complement strand
GCAGATCAAAGTGATCACTGATACCCCGCCCGCCTCGGCCGAGTACACCTTCCCCGTGCGCATCATCCACCATGATAAAGGCATCATAGGGTGCCGCGACCTCGACAATATCCGGTAACGGGGCAATTTCCCCATCCATGCTAAACACCCCGTCGGTAATAATGAGACGTCGACGCGCCCCCGGTGTGCGCGCTAAGGCAGCGGCCAAATCGGCCACATCGCTATGACCATACCGTACGACCTGGGCACGGGACAGGCGGCAGCCGTCGATAATACTGGCGTGATTGAGTGCATCGGAGTAGATCACGTCCCCTTCCTGCGCCAAGGCCGGAATGACCGCCAGGTTGGCGCTGAACCCCGATTGCAGGCTCAACGTGGCTTCTACCCCTTTGAAGGCGGCAAGTTGGTGCTCCAGTGTGTGATGCAATGACAGTGTGCCGACAATGCTGCGCACCGCACCAGGCCCCACCCCAAAATGCGCAATGGCGTCTTGGGCCGCTGCTTTTAAGTGGGGATGATTCGCAAAGCCCAAATAGTTATTGGCGCACAGATTCAACACCCGCCTTCCATCGACGGTAATCCAGGCCCCCTGGGGACTTTCCACCGTCCGTGGATGCACTAACAGCCCATCTCGCTCCAAGTCTTGTAGCTCGGCACGCAGCGTCTCCCATTTGCTCATACGGTCTCCCTTTCGTCGCTCAAGGGACAAGCACGACCTTGCACCTGCGCGGATGATCACTTCATACGGCTGACACTGTGGCTGCTGAGGCCATCCTCACGCTCCTCCTTCTGACGGCTCTGGTTATCGCTCTATGGCGATCTGAAGTGGACCTATGCAAGATATGTGCACACTCTCACTCTAATGTGTGGAAGGACGTGTGACTCCCCAATATGACAAAATGTCAGAAGCACCGCACACGTTGTCACCCACGGTGTTTTCGAGACTCATAGAGTCCGTCTGCCCCTCGTAGATGTCATCACTCCCCTGGCATAGGAATTGCTCATTTGCTTGAGTAGGTACATACAGTACCGTCGTGGTGACAGCCCAAGACACTCACGGAAGGAACCGTTCCATGTTGCGTATACGCTTTCACGGGCGAGGTGGGCAGGGTATGAAGACCGCCAGCCGTATTGTGGGCTCGGCGGCCTTCCAGGAGGGATGGGTGGTGCAGGACTCCCCCATTTACGGCGCCGAACGGCGTGGAGCTCCTATTGCTGCCTTTACGCGTCTGGCGCATGAACCAATTCTGGAACGTGGAGCTATTACCTCTCCTGATCTGGTTGTGGTGGCCGATGATACGCTCTTGACCGAACCTGCCGCGCAGCCCCTGGCGGGGTGTGATAGTCGCTGTACACTCCTGCTCAACACACAGCAAAAGGTAGACGCTATCCGGAAGTTGACAGGCCATACCGGCCGCATACTGACTGCAGATTTCACCACCCCGGTTCTCGAGATGACCCACAGTCTCGCCGGTCTCAGTACGGCACTGGGTGTCGCTGCGGCATGCCTGGTGGGGCTCGGACGGTCTGACACGCTTGCCGGACTCGATGAGGAACTCCACAGCTCGCATCTTGCCCCAGCACAGGCTGAAGCAAATCGCACACTTGCTGACGCCGTCTACACCACCGCCCAAGCCTGGGCACCGGTGCTCGAGTCGGCGGAAGAGACTCCCCACGCCGCGACACAGCTCGCCCACGTCTCTTTTGCGCCCCCCGCCCAAGCCGCCCCGAGTATCTATGCCCTGGGCAACAGTCCCGCCCGCCGCACCGGGAGTTGGCGCCAATTTCGCCCCGTGCTTCATGCGGAAAAATGCACCCGCTGCTGGCTCTGTTTCGTCTGGTGTCCGGAAGCGGCCATCAGCCTGGATGTCGACGACTATCCGGTGGTCGACTATGACGTCTGCAAGGGGTGCTTGCTGTGTGCCCATGAGTGTCCCACCCACGCGTTCACGATCGAACAGGAGGCTCACTAATGCATCGTACGCTGCTGACAGGCAATGCTGCCGCCGCCTGGGGAGCGCGTCTGGCGGATGTTGACTACATCCCGGCTTTTCCAATCACCCCACAAACCGAAATTATCGAACTCCTGGCGCAGTGGACCGCCGAGGAGGCCATGCCGGCGCGGTTTGTCACGATGGATTCCGAACATTCGATGTTCACCGCCGCCGGCGCTGCCGCCGCTGCAGGGGCGCGGGTGTTCACCGCCACGTCGAGTCAGGGCCTGTTGTATGGCTTTGAAATGCTGTACACCATCGCTGGGTGGCGCGTGCCGCTGGTTGTGGTCAATGTCTCTCGTGGACTTTCCTCACCCATTACGCTCGAAGCGGACCATAACGATATCTTGTCCGCCCGCGATAGTGGTTTCTTGCAGATCCATGCCGAAACCTGCCAGGAGGTCATGGATAGCATTCTGATGGCCTATCGCTTGGCCGAGGACGAGCGGGTCATGCTGCCCGCGTTGGTGAATCTCGATGGTTTTACTTTGTCATTCACGCGCGAACCGGTGGTGCTACCCGAAGCCGAGGCAGTAGCAGCCTTTTTACCGACGTATCAGCCGAGTCATGCCTTTATTCGCGGCGACCAACCTATGGCACAAGGCACTGCAGTGCTCGGGGGGGCGGTGTATAGCTACTTCCGCTATCAACAACACTTGGCTCAAGTACAGGCGTTGACGGCCCATGAGGAGGTAGCACAAGAGTTTCAGGCACACTTTGGACGGCAGTATGGCTTGATAGAGCCGTTTCAACTCGATGACGCGGAGTACGTTCTCGTCATGTCCAATGCCTATGCCACCAAGGGCAAGGCGGCGGTGCAGCATTTGCGTAGTCGGGGCGTCAAAGCCGGACTCTTACGCTTGCGCGTGTTGCGTCCATTCCCTGCGGCGCACATTGCCGCGGCCTTGGAGGGACGCAAGGCCGTGGCCGTGATTGATCAAAATCTTGCGCCTGGGCTGGGCGGTATTACCTACCAGGAAATTGCCGCGGCCCTCTACCAGAGCACGGACCCGCCAGCGCTCCTGAGCGTCATCGGCGGACTTGGGGGGAAAGACATTTCCGCGGCGGAGTTTGACGCGGTGTTTGACGATCTACAGCGCGCCGCGGCAGGTGACACCGTGGAAAGTCCACGCCTGTTATATACCGTACCCGAACAGGAGCGTATGCAGACCCTACTGCGTATCGCCGGGAAGGAGGTGTCGGCATGAGCATACCAACGAGTCCGGAACTGCAAGCGATCACGAATCTCAAGCAGATCACCCGCGAAGAGTTTCTGTTGCCCGGCAGCGCTATCTGTGGCGGCTGTGGCGGCCTGGAAGCGCTGCGACTGGCGGCCAAAGTTCTCGGTCCCAAAACGGTATTCGTCAATGCTGCTGGATGCTTCACCCTACTCGCTGTCTTCCCCTACACTCCGCTCAAGGGCTCATGGCTTTACACGACCATGGCCAGTGCAGCAGCAGGTGCCCAGGGCGTCCGAGACGCTTTGGATGTGTTGATGGCGCGCGGCAAAATGGCGGCCGAGGATGACGTCGAGGTGGTTGTCGTGGCGGGCGACGGCAGTACCTACGACATGGCCATGTCGGCCACCTCCGGGGCACTGTTCCGTGATCTCGACTTTTGGTATTTCTGTTACGACAATGAATCCTACGGTAACACCGGCATGCAAATGTCCAGCGCCACGCCGTACGGCGCCCGGACCACGACCACGCCGGCCAGCAACCGCACGCAAGCCGGGACGGAACACGGGAAGAAAGATCTGTTTGAAATTTGGCGTGCCCATCGTCCGGCCTATCTCGCCACCGTGTCCCCGCGGTATCCGGTGGACCTGACCAACAAATTCCTCAAAGCCAAATCCTTCCGTGGCCCCAAGATGTTTCTGGCGCATGCACCGTGCCCTACCGGCTGGCTGTACGATCCGGAACGCACCGCGGAGTATGCCCGCCTCGCGGTTGACACCGGCATATTCGCACTGAAGGAAGCCATCGACGGCGAAGTGACCCATACATATCGCCCGCGCCGTCGCCGCCCCGTCGAGGACTACCTGTGCGGGCAGGGCCGCTATCGCCATCTGTTTGAGCCCGAACGCAATGACCAGGCTATCCGACTCATACAAGAGCAGGTTGATCGCTACTGGGAAACAGTGCCTGTCGCATAAATAAAAACGTTACACGGAGCACAACCGGCACTCCCCGCCGTATTCGGCGTGGGCGTGGATCGTGCCGTCTTGGCGCATGAGACCGGGGATTTTCCCCTGGTAGAGGACTTGCCGGGCACGGCTGCCATCACGAAACACCGTCACGCCTTTGCAGCCGAGCGTATACGCCAGACGGTAGACTTCGTAGACCTCTTCAGCCGTGGCATGCTGCGGCAGGTTGACCGTTTTGGATACGGCGTTATCCGTGTAGCGCTGAAAAGCCGCCTGCATACGGACATGACAGGACGGTGCGATATCTAACGCGGTCACAAAGACACGGCGTAAAGACTCAGGAAGTTCCTGCAGCTGTTGGATGGAGCCCTGCTGCGTCACCCGCTGCGCGAGGCTGTCGCTATACACGCCAGCCGCCTTGGCCTGCTGCACGAACTCCGGATGCATTTCGGGCAAGGTGACGCCGTCGAGACTCTGGCGCACATAGGCCACGGCAAACAAAGGTTCAATACCGCTGGTGGTCCCGGCAATGATGCTGAGGGTACCCGTGGGCGCCACCGTGCTGACCGTTGCGTTGCGCATCGCCACATACCCTTCCTGCTCCCAGCGACTCCCGGGGAAGCAGGGGAATGACCCGCGTTCCTGCCCTAATTCCACGGAGCGCTGCCGCGCCGTGTCGGTCAGGGTCTGCATGAGCCTTGCAGCCAAGGTCAAGGCCTCCGGAGCGGCGTACGGTATACCAAGCTGTATCAGGGCATCCGCCCACCCCATGAGTCCGAGGCCAATCTTGCGCGTTGCCAGACTTTTGGTGCGGATCTGCTGCAGGGGGTAGTGATTGGCATCAATGATATTATCGAGAAACTGCACCGCGAGGCGAACGATACCGCGCAGTTTCTCCCAGTCTATATCCCCGTCGCGTACACAATGCCCGAGATTAATCGAGCCGAGGACACAACTTTCGTAGGGCAGTAGCGGCTGTTCGCCGCAGGGGTTCGTCGCCTCAATAGGACCCACATGCGGAATGGGGTTGTGCCGATTCATCATGTCCAAGAAGACGACCCCGGGATCACCGCTGCGCCAGGCCGCTTCCGCCATTTCTTCGAGGAGCTGCCGCGCCGGAACACGACCGATCACCTCCCCGCTCCGTGGATTACACAGGGGGAAAAGGTGATCACACTCTATCGCTCCCATAAAAGCATCGGTGATGCCGACCGATAAATTAAAATTGCTCAGCCTGCCCTCTTCATCCTTGGCATGGATAAAGGCACGGATATCCGGATGATCCACGCGCACAATACCCATGTTGGCGCCGCGCCGCCGTCCTCCCTGCTTAATCACCTCCGTGGCCTGATCAAACACCTGCATAAACGACACTGGCCCCGACGCAACCCCACCGGTAGAACGTACGACATCACCCTGCGGACGGAGGTGGGAAAAACCGTACCCCACGCCGCCCCCGGATTGGTGGATCAGCGCCCCGTCGCGGACGGCATTGAAAATACTGTTGAGATCATCCTCGATAGGCAGTACGAAGCAGGCCGCGAGTTGCCCTAGCGGCGTGCCGGCATTCATCAACGTCGGGGAGTTGGGCAGAAACGCCAAGGAGGCCATGAGATCGTAGTACTGTGCAGCTCGCTGCTCGATGGTAATGTGAGGATCATACTGCTGATCGACCATGGCGATGACACGCGCCACCCGGGCAAACATCTGTTCCGGCGTTTCGACCACTTTGCCCGAGGCATCCTGACGCAAATAGCGATGTGTCAGGACCGTCCGAGCATTCGGTGTCAGCTCGACCATACGAGTTCCCTCACCCGTGCGCTTTCGTCTGTGCAGTCCACATCCAGCCTTTCACATTACAACGCACCAGGTGTTGCGGCTTGCTGCATAATGTCTTCCAGCGAATCTTTGACATCGATCTCACGGCCGCTGACGAGGATAATGGCGGTGTAATTGAGCGTCTCGGCGTCTTGATGTTCCAGCGCTGCGACGTGTTCGAGGTTGATCAGAACACAAGCCCCATTGGTTCGTGTGGCGCGAATAAACTTCATGATTCTTTCCTTCCCATACACAGGCCGCAATGGCGTGCGGTAGAAGCTGGCCCATATCGTGTGATACCTCTCATATGACGAGACGCAAAACTCATGCCAGACTGCATGTTCCTGTGCTGGATATTCCGTCTCTGCACGGTGGCCGATGCATCGGACAATCTGACAAGTTGTTCGCTGTCTGACACAGTGTCCTGACACTTTGTCCTGTTCGGGCCCCGGACACCGGGCTAATCCGGTTCGATATGAATCGTGACATCGTCCATACCGAATTGCTGAGACAAGACGTTCTCGATCGTATCGGCAATGGTATGAGCTTGGACGGTGGATAGGGCAGGATCAACAGCAATCACCACATCGACAGACGGTGTCGAGCCTATCCATCGGGAACGGATACGATGCACCTTCCGCACGCCTGCCACCCGACGCACGGTGTCGGTCAGGGCTTCAGGCTCAGCCGCGATGCTGTCAACCAGCACCGGGATAGCGCGCTTGAAGAGTCCGTAGGCCAGATACAACACCAGGGCTGCTACGCCAAGGGCAAAGACAGAGTCAAGCCAGGGATAGCCACGAGCAGCCCCTTGCCACCCGACAATGACCACCACCGTGGTTAGCACATCAGACAGGGTATGATTTGCGTCTGCACGTAGAATATCGGAGTTAAGCCGCCTGGCCCAATATCTTTGCCACAGGGTGATCGTGATGTTCACCCCAAGCACAACCAGCATCAACACGAGTCCCCAGCCGTGGCGCGCAACGGGGTGGGCACTGCGCTCCAGGGTGCGCACACCCAGCTCAAACGCCAAGACCGTGAGCAGTGAGGCTAATCCGAAAACAGCCAGGGTTTCGAATTTCCGATGCCCATAGGGATGTTCACGGTCCGGCGGGGTGCCGGCCATGCGCATCACTACCAGTGCGACGACGTTATTCGCCACGTCCGTGAGCGAATGGATGGCGTCGCCGAGAATTGCGAACGATCCGGTGGTAAACCCGACAAGCGCTTTGGCCACTACGACAACCAAATTGACGCACCCCTCGAGAAGCAGGAGATGCTGGATGCGCCGATCCCTCTCGGAAGGATGCAGGCGCTGGCGGTCATCATGCACACGATATCTCCTCCATCACTGGTGACTGTATCTTGTGGTCTTTTGGCAAAAGCTGTGCCAAGGCACGGCATAACAGGAAAGACTGTTGGCACAAGGTTTGCTGTCTTGTTCGAGACAAGTCCGGGTGCCAATCTCGTGCACTCCAATTGAGAACATACGCAGCGTGTTGAGCCTCGGTGGCTCCGGAGAAGGATGGGTATGGACAATAGACGCCAACCACGACGCGACTCATTGCCCCCGGCCCCGAAGGTCATGTGGCAGATATGTCTCGTTGTCTGCCTCTTGCTCCTTGTCCAAACGCTGCCGCTTAAGCCTACGCAGCACCAGTTGTCCTATAGTGCCTTCAAAGCCGCGCTGCGCCAAGGGGCTATTCGCGAAGTCCACATCAGCAAAGACCTCATTCGCGGCACGCGTCTGGTGACTCGACAGGATGAGCGCCCCGACACGACCGGCGACGCTGGTACTCCCCGAACCGTGCGCTTTACGACGGTGCGCGTCCCGGACCCGGATTTGGCGCGCGAGCTTGAGGCGCACAATGTGAAGTACACCGGAACATACGATGGTGCTATCGGGAAAACCGTCCTGGTGTGGCTCCTCCCCATTATTCTCATGCTTGTGGTATGGAGTATCCTGGCGCGCCGTATGGGTCCTGGACAAGGGTTGATGAATTTTGGCAAGAGTCGGGCCCGCATCTATGCCGAGCAAGAAACCGGCGTCACTTTTGCCGATGTCGCCGGTATCGATGAGGCGAAAGAGGAACTTCTAGAGATTATTGATTTTCTTCGCTTTCCGAAGAAATACGTGGCGCTCGGCGGGCGCATTCCCAAAGGCGTCTTGCTCGTCGGCCCGCCCGGCACGGGCAAGACGCTCCTGGCGCGGGCCGTCGCGGGTGAGGCGTCGGTACCTTTTTTTAGCCTCAGTGGCTCGGATTTTGTGGAGATGTTTGTCGGTGTTGGCGCGGCGCGGGTGCGGGATCTTTTCAAGCAAGCCCAGGACAAAGCTCCGGCTATCGTCTTTATCGATGAGTTGGATGCGGTCGGCAAAGCCCGTGGACTGTCCCCTTTTCAGCAGAATGACGAGCGGGAGCAAACCCTGAACCAGCTCCTGGCGGAAATGGATGGGTTTGACCCACGGAAAGGCGTCATCATTCTGGCTGCCACCAATCGCCCGGAAATTCTTGACCAAGCCCTTCTACGCGCCGGGCGTTTTGATCGTCTCGTGGTCGTTGATCGGCCTGATTTACATGAGCGTTTAGATATTCTGCGGCTCCATGCCAAAAGCGTACGTCTGGCCGCAGATATCGACCTGAGCGAGATTGCCGCCCGCACCCCGGGCATGGTTGGGTCAGATCTGGCGAATGTCATCAATGAAGCCGCACTCCTGGCGGCGCGCTATGGCAAAACGGAAGTCACCATGGACGAACTGGGAGAAGCGATCGAACGTATTCTCTCCGGGCCGCAAAAAAAGAGTCGCGTCATGGATCCGGAGGAGAAAAAGCGAGTGGCTTACCACGAATCCGGGCATGCCATCGTGGCTGAAATGTTGCCCACGGCGGATGCCGTACGTAAGGTCTCCATCGTTCCCCGTGGGGTCACAACGCTGGGCTCGACATTACAAATCCCGACCGAAGATCGGCATGTCTATACCCAGGAGGAGCTGCTCGATCGCATTACCGTTCTTCTTGGGGGACGTGCAGCGGAAATACTCACCTTTGCGGATGTGTCCACCGGGGCTCAAGACGACTTGCAGAAAGCGAGCGACCTGGGGCGGCGGATGGTCACAGCGTTCGGGATGAGTGAGCAGTTGGGGCCGTACGCGGTAGAACAAAGCCCGCACTCCCCATACCTGCAACAGACAGCCCCAGCTTCGCAGCCATATAGCGAAAAAACCGCACACGCTATTGACCATGAAGCCCAAACCATCGTCGAGCGCATGGCGTGCCGAGCCCATCAAATTCTGGAAACCCATGGCCAGGTGCTGGAAGCACTGGCGCAGTACTTGTTGGTACATGAAGTGATCGATCGCTCCACTCTTACCCGGCTGCTTGCCACGTCGCAGACTACTCCACAGCGTGGGTCAGCAATTTCACAGCAGAGGTAAGGTGTATCTATGTTTCGCGGCACTGTGCTGTGATTTCTGCCTTGCCTCCAGTCTGATCATCCTGTAGTCCTAAAGAGCTTGATACTACCATCCTTTGTCTTGTGATTGTTGTCAGAGCTGCCCTATAATAGAGCGCTTTTGACTGTGTGTGCTTCTTCTCCTCCAGACTTCCCTTACACAGGACACTCGTTTATGGTTGTGTCAATACGCACTCGATCACAGTGCACACAGGCAGCGAAAACCCCGTGCCTGTCCAGCGCGCCAGGGCGACGCCATACCGTTTTGGGTTGTGTGCTCTTGGTGTTCCTGTTCTGCCTCACCACCACCGCCTCTGCCGAAAGGTCACAATCGTACACTTTTGGGGTGTTTCCCTACCTTTCTTCGGGGCACTTAGAAACGATTTACGCCCCAATGGGTGCAGCATTGAGCCAGGTGCTGGGGTGTTCCATTCGTTTCCGGACGAGTTCTACCTTTGCCACCTTTGCAGAGAACCTGCGCAAACAGGTCTATGATATTGCCTTTATCCAACCGTTTTTCTATGCCATGATTGCTCGGGAAGCCGGTTATCTTCCGATGGCGCGGGTAGATACCGAACTCTCCGGGTTGATCATGGTGCCGCACGATAGTGCCCTGCAAGGTCTCTCGGACCTCCGCGGCGCCACCCTTGCCCTCCCGCCTTTGGAGGCCGCGGTGAGTCACCTGGCGAAAATCATGCTGCTCCATAACGGTCTTGACCCCGAGCGTGATGTCACGTTAAAGCATGTCCCATCCCATAGTGCGTGTTTGCATCAACTGCTAGTCGGGACTGCGCAGGCTTGTGCTACGGCCAACTCGCCATTGCGCATTTTTCAGCAGCAACACCACGTGCGTTTCCGCCAACTTGCCCGCACTCCCTCCATCCCAAGCTCCCTGTTTGTTGCCCATGCCAGGATGGGATCACACGATCGGACACAGCTCCAACGCGCCTTGGTGACTTGGCATCAGTCTGAACCCGGACAGACACTGTTAGCCCGGGCACACTTCTCACGTCTCGTGCCGGCCTCCGATGCCACGTATACTGTCGTGCAGACGTACTGGAAGGAGATCATGGAGACATGTTCTCGCGATTGTCCGTAAAGTACCGCATTGCCGGAACCGTCGTCCTCTTGGCCGCCGCTCTGTTGGCCTTGGCCTTAGACCGCACCCTGTCGACGTTTATGGGCGAGACACAGACGCAACTGGAAAACACGGAAGAGGTGATTCTCCTGCTCTTGCGTGATCCGAGTCGGCATGCGCTGCTCACTGAAGAGTATGCGCATGTTCGCCAGGCGTTTATCCAGGCAAGGCGGGATCCGTCCGTGCACCGTGTGCTGCTCTTGAATGCCGAGAGCCGAGTGGTGATGAGCACCGCCGCCGCAGATATCGGGACTATCCTGCCGGAGATGCCAGCGCGAAACGGGCGCGTCTGGCGTCGGGTCGACATTACTAATGCGGTCGGGAAACTCGGGGCACTCGCAATCGAATACTCGTCCGCGCCACTCCAGCAAGCCCAGCGCACCGCGCGTAACCTTGGCCTGAGTGTCGCACTCACCGGGATGATACCGATTGCGCTGATTGGGATTGGCCTGGGTTTTCTCCTGACCCGACGTTTGGACAAAGTGGCCCAGGCTGCCCAACGCCTAGCCGCCGGCGAATCCCATGTAGTGACGGGCGTCCATGGACAGGATGAAATCGCCCAAGTTGCCCGGGCCTTTGATGCCATGGCGCAACGCATTGCCGATCAACGCACCCGGCAAGAGGCGGCGACGCAGTTTTTCCAAGCAACGCTGGATGCGCTTGCCATCCAGGTTGCCATTGTGGATGACACGGGCGTTATCCTCGCCGTGAACAAGGCCTGGCAGCATCCAGCAGAAACGTGCGCCTTCTTTGGCGTATCGTATGGTGTTGGGGTGAATTACATCGAGCTGTGCGAGAAAGTTGAGGGACCGAACCGCAAGGAGGCGTCCTCGGTCGCCGCAGGTCTGCGCCAGATCATCGCGGGTCAATGCCGCATGTACATGCTGGAGTATCCGTGCAAAGACCAAGACACACCGCAATGGTTCATTGTTCGGATGACCTGTTTCGACAGTGCCGACGGCCTCCGCGTGGTCGTGGCGCACACGAACATTACGGAACTGAAGTTGGTGGAACACGAATTGCGGCAGAGTGAGTCCCGCTTTCGCAGCATTGTGGAAGCCTCAATTCAAGGTATATTTATCCACCAAGACGGCATTATCCAGTTTGCCAATCCCGCCATGGCGCTTTTGTTGGGATATGACGATCCGGCAGCATTGATTGGGCAACCGTATGAGGTGATCATCGCGCCACATGAACGTGCTCGTTTAGAGTCTTACCGCCTCGCACGTCTGCACGACGGGGATGCCCCGGCGCAGTATGAATACCAAAGCCTCCATAAAGATGGGTCGCACTTGTGGTTTGAGTGTCTGGCAAGCAAGTTGTCGTGGCACGGCAAGCCCGCTGTCCTTGCAGCCTTTGTGAATATCACCCCTCGTAAACGTGCCCAAGCAGCGTTGCAAGAGGCACATGCCGAACTCGAACGACGTGTGCGGGAACGCACTGCGGCACTCACCGCCGCCAATGACGAAGTGCGCCGATTCGCCTATATAGTCAGTCATGATTTGCGCGCCCCGCTCATTAACCTCAAGGGCTTTGCGGCGGAACTCCATCACGCCTGTAACGTGCTCAACACTGCGCTGCCGAAAGTCCTCCAGTATCTCGATCCTGTAGAGCGTGAGGACGTCGCGCGCGCCCTCGAGGAAGATGGGCCGGAAGCTCTCACCTTCATTGACAGCGCCGTGACGCGTATGGATCGCCTCATCCAGGCCGTGCTGGAGTTATCCCGCATTGGCCGCCGTGAGCTGCATAGAGAACCTGTCGATACCCAGGCACTCATCGATGGCATTGTCCAAAGCAGTATGCATCAACTCACTCAACACTGCGCCCGCGTTATCACGATTGGAGCGTTGCCCGAGGTTCATGCTGACCGCACGGCATTAGAACAGATTTTTGCCAACTTACTCGACAACGCGGTGACGTATCTACAGCCTGGACGCGATGGAGACATCGTCATCTCGGCCGAATCCGAGGCCGATTGCACTACATTCCACATCCAGGATAACGGACGCGGTATCGCCAAGGAGGATATTCCCAAAGTGTTCGAGCTCTTCCGACGTGTTGGCGAACAGCACACGGCGGGAGAAGGTATCGGTCTCGCCTACGTGCAAGCCCTCGTACGCCGGCATGGGGGCTCCATCACCTGTCACTCTACACCGGGCATTGGTACGACGTTCTCGTTTACCATCTCGCACTATCTCAGTGACGAAGACTCGACAATCGTGTAAATATGTCTCACGTCCACTGTGCCGGACGTCGCCCGGAGAGGGGACGATGTGGGCTGTAAAGCCCGATGGGTTTTCTGCGATGTTTTTGCTTGGAGTAGACAGTACATGGCCTCGAATGCGCCGATTCACATCTTGGTTATGGAGGACGATACTGGACAAGCTCGCCTTGCCCAACGAACACTGACGCGCGCCGGCTACACCGTCGATGTGGCCTTCGACGGTGAGAGCGGCTTGGCGATGTTACGGGAGCGTCCATACGACATCATCATTGTCGATAACGAGATGCCTGGGAAAGACGGTATCGAAGTGCTGCACACCCTCGTCGCCTGGAATTCTCAGTCGCCCACTGTTATGGTAACGGGCCAGGGGGATCAAGCGTTGGCAGTGGAAGCCATGAAACTTGGCGCCGGGGATTATGTCGTCAAGGATGTCGAAGGCAATTACTTATCACTGCTGCCCACTGTGATCGAGCGCTTGTTGCGCCAACAGCGCTTGGCCGATGAGAAACTGCAAGCCGAAGAGGCCCTCCGTACGACCTTACAAGAACTTGAAACACGGGTAGAGGAACGCACCGCCGATCTGCAGCACACGAATGCACGCCTGCGGGAGGAAATCGCCGAGCGTACGCGCATGGCTCGCGCCCTCCGTCAAAGCGAAGCGCGCAACCGGAGTATCGTAGAGACTGCCGTCGACGGCATCATTACCATCAGCGAAGACGGGGTTATTGAGTCCTTCAACTCTGCTGCGGAGAGCATCTTCGGCTATACCGCTGACGAGGTGATCGGACAGAATGTCACAATACTGATGCCCCAGCCCTACAAGCACGAACACGACAAGTACCTGGCGCGGTATCGCCGCACCGGAGAGCCTCAAATTATCGGTAATGGACGGGAAGTCGTGGGGCAGCGCAAAGATGGAACGACCTTTCCCATGGACCTCGCCGTGGGGGAAATGCAGGTGGGCGACCGCCACATGTTCACGGGTATTGTGCGCGATATCACCGAACGCACATGGGCCGCCCAGGAAATGCTCCGGGCCGATCGCATGGCGCTGGTCGGTCAACTGGCGTCGGGCTTAGCGCACGAAATCGGCACCCCGCTGAATGTCATTGCCGGCAATGCCGAGCTCCTCAAAATGGACCTGCACAACTCCGATATCAACACCGAATCCGTCGACGCTATCGTGCGGCAAACCGATCGGATCACCGGTTTAATCCAACAACTCCTCACCTTTGCCCGGGCGGAGAACCAAACGATGGAACAGTTCTCGCTCCGCGACCCCCTCTCCCATGCCTTGCGCTTACTGGAGAGGCGTTTCAGTCGTGAAGGGATTACCACAACGGTCGATATTCCCGATGATCTCCCCCTTCTTTGGGGGGTCGCCGATCAAATCGAACAAGTGTTTCTGAATATTTTGATCAACGCCTGGCACGCCATGCCTGACGGGGGAACCTTGACCATTTCGGCGCGTGAAACGCAGGATGCTGAGGTCCTGATCACGTTCCAGGACACGGGAACAGGGATGCCAGCGGCCACCTTGGAAAAAGCCTTTGCGCCCTTTTACAGCACGAAGGGTGAAAAAGGCACGGGATTAGGACTCGCCATTTGCAAGCAAATTCTTGACCATCACCGCGGCAGTATCCGTCTAGACAGCACCCCTGACGTGGGTACGACGGTTCGCATAACTCTGAAGCAAGACGACTCCTCTCCGTGACCATTTGTGAAGTGGTACAATACTTGCTGTCTCCAACAGACATCACACAACCCTTGCTTTTCGGAAGGGAGCCCCATGACGCCCAAGCATTTTCTGATTCCGCATGATTTTAGCCCGTATGCCGACCAGGCTGTATCCTACGCTATCGACCTGGCAAAAGCGCTCCATGCCAACGTGACACTGCTACATATCATCCAGTCACTCCCACTCGCTGTCGGTATTGGGGATGCCTCCGCCGCGTTGGCCGATTCGTACTTGCAAGACTTGGAAAACACCGCCAATCAAAGCATGGAGGAGGCGCGCCGGCGGGTGAAACAGGCGGGGCTGCAATGTGATGCCATCGTCTTGCACGGTGTCCCCTTCCAAACGATTATTGAGGTGGCTGGTGATAAACACATTGACTTGATCATTATGGGCACCCACGGACGGACGGGGCTGACGCATGTCCTGATGGGTAGCGTGGCGGAAAAAGTGGTGCGCTTAGCGCCATGCCCGGTGTTGGTTATCCGCGAGCACCAGGGGGCCCAAGCAACCTGAGTGGTCTTCGTTGTTGTAGGTAAACGCCATGGCCGAAACAGCCTTCCAATCCTCAACATCGAGCCTATCTTCTGCTGACTCACGCCCGTGGTATCTGCAGGACATGACGGAGGTCTGGGCTGCATTCCACACCTGCGCCCAGGGATTGGAACCGGAGGAGGCTGCACGACGGTTGTCGCATTACGGCCCGAATCGTTTACCCTCTCTACCAGGGACGTCAGCCTGGGTCCTGTTATTGCACCAATTACATAACCCACTTATTTATGTCCTGTTGGCGACTGCAGGCATCACCATGCTCTTGCGTGAATGGCTTGACGCCAGTGTTATCTTGGGCGTCGTGTTTGCCAACGCCGTCATC
>CAJIAL010000405.1_pt1 | contig 15430 bp, 12 predicted proteins | sample 9199091 | NCBI WGS metagenome assembly CAJIAL01 (sample SAMEA7708270, study PRJEB35096) | sediment metagenome | biome: marine neritic benthic zone biome [ENVO:01000025]; feature: sediment [ENVO:00002007]; material: shallow marine sediment [ENVO:03000034] sea grass bed [ENVO_01000059] ... | reverse complement strand
ATAATTGCGAGCTGGGTCGGTAGAGGAATCTGCGTGGTATTGGTAAAGCCGGTATCCGAGAGCCAGGCGGCATAGGCATCGCCATAACGATCACCCGCCCCCGGATCGAAGCCGACGACGACATACATGTCCATCATCGTATCCAGGAAGCGCCGTTTCTCGCTGTGATCGACGCGCATGAAATCTTGCACAATAATCAGGCCGCCGGGAACCAAGGCATCGTAGGCGCGACGAAAGATGTTCCGGCACTCTTCTTCCGACTTAATGAGCACGACGCCGGAAATCAGCACAACTTCATAGTCGCTCTCGAGGGCAATAGTATTCATATCACCTTCGATCAAGATGATGCGGTCTTGCAAGTTTTGCTCCGCGACCAGCGGCTTGGCAATGGCCAAGGGTTCTTTGGCATCGATGACATACGAGGTCAGCTGTGGATTGGCTGCACACAGGGCCAGGCTGTAGCTCGCAGCACCACCGCCGAGGTCCAGCATTTTTTTGCGTCCGGTGAGATCGACGCTCTTGGCCAGGTTTTGTCCCTGCCCTGCAGTGGCGCGGTTGTGCTGGCCTTCCATGTAGTCTTGCCAATACGTGGCGGCATCTGTAAAGCCGTTTTCAAAGGGCAGTTCCGTCCGGCCTTCGCGAATGAGGGTATCGAGGTTGCCCCAGGTGTGCCAGTAGTTGGTAATATGCAGGACGAGGTTGCCAACGTAGTCGAGTTTGCCGGGAATAAGAAAGGCTGTGGCGATTGCGGCATTGGTATAGGTGTCGCCGGTTTTTTCTAACAATCCTAAGGCGACACTCGCCTCGAGGAAGGCCTCGACAAAGCGTGGATTCGCTTGGAGGTGCGCGGCAACCTGTGCGGAGGGGAGCGCCTGATTGTCCAGCAGGGGAAAGACACCGAGCTTGATGCCTGCCCGTAAGACTGCTGAATTCCAGAAGTTGCGACTGAGTTCATTGATGTGTTCGGGGACGAGCTCTATGGCTCCTGTGTGACCACTCATGCCATTTCCTTCTTCTATTATAGGGGCGAGCTCCTAGGCTGTGGAGATAGTGTTTCTTAGAAGAAAAGGCCCATATAAGAAGGGGCTCATCTTCATGAGGGTACCCTGCTCACCCGGCACAGCCGAGTATGGTGACATACAGGACAACATCACAGTCTAGGATGGAGAGGACGATGGAGGTGTTCTAACACGGTTTCCCTCCGCTGGTCAAATCGACGGTGATGCCGCAGAGGGAAACAAGGAGGATATTAGGGCAGCTTGGTAGGCGTGTCGACGAGAGCCTGAGAGTCGGTAAACATCGCATAGGTATACGTGAATGGGGTTGCCGAAGTCTCAACGACGAGGGGTGGAAGCAGCGGGTGTGCCAACATCGACGCTATGTCCGGTGCACTGCGTGGCAGATGCGGCCAGCCGGGGACGGCCAGCGGGTCGCGCCGCGCCGCGTGCCGAACCGTTCTTGGTGTGCCATCGAGGGTGCTGGACAGAAACAGGCGGTAGCCAGTCCACACTTGCAAAGGTACTGACGGAGCAACCAGCGTGTCTCCAGTGCTGAGGGATGTCGTTTCGGTCTGAAAGTAATACGCCCTTTCCGATTCGAGTCCATCCACTTTGACTTGCAACACATGGTATCCGGTTGATGCCGGTCGTATTCTGCCGTGAGTGTGTTGGGGGATGACGATGGCGTTGGAGGTGCGCACGGTACCGGCGGAGTCGTCAAAGACCCGGATATAGGGGAAGCAGGCTTCGCTGGTATACCAGGTGACGGAGAAAGAGTGGGTGGTGACGTCTGTCACCGTCATATCGTAGAGGATCGGCACCTTTGCGTGTGCGGGAGGGGGCGTGGACACCCCAAGGAGGCCGCAAGCAAGCCCCAGCCCCCAGGAGAAACGCATAGCTCTTCGATACACAGTGGCAACTTTGTCAGTCATCATATACTCCACACATCAGAAAAAATACGACACATACCTTCCAAAATGCGATTTGAACATCTTCTGGAAGTGTGAGCATCATATTCTATATCATTGGAGCTATCAAGTAGGATAGAGGCTAAAAATTGCCTCGTATTTTCAAGAGGGCGTTTACATAGAGGGTTTACGTACGGGTAGGAAGTATGGTAGGCGCATGCATACAGTCAACAAAGAGACAGCGAGCACCCGGCGTGACATGGCTTGTCCCGTCGGGTGCACACTGCGGGAGCGAATCTATGTGCGCGGAACTGGCAGACTCGAGAGAGCCGGGCCGGGGTAGGCATAGTCATCGCGGCAGGCTCGCAACAATGCCCGCATATCCTGGCGTAGCTCTTCGAGCGTTGGCCGTCCAGCAAACCACCAGCCGTCGTAGATGGCATGGATCGTGAGATCAGGCGCGAGGGAGAAGGTAAACGGCAGTGCCAGCAACCCGTACCTGAAATCCGGGGGCGTGACTTCAGCCATGTCGAGTTGGGTGATTGCCTGGCGTTCGTGGTCGCTGAGAAACGTGAACGTGGCTCCGAGGCCGGTGCGAAAGGCCGCACTGATTTCCGGCGGATCCGTACTGACGACGGCGAGCTTGCAATAGTTGACCTGCAGGTCTTCCTGTAACTCGGTGAGGCGCCGTACCTGGCGCGAACATTTGGGTCACCAATAGCCGCGGTAGAAGCTGACAATGAGCGGAAAACCGCTGGCGAGGTCAGACAGCGTGGTGGGCTGGTTACGATGATCGGGCAAGGTGAGATCCGGGAAGCGTTTGCCGACGACGATGTCCGGGTGCATGCTATCTCCTTTGCATAAAGCATGAGGCAACTCACTGGGAAGGCGTGACCTCATGCTACTGCGGCGCCCGAGACAACGCAAGACAGGAAGCGTGAAGTGTTGACAAGGCCGGAGGCTTATGCAACAACGCTCGGGGCAGAGGGGACGCTCGCTGGAGATACCGCCCGTTTTTCCTGTGTATGTGAAGGGTTGCCAGACCCCAGCAGGTGAGGTATCTTTATGCGGCTCAGGACGTATGGGCTGCACATGACATTGCCACACCATCCTTACCCAAACACGCATTTGTTGAGATGGAGGAAGTACGAATGACCTACGTAATTGCCGAACCGTGCATCGACGTAATTGACAAGGCATGTGCCGATGTGTGCCCTGTAGATTGCATCCATATCGATGACGGTGTTGACCGCAAGATGTTCATCGATCCCGATGAATGCATCGATTGCGGTGCCTGTGAGCCGGAGTGCCCGGTGGAAGCCATTTTTGCCGAGGAAGATGTGCCCGACGAGTGGAAGGACTATACGGCAATCGAGGCCTTGTGGTTCAAAGACAAAGATGCTGCGCGGGCCAAAGTGAACGAACTCTTTCCCGAATAATGGCCTGAAGACGTTACCCCACTTACAGGCGGTCAGATCATCCCGCCACCTGCCGAGCGCGACATACGTGCCGGGTGGCGGGTGCCATCGTCCTTACATCCCACGTGTTTGCCTTGTACCTCGCCTGACTCGTTTTCTAGACCAGTACCAGAAACCTAAAGGAAGCAGCAGCGCTGCGCCAGAGCAGAGCTGTGCAAACCAGTCGCCCCAGCGCGTGTAGACGGTTTCCAGACGTAAGAGTTGGATCGGTTGCACTCGCGTCTCGTCGCGGTAGATCGGCAAGGGGGCAACCTCGCGGCCGAGCGGGTCAATGAGCGAGGTCAGGCCCGTATTGGTGACCCGGACGAGATAGACATGGTTTTCGATGGCGCGAAAGGCTGCGAGCATCCGGTGCTGATATGGTGCGGAGGTGCGCCCGAACCAGGCATTGTTCGTCAGATTGACCAGAAAAGACGCTCCCTGCCGTACCGCCTTCCGGCTCAGCGTCGGGAGAATGTCTTCGTAGCAGATCAGTGGTCCGAAGGCCGTGCCGTTCGGCAGGGTAATGACACCGCCGGCGCCGGGGGTCAGATTGCCGATCGTCGGCGAAATATTCCGTAAAAAAGGCAGGTAGCGTTGCAACGGGATGTATTCGCCAAAGGCCAAGAGTTGCTGCTTGTCATACCGCCCCACGATACGCCGGTCCGGACTCATGAGGAGAGCGGAATTGAAGACCTGGCGTGTCTCGGAGTTGCGGTTGCGCATCAAGGCTCCAAGGAGCCAGTATGTCGTATGGTGGGCTGCCATCTTCGGGAAGCTCAGCCGCTCTGCAGTGGTGGAGACGGTGTAGGGATACATCGTCTCCGGCCAGATAACCAGGTCCGGTTGCTTGCCCAGCGTGTCTTTGCTCAGCGCGACTTGTTTGCGTAAATGCCGCCTCCGATACCCTGCGAAGCCTTTCTCATTAATGCCGATATTGGATTGAATCAAGGCGAGTCGCAAAGTCTGAGCCTGCGCCATTGCCATGGTCACCTGTTGGGTGCGCCAGAGGCCATAGCCGAGGTTTAACACGAGCAGCAGCGCGAACGCGATACCCATGCGATGGCGCGCCTGACGCAGTGCCGGAGGCGCCTGCGGGGCATAGGCTGTGAGGACGATATTGCAGGCTAGCAGGAGAAACGTGACCCCGTGCACGCCCGTGATGTCCGCAATTTGGACGAGTGGACCCGCCGTCCATTGCAGCGTGCCGAGATACCAGGGGAAAACACGCGGAAAGAGATAATCGAAGGCGACATAGACGCATGCAGGGAGAAGCATGTGATACCACCAGGGCGCCGTGTCCATCGTCGCCCGCCGTGTCCACCAGGCGAAGCAGCCAAGCCGCACGCCATTGCCGGCACCAATCACGCCGAAAAAAAGCACGCTCAGCGGCAGCGGAATATAGCCGAACTCGACCATGGTGTTGATCAGCCAGTAAAAGCCTATCCAGATGGCGAGGGTTTCCAGCAACCAGCCGAGGAGAAAGGCCCGTTTAGGCGAAGCATGGCGTAAGGCGAGAAAGAACGGGACTAAAGCAAACCAGGTGAGCGGCCAGGCGATACTGACGAACGACGGCAGCGCGATCAGCACTGCTGAGGCGGCCGTGAGTAGGCAAGCCGTGACGAGCCTGGGCGGTGTGTGGTCCTGCGGCTGTAGAGAGACGGCGTGTGGGGACGGTGACATGCGTTTCGAGCTGGTGATGGCCACTGTGGGCGGATTTGCTGTTTTCGGTATAGACGTCGACATGACAAACGCACACTATTATAGCATCGATTGCGGCTCGCGGCGTTGCAGAGAGTATGCGCCGCGGCATTTACGAGAGTTGATGATGGCTGGTGGGCGCTGCGACTGACGCGGTATTGGGTTGGGGCGAGGGGGCTGCAGAGGTTCGGCTACGCTTCCAGCGCTTACGGGTAGCAAACAGATGCAGGAAGAGACATCCCACTGCGGCCCCGAAAAAAGGCCGTCGTACGGAGCGGGAGCGTGACACCTGCCGCAGCACTTGGCGACTGTGTTGCGCCACGATACGCTGTAAGGTCTGCGACAGGGCGACGCGCTCGGTAAAGGGGTAATACGTTCCACCTGTGCGTTCGGCGATGAAGCGCAACACGGCCGCATTTACCCGTGTGGTGAGTGGGCGGCCTTGGTCATTCACCATGACGCCACCGGGGGCGTTGGCATCGGGAATGCGCGTCGGGCGAGGACTGCCAATGCCGAGGGTGTAAATCGGGACGGGCGTTTGTTTGACCGTACGTCTGAGGGAGCGCGTGATGGTCGTATCTCCGTCGCTGAGGAGAATCAAAGAGGCCGTTTTGGGTTGCTCGTCCTGCGTTGGGTCGACGAACAGGGCGAGTCCCTGTTGAATGGCCGAGGAGAGCGCTGTACCGGGGTTGCGAATGAAATGCGTATCGAGGCGGCGCACTTTGGCAAGGACAGCTTGGTGATCGGCGCTCGCCTCCGGCACAATGGGGACAGCAACCCCGGCGAAGGCAATCACGCCAACACGCACACCGTCCGGCAGATGTTCGATGAGAGCCTGGACGACGTCCTGGAGCATGGCCAAGCGGCTAATCTTCTGGCGGTTGCCGGGAGCGGCCGCAGCTCCCATACTGGGCGAGACATCCAAGAGTAAGCCCAGGGATACACGTTCCCATGTGGGTTCCCACGCCACGGTGTGCACGGTCGGGGAGGCAAAGCCGAGAATCGCACAAGTATAGCCGCTCACGAGAAGCAATGCCCGCCAGCTTTCTGCCCAGAGAGAGGGCCGGAGACTGCGCTGGAGCACGGCGGCTACCTGACTCCATTGCTGCACAATTTGGCGCTTCTGGCGCCAAGCAATCCATAGCAAGCAGAGGAGGAGCGGCAAGGCCACAAGCCCCCACAAGACTTCGGGATGTTCCCAATGTGTTGGCCACAAATGCTGCATAGCTCGCTACACGCTAATGGGCCACAGGAGCGCGGCCAGCGCCGGCGCCACTGCGGTGGCCTGCCGGCCAGGGGTCGTTGGCTTCGAGCGGGAGGGCAAAGAAAAACTGTTGAAAACGTTTGCGTTCGCTCTGGGATAACTCTGCTTGATTTTTCAATAACAGGTCCCCGAGTTGTCCTCGGAGCGCCGCAGCTGACGCGCGGCGTGGTTGCGGTGTGCGGGCTTTGCTGAACGCCGTGAGATTTTCCAAGAGCAGGAAGCCCGTCATGCGTTCGTGCTCACTGAGATGGGCGCGGTGTTGATGCGTAAAGTCCACGGCGTCTGCAGCACGCCGAATGGTCTCCGCGGCGTGTTGGCGAATCGCGCGGCGTCCGGCCGTTTGCTCGTCGAAAGCTGCCAGAAGTAGTTGCCAGGCTTCTGTGCGGGCAGCATTGAGTCGGGCCGCTGCGGTGGTACGTGGATTCGTGGGGAGAATCCCGTCGTACGCATCCCGGGCTGCAGTGAGCAGGCGTTGCACATGGACGAGGGATGTCCGTGATTTGCTGCGGGGATTGCGAGAGGCGCGCTGAAAACGCTGCATCTCGGCTTCTGCCAAGCGATACTTGCTGTTGGCAATCTGTAAGTGCATGCACTCGGTGCAAAAGAAATAGCGCCATCCAAGAGCGCTGACACGCATGAGCGGGGTTTGGGTCTGTTCAACGACACGCTGATACCCTGCCAGCGCCTCGGCAAAGCGCCCGGCCTGATAATACTCCTCGGCCTCCTGCACGACACGTTGGAAATCACGCATCAGTGAGGTAAAGCCATACGCGGCGAGGCCAGCCAGGCACAAGACCACACCCAGGGGGATCAAGGGACGACGCCAGCGTTGGGCTGCTGCACTATTCATAACAAGCTCCGAAAAGGGGGAAGGACACGGAGAAACAATGCCAGTGGTACCAAGAGAAGTGACGGCAGACCGTAGAGATACAGCTCCCGCGGCACTGTGCGCACTTCGACACGACTTCGTGTCTGCTCCAAGCGGTCGATTTCTGCATAGGCCTGGGCCATTTGGCGCCGGTCTGCGACGCTGCGAATCCGCATGAAGCGCCAGAACGGATGCCGATCGAAAAACGGCACGAGGTGCCGTGGCAGCGCATCCACACTAATAAAATACAGGCGCTCAAAACCCAGCTGCTCATGCAGACGTAGCACATGCCGGTGATCGATGATTTCGGCACGTGCGTTGTCCAGTAAAACGCGCGCATCACTGAGGATGATAAGCACTTTGCCGTGCCCTAAACGTTTTTGGTCGGGGATTTCCGGTAGATGCAGGACAAATTCTCCTTGCGCTTTGCTGAGTAGATGCCGTCCCAAACGGGCGATTTCATCCAGGGCCCGCTGGAAGCGTTGATGCCGTTGGGAGCCACTGAGACGGCGATCGTGCCAGAGCACGGTTTCCACTTCATTTTCGATGAAACTCGCCAAGCTTTTAAACAGCCCGACGCCAAGCTGCGTGCCGCTAATCCCGATGCCTTCTTGGCGATGCAGCTCCCGGATCAGGCCGCCGTGATTCCGTGTCAGAATCCCCCCCGATGCTTCGCTACTGAAGAGCACAACGCCGATGCTATCGCTCTCCGGCCGCTGGCGAATGAAGGCTTCCGCCACCGACTTTGCCGTGCGCATCGGCGCGCCTTCCATACTGGCGGAGGTGTCAAGCAAGAGCATAATCCTGCGCGCTTCCCGCGTAGTGTACTGTTCGTAGGTGCCACCCATAGGCTCGGCAATGAGGCCGATGAGCCCCGCCATACACGCTAGCAGCAGCAGGTTAGGCAGGTTCCGGTACCATGGTGGCCGTGGGAGCGTCGCTGCCACCGGCGCGTTGAAGGCGACATAGTGCCGTGGGCGGCGCCTGGGGAGCCGCAGCAGAAGCAGTAGGAGCAACAAACTAAATGCGAGCGGGTTGGCGAAGTGCAAGACGGCGACCCTCATTGGTTGTCAGCATCCGGATCAGGTGTTCGAAGGCGATACACCATCTGGCGTAATCAGAGGACGTCAGCGTATACGTGGGAGCCGCGGCAATATTGTCGAGCTCTTGCAACTGCGTCAAAGACGGTGCGAGGAGCTGGGCTTCTTCGTGTGGTTCAAGGGCCAAATGTTCCGTGATCATCGCTGCTGAAATCCCCGCGGCGCCTTCAAAATGGGTCGCGTCGCTGCACGACCATTCGCCTAAGAGACGCCGAAACAGCGTGGCGCATTGGCGCAGCCAGGCGCGTTCGTCAGGGGCCAGGGAGCCGATTGCTTCCGGAATGTGCGTGCGTAGCTGGGCGAGAGCCAGTTCGTATTTGCGCCGTAGGCGTCGACGTGACAAGGGCTTCTGCCGCCGTTCACGGCGCCGTCGCGGTTTGAGGGAATACAAGCCGACCGCAAGCACGCAGATGCCGCTGAGCAGCAATCCCCAGACCAGCGATTGTGTGCCGGCCCAGAGGTGCCGTACGACGCGCGGTGGGGCGAGAATATCGCCGGGCATGGTATGCAGATTGGCCGGCAGATGGGAGGCGACGGTTAACAGATGGCCCCGTGCCGGTGTGCTTGTGAGTGTATGGGGTTTTGGGTTCGTACCTGGAGGGATGTACGACACGCGCAGTGTCGGCAGCGTATAAGTGCCCGGTTTCGTCAGCCGCAGCGTATAGGCCCGCATTTCCCGAATGCGCGTATTTGCTAACGTAGTTGTTCTAGAGCCGGCCTCGGCAATATCGAAGAGCTCGGTGGGTAAATTCGTCGCCCGGATCACGGCGCGCCGCAGTGCCGCAGGGGCGATACTGTCCGGTAGCACTTTGACCTTGGCGTCGTGCTCGATCTCCACACGGTATGTAATTGGCTCGCGGATATTCACCAGGGGCAAACTCCAGCCCGTTGTCAGAGACACGTGGGCTTCGATGAGCGGTGGCGGAGCTGTGGGCGCCGAAGCGCTTGGCGTGCCGGAGGCGACCATCGTGATCCACATGGGCTCCACCTCCGCTACGAGGTTCGGCGCATCTTCGAAAGCTCGCAGGACCGCCAGAATATTCGTCGGGGTCTTGCGATGCACCTGCAGGGTATACGTCTTGCCGTTTTTCTGCAGTACCTTAACGGGTTGACGTTGGAGAAAGCGGTCGATGGTCCACGGTTTGGCATCTACGGCAAAGGTGACGTCGAAGATCGGAAAAGGCGCGGCATCTCCTTGACTTAAGCCAAATACCGGCAGGGCAAAATCCAGTGTTTCCAGGCTCTGCATAGTATTCAGCAGCGTGACCATGCCGGCGAAGCTACGCGACTCGCGCAAGGTGAGCAGATAGCTGGCGTAGGTATCGCTACTCGGCCCGGGTGTGACATGGGCTATGGTGGATAAGGTTGTGGGCAATTCCTGGAGAAAGGCTTGGACAGCTTGCTGCTTCTGCGTGCGTTCGGTCGGGCTCGACCAGAGGATACCCACGGCGACGCGTGTGCGCGAGAGCAGTGAGACCAGCTCTGTCCTCCGTTTGCTGCCGTCGGCATACTGCGTGTACCACTGAAAATCGTTGAGGGCGTAATAGGCCGGCTGCGCCGCTGCAAACGAGACCGTGCCGAACCAGAACAACAGCAGAAGAGTCCAGTGAAAGTGTCGCATGATCACGTGTGTGCTTCCGTTACGTCCAGGCACGAGCGGTGCGTGCCAGAAAAAGTTGCAGCAATTCCCCCAGAGAGTCTGTGGCGTGTGAGGTCACGATATACTCACCGCAATACTGCTGAAAGAGGTGTTCGCGACTGGCACGCTCTGCCTGCCGCTGCGCATCATAGGCTTGGCGATACGTCGCCGAGGCGGTATCGAGCTCGACGAATTGGCCGTTTTCCAGATCGTGTACGACGATGTGTCCCATCGGTGCGAGCATGTCTTCCGCTTCGTCCGTGACCAAGATTGGGATCGTGTCGTGCAGGGCGCTAATGTTCCCCAAGGCTTCCTGCCAGTCAGGCATACGAAAATCCGACACGATAAGCGCCAACACGGAGCGAGTGGTCGGCAGATAGCGCAACACCGGGGCCAACGTCGTCGCAGTGACGGGCTCCGCAGGTGGCTGGTAGTACCAGAGGTACTCCAGCGCCTGCAAGACGGCGCGTCGGTGTTGCTGCGGTGGGAAATGTGCCACCATATCTTCGGCAAAGGCGATGACACCAAAGGCATTGCCTTGCTGGAGAGCCGCCAAGCCTAAGAGGCCGGCGCAATCGACACTCAAGCGGTGTTTGCGCTCGTGGCGCCCAAACTGCATAGAGGCGCTGACATCGCACAGGACCACGACCTCCAACTGTTTCTCTTCCTCGAAACGCCGCAGCAGCAGGGTGTTTTCCTTGCGGCTGACTTTCCAGTCGATCGCATTGCGTGGATCCCCCGGGCGATAGGCTTCGTGGTGCCGCAACCGCAGTCCCTTGCCGAGATGGACACTGCGATGCATCCCGGCACGCAGCTGCTGGAGCCGTGAGGGCGTTGCCACTTCCAGGGTTGTTTCACAATGCGTCAGCCATTCCTCAAAGGTCATGGCAGGCGGACTCCTCGGAGGATACGGCGGAGAATCTGTTCTAGGAGTTCATCCCGGTGACGCAGTATTCTGCTGCCATCATACCGTAGGGCGGGGGTGAGATAGGGAATCGGTCGCTTACCCAGCAGCGTATGGACGAGCAGCTCGTGCAGAATCAACCGGTGATTCAGCACGTCGAAAGCCACCGAGGCAATATCCATCGGCAAGACGTAATCGCGGCCGTCGTCTTCAGGCAGGCCACTCAAAAACGCCTCGACCTTGGCAAAATTGAGCAGGAACAACGAGGCACGTGGCGAGGCCCCGATTTGGATCACGGAGCGGCCATCGACGAGCAGATCGCTGAGACATTCCTGGTGCAGTGGGTCATCCGGACGGGTAGCCCGGACGAGATCGACGGCATAGCGCATGACCGCCGGATCGACGTAAGTATGTTCACGGATGAAACGACGGATGGCAATCACCTTGGGACCGTCTAGCGGCGGCGCATTGTCAGAGGTGAAGCCGGCGAAATGTTCGGCACGTTGGAGCATTTCCACTTCTTGTTCGTGCGAAATGTAGCCGAGCCGAATCTTGGCGATAAACCGGTCGAGTTCCGCTTCGATCAGCGGATACGTGCCTTCTTGCTCAATCGGGTTTTGATTCGCCAGGATGAAAAACGGCTCGTCAAGCTGGTAGGTCGTGGTGTCCACACTGACTTCACGCTCGGCCATGGCTTGCAGCAATGCCCCTTTGACTTCCGGCCGCGCGCGGTTGATTTCGTCGATCAGGACGATATTGGCAAAAATGGGGCCTTGCTGGAATGCTAGGGTATTGTGCGTCGGATCGGTGTCGTAGTAGCCGATGATGTCGCTTGGACGCTTATCCGCGTCCATTTGGATACGAGAGAAGGAGACGTTAAGCAGCGACGCCAAGGTTTCCGACAACAGCGTCTTGGCGGTGCCGGGCACGGCTTCCAGCAGGGTATGGCCGCACACGGCTTTGCCGGGCTTGACCTGTCCATCGGCCAGGAGGCCCATCACCACACGCCGGATAATGTACGGCAGTCCCACCACGAAGCGGCTGATGCCATCAATGAGGGCGTGGGTGTCGCGACGCGCCTCACGGCGTTCCTCGGCAAGCCTCGTGCGTTCATGGTTCGTTGCGGGCGATGTGTCTGCCGATTGTATCATGGTACGCGATTGTTGCTCACGTAAGAAAAGACTCATATGCGTGTACCAGCCTCCACGCCTCAGGCTGGTGTGGCACCCATGGGATTCCCCAGCCCTGATGGTTGGTATCATGCCGAAAGTGCAGCCGGTCTGATACGGGCGGTACCCGGCTGCCGTTAGGCTTTATATAACTATACCATGCTCTCTGAGGATGCTAGGAGACCTCGGTGACAAATAATCTCTTTTGCCACCACGAAGAGGCGTCATATGGAGAGCTGACGCACGTTGCCAGCGGCGTTTTTTCGCTTGCATGCGCGCATGACTGTCCTACAATAGGCAACGCTCCAGTTCAGCTCCGTCTGCTTCGTCGCGGATGCGGCTCTCTGTCCGATAGTGTGATAAGGAACCATAGCGGAAAGTGACTTACGATATGAAGACATCTCAAGACAATCGTGATCCGTTTGGCGCCCGGGAGTCGTTCGACACCGGGAGCGGATCGGCCGTGATGTACCGTCTCAGCCGGCTGGAAGACCAGGGGCTAGGGGCGGTGTCTCGTCTGCCCTACTCCATCAAAGTGCTTCTCGAAGCGGTGTTGCGACAATACGACGACTTCTCGATCACTGCGGACGATGTGACACATCTGGCGGGGTGGCAGCCGTCCACGGCGATGACGTTTGAGGTGCCGTTCAAACCGGCGCGGGTTATTTTGCAGGATTTCACCGGCGTGCCTGCCGTCGTTGATCTGGCGACGCTCCGTTCCGCTATGCAGCGTTTGGGCGACGATCCGAACCGGATTAATCCCGAGATCCCGGTCGATTTGGTCGTGGACCATTCGGTGCAGATCGATCGTTTTGGGTCGGCGCTGGCCATTGCGTATAACGCGGAACGGGAGTTTGAGCGTAATCGAGAGCGCTACGAACTGCTGCGGTGGGGCCAAAAAGCGTTTGATAATTTCCGCGTTGTGCCGCCCTCGACGGGTATCGTACACCAGGTGAATTTGGAATATCTTGCCCGGGTTGTGCAAACACGCGCGGATGATGGCGACATGGTGGCGTTTCCGGATTCTTTGGTCGGGACGGATTCGCATACGACGATGATCAACGGACTGGGGGTTGTCGGCTGGGGTGTCGGTGGTATCGAGGCGGAAGCGAGTATGCTGGGACAGCCCATGAATATGCTGGCGCCGGAGGTGATCGGGGTCAGGATTACGGGCGAGTTGCCGGAAGGGGCGACGGCGACGGATGCGGTGTTGACTGTAACGCAAATGCTGCGAGCCCGGGGCGTGGTGGATAAGTTCGTCGAATACTTCGGTCCCGGTATCAGCAAGCTGGCATTGGCGGACCGGGCGACGATGGCGAACATGGCGCCGGAGTACGGGGCGACGATTGGTTTCTTCCCCGTGGACGCGGAAGCGCTGCGGTATCTGCGCGGTACCGGCCGGAGTGAGGAGCTGGTGCAGCTGGTCGAACGGTATACCAAGGAGCAGGGGCTCTTCCGCACGGATGACAGCCCCGATCCGGTCTTCAGCGACACGCTAGAGTTGGACTTGGGCACGGTGGAGCCGAGTATCGCCGGTCCAAAACGGCCGCAAGACCGGGTGCCGCTGCGGGAATCCAAACGGGCCTTCTGGCAGGCGGTACCTGAAGGCTATGGACAAGAGATAACCCCGAATCCCGAGATGGATCAGGCCTATTTGCGCTGGCTCGGTGGCGCTGGCGAGGCGCAGGAGGCGTGGCTGCAACCGCAACGGCGGCGTCGGGATCTGTTCAAACAGCACCGTGTACCGATTGAAATTCGCGCGGAGCAGACGTCGCTGACGCATGGCTCGGTCGTTATTGCCGCGATTACCAGTTGTACGAATACGTCGAATCCGTCGGTCATGATCGGGGCCGGTTTATTGGCGAAGAAGGCGGTGGAATTGGGACTGCGTGTGCCGCCGTATGTGAAAACCAGCCTGGCGCCGGGTTCGCGAGTGGTGACGCAGTATCTGCAAGCCGCAGGTCTCACGCCGTACCTGCAGGCTTTGGGGTTCCACACCGTGGGCTATGGGTGTACGACGTGTATCGGTAACAGCGGTCCGTTGATAGATGAGGTGACGAAGGCGTTAACCGAGAACGACCTCGTGGCTGCAGCCGTGCTCAGCGGCAACCGAAATTTCGAAGGCCGGGTGCATGCCTTGAGCCGGGCGAATTACCTCGCGTCGCCGCCGCTGGTGGTGGCATATGCCTTGGCGGGGACGGTTGATCTCGATCCGCAGACGGATCCCGTCGGGTATGCCACCAACGGCGAGCCGGTGTATTTGCGTGATATTTGGCCATCGCAGGAGGAGATTCGCGATGCTTTGCAGCAGGCGTTGCAGCCGTCGATGTTTGAGACGGAATACGGCAACGTGTTTGAAAGCAACACAGAGTGGAATCAGATTGCGACACCGGCAGGCAATCTCTACGACTGGGATCATCACTCGACCTATATCCAAGAATTACCGCTTTTCCACGATTTCGCCCCCGAGGCGGGGTCGATCCAGCCGATTACCGGGGCACGGGCGCTGGCGTTGCTCGGTGATTCCGTCACGACGGACCACATTTCCCCGGCCGGCTCTATTCCGCCGGACGGGCCCGCGGGGCAATACTTGCGCTTGCATGACGTGGAGCAGAGCGAATTCAATTCGTTTGGCGCTCGGCGTGGCAATCACGAAGCCATGATGCGCGGCACCTTCGCGAATATTCGTTTGCGCAACAAGCTCCTGCCGGGGAGCGAGGGCGGCGTGACGGTCTATTTGCCCTCCGAGGCCGGGAAGGCCGAGGACGGCGAGCCTATGAGCATCTATGATGCCTCGATGCGTTATCAGCAAGAGGGCACGCCTTTGGTGGTCGTGGGCGGGAAGGAATATGGCACGGGTAGTTCGCGTGACTGGGCTGCCAAGGGCACCATGCTTCTGGGGGTCAAGGCGGTGTTGGTCGAGAGTTTCGAGCGTATCCACCGTAGTAATCTGGTGGCGATGGGCGTGTTGCCGTTGCAGTTCAAGGACGGTGAGAATGCCGAGAGTTTGGGCCTCAGTGGGTATGAAACCTATGACGTCGAGGGGGTGGACGACACACTGCAGCCGGGGCAGGAAGTCACTGTCCGTGCACGCGATGCCGCCGGGAACGAGACGGCCTTTCAGGCTATCGTCCGGATCAATTCGGTTGTGGAGATCAAGTACTACCGCAATGGTGGTATTTTGCAGTCGGTTGTGCGTGATATGCTCCAGGAGCAGAACGCGTAACCTCGGTGCAAGGCGATGTTTCGAAACGCCTATACAGAACTCACAGGCGTTTCGAAGCATCGCCACTAACCCCGGCTACTTGCCACGTGCTTCTTCAGCAGAGCGCTCCTACAGTTCCTTACATGAGCTTGCCGGTGGTCCATAAGGCTCGTACAATCTAGTGGTGGGCGGGGGAATGTCATGAACAGACCCACGT
>CAJIAL010000257.1_pt1 | contig 15447 bp, 15 predicted proteins | sample 9199091 | NCBI WGS metagenome assembly CAJIAL01 (sample SAMEA7708270, study PRJEB35096) | sediment metagenome | biome: marine neritic benthic zone biome [ENVO:01000025]; feature: sediment [ENVO:00002007]; material: shallow marine sediment [ENVO:03000034] sea grass bed [ENVO_01000059] ... | reverse complement strand
TGGCCGCTGAGCCAAGGACTGGGTGCGGCGCCGCGCTGCCATGCGGGTTGCAATGGCCTGTTCATATTCGTCGGCCGTATCCACGATGTTGATCGACCGCGCCACAGCCACGCTCATCGGATCGAAGGGGCGCCCACGTGCCTCCACTTCCTGCTTGAACAAGGCCACGCCGTCGCGAATCTGTTCGAACGAATCAAATTGGCCCAGCAACATGTTGTAGCCCTTGGCAGCCACTTGTTTGATGGAGGCAGGGCTTCCGGCACCCATCCACAACGGCGGGTGAGGTTTTTGCGCCGTCGGGGGCTCAACGACCACTGCATCAAACTGCCAGTATGTGCCCCGATGCGACCAAGGCGTGTCTGCAGTCCACGCCCTGGTCATGACCTCCAGACATTCCTCAAACCGCACATCCGCCTCGTCCATGGGGATACAGAACCCGGCGAATTCGTTGTAGCGATACCCCTTGCCAATGCCGACATCGACCCGGCCCCCCGACAATAAGTCCAAGGTCGCGAACTGCTCAGCCAGCAAAACAGGGTTGTGCCATGGAAGCACCATCACCGCCGTGCCGAGGCGTAGGGTCGTTGTCCGCGCCCCGATCCAGGTGAGTAAATGCAACGTCGCCGACACTTGGCCAAAACCCGTAAAATGATGCTCGACGAGAAACGTGCTGTGATAGCCGAGCGCTTCGGCGGCAATATTGCGTTCGACGAACTCCCGAAAGCCCGCACCGCTATCGTCGTTCGGCCCACCCCGTTTTGCCTGAGCACTGCCGAAAAGTCCAAATTGCATCGCCTTTTCCTCCGAGATTGAGAGCGACTTCCTATCGACAGCCTGCGGAGATATATACGCTGCCCGGAATGAGGAGGATAGTACCACGACCTCGGTGTATGAACATACGGGAAATGCACACAGGCAACCACAGGAGTGGACGCTGAGAGAAAAACGCGCTACAACATCCCATCGACCTGTGCAGCCAAGCAGAGGGGACGATGCAAGGTTAAATGGCGCTATAGTGAGAGAAGGAAGCAAGTATATGAGTGCAAAGTATGACATCGAGTTTTTTTGGGACCCCGTTTGCCCCTTCGCCTGGATTACCTCCCGCTGGGTCGAGAAGGTATCGGCGCAGACGGGGTATAAAGTTGACTGGCGGTTCATTGCCCTGCGCTTGCTCAACAAAGACAAGGACTATGCCACCGAATTTCCGCCGGACTACGAACGCGGCCACACCGCTGGCCTCCGGATGTTGCGTGTGGCGGCGAAAGTGCGGGCCGAACTGGGCCGCGAGCATATGGGACCGCTCTACGAGGGCTTTGGCAAGGCGTACTTTGACCAGCCGCAAGGCTCAGGTATGCGTCGGAAACTCGGTACCGTTGAGCACATCTCCCAAATTCTCGAAGGGGTCGGGCTTCCCACGGAATATGCCGTCGCCGCCAATGATGACAGCTGGGACGCCGAGATTGACGCCGAGACCGAGCTAGCGCTCAGTCGGACAGGACGCGACGTGGGCACACCGATTATTACCTTTGAGCCCCCCGAGGGTCTGTCGTTCTTCGGACCCGTCATCTCACGCATCCCGAGTGACGAGGACGCGGTCAAACTGTGGGATGCGGTTATCACCCTGACGCGGTTCCCTGGTTTCGCGGAGATTAAGCGCAGCATGCGCGAGGTGCCGCAGTTGCGTATCCTTGGCGGCCTCACCGACGCCCCGCAACAGGAGGACTGGCAAGGAGGACACCGCGCCGATGCCTTGCCTGACACGCAGACATAGGGACGCGTCAACACCATTGACACCTTGCATCTGGAAGGGGCTCATATGGCTCCCATCACCGAATACAATCCTTTTGCGTCCGAGGTGAAAGAAGACCCGTATCCGTACTACGCCTGGCTCAGGCGTGAACATCCGGTGTATTACAATTCCCGCTTGGGTTTCTGGGTACTCAGCCGCTACGAAGACGTCGAAGCGGCGGCGCGGCGGCCGGAGGTGTTTTCCTCCAGCCAGGGTATCGGGCCGGATCGCCGCCCCGGCCTGAGCATGATTGTCAAGGACCCCCCAGAGCACACGCGCCTACGCAAGTTGGTCAGTAAGGCGTTTACCCCTCGTATGGTGGAACAACTTGCCCCGCGCATCAGGACTCTCGTCGATGCGTTGCTTGATACCGTCATTGCACAGGGCTCCTTCGATCTCATCCACGACCTCGCCTACCCTTTACCTGTTATCCTGATTGCCGAAATGCTTGGCGTTGCTCCGGAGCACCGTGATGACTTTAAGCGCTGGTCCGATGATGTTGTGCATATCGTCGCGTCAGGCGCAACCGAGCAGAGTGAGGCACGGTATGAGCAGACGTGGGAAGAGTTCAGCACGTACTTTACCAGGATGATCGAAGAGCGTCGTCGGGCACCACGTGCTGATCTGATTACTGCGCTCGTACAGGCCCAGGAAGAGAGTGATACCCTGACGCTCAACGAGATCCTGAATACCTGTCTATTATTACTTGTGGCGGGGAACGAAACGACGACCAACTTGATCGGCAACGGCGCTTTAGCCCTGTTTACCCACCTTGAAGAGGGGCAAAAACTCCGCCAACACCCCGAGTTGATTCACTCAATGGTCGAAGAAGTGTTGCGCTTCGATTCCCCGATCCAGGGCGTCTTCCGTACGACGAACCATGACGTGACGATACGGGACACCACAATTCCGGCCGATAGCAAAGTGCTGCTGTTGTGGGCCTCGGCCAACCGCGACCCGGACGTGTTCCCAGAGCCCGATTGCTTTGATATCGAGCGTCAACTCGATCGTCACCTGGCCTTCGGTATCGGGATTCACTTCTGTCTCGGCGCTCCGCTGGCGCGGCTCGAAGCGCGCCTCGCCACGGAGGCGATACTCCATCGCATCCAATATCTCGCGCCGGATCCCAACGGCGTGGCCGAGCGCGTGGACAATCCGCTTTTCCGGGGTTTGAAGCATTATCCCTTGGTGTTCGAGCCGGCATAGACATGGGCATTGCAAACGCTCTTTTTCAACGCCGCTTCCCCTCCAGGAGCTGGCGGCCGGGGTCGCTCGTCACGACGCCAGGCGCGGTCACGGCTGCTCTGTACATACGTAAGTATCTTTATTTTCAGAGGTTGATCTTCGGGACTAGCCTCAGAAGGCCCGAGGGGACCAGGACGGGGTCGGCTGCTGCGTAGCGTAAGAAATGGGTTCATCTGACGGTTATTTCGCTAACGCTCCATCCAATGCCACCAATTCGCGAAGCGTCTCAAGACAATCTGGATTGTGGACGCTCCGTGTCGCCTGAGGAGGTCCCTTCAATGGATTGAGAATCAACTGGCGCACATGAGCAGACAATCTACTACGGTCGCCCAGCACGAAGGTCGTACCGATGGGCGATCTCTCAAACCGAAGCGCCCCCCGGTTCATGTTCACGACCGCGCCAGCGGATAGAGATAGTCGAGAATGTTGTCAGTGTGGGGCTGGCTCAGATCGGCCGGCCCCAAGCCGAAGGGAATGCCTCTCTCCTCGCGCGGGAGATTTGCAAAACCGGCCGTGAGCTTTTACCATCTTCCCATCCGACACGACAGTCAGTAACGGATCAAGCCATTATCGATTTCCGTTATACCCCGCAGATTAGTTGCACGTCTGCGTGCCGTCTCGACAAGGAGCACATACGCATGGCCCGGATACCACTCGTCACCAGAGAGCAAATCCCTGCACACGAACACGCGGCGTACGACGCGTTCACTGAGAGCCGAGGCGGCCGACCGAACGTCGGCCCCTACTCGCTCATCGCGCACATGCCGGAGATGGCGCAACGGCTCGAGGCGCTCCGCACCTACATCCGGGGCGAGGCAAGCCTGCCGCAAAAGCTTCAGGAGTTGGTCATGATCACTGTCGCGCGGGAAATGGGCTGCGCTTTTATCTGGTATGCCCATGCTGCGGCAGCGCGTGAGGCCGGGGTGCGGGACGACATTGTCGATCGTACCCGCGAGCAGCAAGAGCTGACGAATCTGGAACCTGAGGAACACACGGTGGTGCAGTTCGCGCGTGAGCTCCTGCAGCATCGCAAGGTGAGTCAAGCCACGTTCGATGCGGCCACCGCGCAGTTTGGCCAGCGTGGGACAATGACGTTGACCAATCTCGTTGCTTGCTATGCCGTCCTGGCGTATAACATGAACACGTACGAGTTGGAAGCGCCTGAGCATCCCACTGAAAAGCCTTTGCCGGTCTAGCTCGCTTTCCTCACACACGATATACTCGGTGCGTCGCGGTGTCGTCGAAGGATAGGGGCATCACCTCTAAGCCAGAGAGGGAAGGAGAACACCAATGAATATCCAGAGCATTTTAGCCACGAAGGGGACTGACGTCGTGACGGCCAAGCCCCAGCAATCGATTCGGGAGGCGCTGGCGATTCTTATTACCAAGAATATCGGTGCGGTGGTCGTCGTTAATGAAATAGGTCAACCTGTCGGCATTCTCTCGGAACGCGATATCATACGAGCTGCTGCCAGTAATGAAGCCATGTTCCCACTCCCTATCGGCACCCTCATGTCCAAGGAACTGGTGACCGGTGTGCCGGATGACGATCTGGAAGCCGTCGCCCATACGATGACCGAAAAGCGTATTCGCCATGTCCCCGTGATCGATCAAGGGCGGCTCATTGGTATCGTGTCGATTGGTGATGTCGTCAAAGCACAACGCGACCGATATCAGGGCGAGCTTTACACTCTGCAAACGCAGATCTTAGATGACGATGCCTAATACGGAAAACGGTGAGGATTCCGCCATTTTGTGCACCGTCGGTGCGGCGGTGCACAGGACTAAGGAGTAGTTGATGACCCAACCAGGTACAGACACGACGCCTCTGCGTGTGGCCATCATTGGCGCCGGCCCCAGTGGATTCTATGCGGCAGAGCATCTGTTACAACAATCGCAGTTCACCGTCGAAGTCGATATGTTCGATCGTTTACCCACTCCATACGGGCTCGTCCGCGGTGGTGTCGCTCCTGACCATCAAAAGATTAAATCTGTCGTCCGTACGTACGAAAAAATCGCCTCGCATCCCCGCTTCCGCTTTTATGGCTGCGTGGAATTCGGTAGGCACGTAACGCGCGAAGACTTGCACCGCTTCTACCACCAGATTGTCTACACCACGGGGGCGCAAACGGACCGCCGCATGAACATTCCTGGCGAGGATCTGTGCGGTAGCCATCCGGCTACGGAGTTTGTTGCCTGGTATAACGGTCATCCGGATTTTTGTGACCTGCAGTTCGATTTTTCGCAGGAGCGTGCCGCCGTCGTTGGGGTCGGGAACGTGGCGGTGGATGTCGCGCGTATCTTATGCCGCACTCCGGATGAGCTAGCCACCACCGATATAGCCGATTACGCCCTTGATGCGCTGCGCCACAGTTGCATCAAAGAAGTCTATATGCTCGGGCGGCGCGGACCGGCCCAGGCAGCTTTTAGCAATCCCGAGCTGAAGGAAATGGGTGAATTGGCCGGCGCGGATATCGTGGTGCGACCTGAGGAAGCGACCCTCGATCAGTACAGTCAAGCCGCGTTGGACGCCAGTCAGGACCGCTCGACCATCCGCAAAGTCGAGATGTTACAAGCGTATGCTGCACGGTCGGGCTCCGACAAATCCCGCAAGCTGCACCTGCGTTTTCTGGTATCGCCAGTGGAATTGCTTGGCGATGAGACAGGGGCAGTGAGCGGCATGCGCCTGATACACAATGAACTGTACGCCACCGATGCCGGCACGCTACGCCCGCGGGCGACTGACGTCGAGGAATCGCTCGATGTGGGTCTGGTATTCCGCTCGGTGGGGTACCAGGGGGTGCCACTGCCCGATGTCCCCTTCGATGAGCGCTGGGGTGTTATCGTCAATCAGCAAGGGCGGGTGCTCGATCCGGCAACCTCCGAGCCCATCGTTGGGGAATACACTGCGGGGTGGATCAAACGCGGCCCCTCGGGCGTGATCGGCACCAACAAACCCGATGCCCTGGAGACCGTGCAATGTATGCTCGCAGACGTATCACAGAATGCCCTACTCGCTCCATGCCATCCCGAATTCACCGCCGCCGAACAGTGTATTCGCGAGCGCCAGCCCTTGTATATGTCCTTCGACGACTGGCGCCAGCTCGACGCGCTTGAAGTCGCCCAAGGAGAGGCAACCGGACGTCCGCGCGTCAAATTCACGCGCGTCGAGGAGATGTACAAAGCACTGGGCAAGGATACGGCGGCAGTGCAATAGGGGGCTTGTGCTGTTGACACCCTCCGGACATAACACTCTACATCAATCGCGCTCTTCAAGCGCAACGGGCTCCCCAAGGGTGTGCATCAACCGATTGGCCCAGCCAAATAGGGCGGCCGAGAGAATGAGATCGAGGATTTCTTCTGGAGTCAGTCCAGCGTCCACGAGCACTTGCATGTCTTCTTTATTTGCTGCGGATGGGCACTGCGATAATTTGCTCGCGAACTTCAGAATGGCACGTTGGCGAGGGGCCAGCGCGGCATTCTCCCCGTTAGCAAAGATCCGCTCCATGACGCTGTCGTCTTTGGTCAGCTGATTGTATCGGTTGGAATGCACGGCGGTGCAGTAAATGCAGCGATTAACAATCGACGCACCAACGGCGCCGAGTTCACGTTCGGCGCGCGACAGCCCGCCGTGATTATACATAACCCCATTGAAAAGTGGTGTGCGCTGCTGCAACGATTCAGGGTCGTGCGCCAAGACCAGAACATACTCCGATACCTTGGTGTTCGACGGGGTGACTTTCAGAGCGTCAAGCTGCTCGGGTGTCGCAGTCTCCGGGTCAATGGGCGTCACATAGGGACGCCAGAAGGGTATCGTGGTAGTAAAGTCTGTGATAGCCTCACTCATGTAATTTCTCCCAAAAGGCGGAGCCCGGCAATGACGCGAACTTGGTAGTTGATGAAGGCGATAATTTCAGCCAGCCGCACAATATCGGCTTCCGCAATGCCGGCATCCTTGAGTACAGTGATGTTCTCGCGTGTCGCGTCTTTGGGCGCTAGCGTTACAAGATCAATATGACGAATGAGCGCGGCGAGACGCAGGTCTCCGTCGCCGGAAAAGGCTGGATCGGCAATCTGCTGTACGGCCGCGTCGTCGTCTACATGCGGGATCAGTTGGGCGTAATGCTCCGCCAGCGTCTGCTCTCCGTTCAGCCGCGCCATACGACAGGCAAAAGCAGTTCGTTCAGCAGGAGTAATGCCTCCCGGAACACGCGGGTGTAAAATCGCCTCGGTGGTTGCTTGCGTAAACGCCATGATATCAGCGCGCCCGTTGACAATCTCGGCAAGCTTGCTCCCGGGCTCGACCCCTGCTGCAAGTAATGTCAAATTTTCGCGTGTCATCTCTCCACTCCCTCATAGCTCGGTACGTAGCGCTTCCGTGGCGGCCTCATCGACCATACCGTCAGCGCGTAACATCACTCCATACTGTTCACGGGCCGAGTCCATACTCACAATGCCATTGCGGACATCTTCGGCAACCAGCTGTGGATCACGCCCAAACGGGTGCCCGAAACCACCACCGCCGGCCATTTCAAGACGCAACCGGTCGTGAGGTGGTATGGTCTGTTGCCCCTTGGGACGCAGGGTGCCCCCGGTCGCGAGCCGAACTTGCCCAGCGGCCCCGTCTTTGCCGCCGTTGCGTCCGTGCGGCGCGTTGTTGACGCGTTCAAACATCGCCAGGACGTCGAACGGAATGCCGTCGGCCCCGCCGATTTCAATCACCTGCCCCAGCCCACCGCGATGGGTGCCGGCGCCGCCGGAATCTTCGCGAAACTCTTTACGCCAGAAAATCACCGGCGTAATCGCTTCAGACGCCTCGACCGGCATGCCGCGCACACCACTGGGAAATGCGGTGGCACTCATGCCATTCTTGAGTGGCCGCGCGCCGCTGCCGCCGCTGTTAAAATGCAACATTTCGAACTCGGGAATCACACCCGTATAGCCGCTGTTCGGCGACACCGAGGGGCCGCCGCGCAATTGGATGTTCCACAGCGACGCCGAGCCTTCGGCTTGCACACCGCCCGGCAACACCTGATGCAGACACCCAAGGACCGTGTCGGGCAGCAAATGGCCGATGATGTGTCTGGCGGCGACGGCATACGGTCGTGGCGCGTTGAGGATACAGCCCTCAGGGGCCGAGAAGGTAATCGGCAATAACGACCCGTAGTTGTTGGGAATGTCCGGCGCCACCGCACACTTGACGCCGAAGCAGGTATACGCCTTGGTATAGTTCAGTACGACATTGATACCGTGACTACTGGCAGGCGAGGTACCGGTGTAGTCAACGTGAATAGTGTCATCACCCACGGTCAAAGCGGCGCACAAGGTCACGGGTTGATCGTAGCCGTCCATAGTCAGCTCGTTGTGATACGTCCCCTTTGTCAGGGCTTGGATACGTTCAATCGTGGCAAGACGTGAGTTCTCAATGATGAATGTGGCCAGATCGTCGAGCTGGTCAATGGCGAATTCGTCCATCATGGATATCAGGCGTTTCGATCCGGTGTCGTTGGCTGCCGCAAAGGAGAAGATATCGCCAATCACTTGCTGCGGTTCACGCACGTTGGTACGCACGATGTCCAGCAGGGTCTCGTTGGCTTCACCACGCCGGAACAGGTGCATGATCGGAATATTGATCCCTTCTTCAAACACCTGACGCGCATCCGGGCTAAAACCACGCCCGCCAATGTCCACCACATGGCAGGTGTTGGCGAACAGTCCGACCAGCTTGCCGCGATAAAACGTCGGGGTCACCACCGTGATGTCGTGTAGATGTCCCGAGGTTTGCCACGGATCGTTGGTGATGAACACATCGCCAGGCTCCATGGTGTCGACCGGATGTTTATTGATGAAATGCACCACGCCTTCAGCCATCGAATTAATATGGCCTGGCGTCCCCGTCACAGCCTGTGCCAGCATGCGGCCTTGGCGATCGAATACCGCTGCAGCAAGGTCGCCGGCTTCGCGCACGCTGGTGGAAAACGCCGTGCGCACCAGGGTCTGGGCTTGTTCTTCAACCACCGAAATTAAGCGGTTCCACATAACGTGTTGATGGATTTGTGCCAGCGTGGCAATGCGATCCATAGTCATTCACTTCCCCACTATTGTTGTTCGAGAATGATGTATCCGAGCGGGTGAACATGGGCACGAAAGCGCCCGCTGACCACGGTAGTCGTGTCTTGCTCCACAATCACCGCAGGCCCTGCCAACTGCATCCCCGGTTGCAAAGACGAACGGGCATAGACTGGCACGGTGAGCTGGGAACCGCTGGCCGTATCGACCATCTGTCGTTGCCCGATGGGTTGCGGCGGGTCGGCCGGTTTAGGCTCTGTGGTGACGGACATGCTGTGATCCGCCTCCGTACTCACCAGTAATACCCAGGTTAAAATTTCCACATCGAGATTGGGAATGGTACGCTCGTACAACCGATGATACTCACGTTCGAACGCTGCGAGCAGGACCTCGGCGGCATCGGCTTCCAAACGCGGCGTTTCGATACGGATGGGCAGCTCGACTCCCACTTCGTGCCCCTGCCCAACGTAGCGCATAAATGCGGTGCGTGTCTCGACCAACTGCCGACCGCCGGCGCCGGCTTCGACGACTCCGAGCGCTTCGTCGCGCATAGCGGCTAACAAGGCATTGGCGCCATCGACGCTGATCATGCTCAAACGCTGATGATAGCTGCGCGTAACTTCATACGCGACCGGCGCCCGCAAAAAGCCGATGGCCGAACCCACACCGGCGCCGGGTGGAATGACCACACGAGCCATATTCAGCTTCTCCGCCAGGCGGGAGGCGTGCAACGGTGCTGCCCCACCAAACGCAACCAACGTCCGTTCCTCGATTACTTGCCCGCTCTCGATGGCATGCACGCGGGAGGCATTCGACATATTTTCGTCCACCATTTCCGCCACCCCGAGGGCCGCGTCTGTCGCATCGAGGCCGAGTTGCTGCCCCACATCGGCCACCAGCGCCGTTTGCGCTTTGGTGCGGTCAAGCTTGATACGCCCGCCGGCGAATTGCTCCGGGTCGATACGCCCGAGGACGACATCAGCATCCGTCACCGTCGGTCTCGTACCACCGCGATCGTAACAGGCCGGGCCGGGTTCCGAGCCGGCACTTTCAGGCCCGACCGCGATGCGGCCCAGGGCATCGATATACGCAATCGAGCCGCCGCCGGCGCCGATCTCGACCATTTCAATCACCGGAATACGCAACGGAATACCGCTACCTTTGAGAAAGCGATACACCCGTGCGACTTCAAAGCTGCGCGAGGTCTGTGGCGCGCCGTCGTCAATCAGACAGATCTTGGCAGTGGTGCCGCCCATATCGTAGGACACCACATCGTCGAGCTCGAGCTGGCGGGCAATATGGCTGGCGAAAATGGCACCGCCGGCCGGGCCGGACTCGACCAGGCGCACGGGAAAGCGGATCGCTGTTTCAAGGGTGGTAATGCCCCCACCGGACAACATGAGGTAGAACGGACATCGTAAACCCGCTTGGGCGAATTCGTGCTGCAGTCCGCGCAAATGCTGACTCATCAGCGGTTGCACATAGGCATTAGCGCAGGCGGTCGAGATGCGCTCGTACTCCCGCATTTCCGGTGACACCTCACTGGACAGGGTAATCTCCAGGTCCGGAAGGTGAGCCAACAGGATGTCACGCGCCCGTTCTTCGTGTGCCGCATTCATATAACTGTGGAGGAAACCAATGGCGACGCTTTTGACGCCAGCGGCTTGCAGGGTAGGAATCAGCGCTTCGACCTGCTCCTCGGCCAGCGGTACCAATACCTCACCACGCGCGTTCAGACGCTCACACACCGGTAACCGCAGCCGTCGCGGCACTAGCGGTTCGGGCAGGTCGATATTGAGATCGTACTGCTCGTAACGGTTTTCGTTCCGCATTTCGATCGTGTCGCGGAACCCTTCCGTGGTGATCAGCGCCGTCGGAGCTCCTTTGTGTTCAATCAGCAAATTCGTGGCAAGCGTGGTGCCATAAATCATCATCGTGACGGCTTCGGGCGCCAGTCCCGCCAGGTTCAGGACCTCGTGTACGGCGGTGAGCACGCCACGCTCAGGAGCGTCGTATGTCGTCAGGGTTTTTGCGGTATGGAGTGTGGTGCCGATTTCGACTGCGACATCCGTGAAGGTCCCACCGATGTCGACCGCGAGTCTGATGTCCTCCGAGTGCATAAGCGCATGTGTCTCCTTCTGACCGTTGCTGGTCAGTCATCTCCGGACTCTGTTGTCGTCGTGGGGTTTGTACGGCATCAGTGCGGGGTTGTCAAATCAGTAGGAGAATCACTCGCACCTATCGCAAGCCTCAATCACACGCCTCCAAGTAGCCATGACGTAACGTGCCATCACTCAGGGCGTAGCTGATGGTGGACGGTGTCCCAAAGCATTATAGATTGCCAATACCCTGGCCACGTCCCACATGCCGGTGTGAGGGGATTTGGTGCATAAATCCCCCTGGTGATGTTGACACCCGCTGAACCGAGCGTCATGCTTTCGACATGAGCAACCCCGACAGCCAATGGTGAATAGCATGACCGAACCGCACAAACGAGCCAACCGACATCCCAAATATAAGACGGCATATCGCGTCAAGAACTGGGCAGCATATGATAAGGCGTTGCGCGACCGCGGCGACATCACCCTGTGGATCAGTCACGACGCCATTGATGCCTGGACCCCTCCGCAGACTGGCAAGTGCGGCGCCCAGCCAGTCTATTCTGATATCGCCATTGAGACCGCGCTCACGCTCCGGTTGCTCTTTCACCTGGCGTTACGCCAAACGGAAGGCTTCCTCGGCTCCGTCTTACGACTGATGGGTGTGGAGCTTCCCTGCCCGGATCACACAACCCTGTCACGTCGTAATACCACGGTGGCGGTCAGGCGCAAGATCGAGTGTGCGCCCCAGGGGCCCGTGTGCGTGATTGTCGACAGCACTGGGCTGAAGATATGCGGTCAAGGGGAATGGCACGCCCAGAAACACGGGGAAAAGCAGCGCAAGGCGTGGAAGAAGCTCCACATTGGCGTCGATGACCAGGGCGACATTATCGCCTCGACGGTGACCGATGGCCATGAGCAGGATCCGTCTCAGGTGCCGGCACTGTTGTCGCAAATCGAAGGGTACATCGCCCGCTTCGTCGGTGACGGCATCTACGATCAAGAGCCAGTCTACACCGCCGTTGAGGAGCATTCACCGGGAGCCCAGGTGATCATCCCACCCCGCAAGGATGCGGTGGTAAGCCCCACCGCCGCCGCCACCCCAACGCAACGCGATCAGCATATAATGTCGATCGAGAGCGAGAGTCGATTTGCCTGGAAACGGACGTCGGGGTACTACGCGCAGAGCCACGCGGAAAATGCCTTTGCCCGCTATAAACGGGTGTTCGGCGGCCACATGCGCGCGAAGCGGGATGAGGCGCAGGAGCGAGAAGCCGCGATCGCGTGCGCGGTGCTCAATCGGATGCGGGAACTAGGTCGGCCGCAGTCCTCTCCGGTCAGCTAATAGAGGAGTGCATGGGGGTAATGCGGTGTCTGCTCGATTCATGCAACAAAGCCGCTGTCTGATGAAGTACAAAGCAGCGTTTTTCTACGAAATGTCATAAGTCAAGATCTGACTCCTTTTCCATCTCACGACCCGCCAAATGCCTATGCTCCGGCTGGCGAAGGCGCGTGCTTCAAATACTGGAGAATCTCCGTATTGACACGCTCAATTTCCGCCAGGTAACTGCTGGCCATCGCTTCATAGGCTTCTGGGGTATATCTCTTGCGCGCGGCAGCCAAGAGGCGCTCGAAACGTAGCACATATTCTTGTGCGGCCTGAAGTTCTACATCATTCCCAATCATGCTCAACCACCTCCACAATGCCACGTCGCTGCAAGTCTCGGCGTGTCTGCCAGCCAATAAGTAAATCTTCCGTGTCAGCAAAACTCGTCTCGGCGTTGACCCAAAACATGCTCGCGCCCCACTCGCTTTGTGCTGTGTCGTGTCGGAAGAGGGACTGTGCTTCGAACGGTGCGTCACTCGGTTGAAAACCGTCCCGCATCACCAGAAAGATATCCACGTCACGCGGGTTGGGCGCAGCGGTGACATAACTCCCGAAGATGATGAATCGCTGCAGAGACTCTGTACAGCGCGCTAGCTCATAGATGCGTTCCAGACGTGCGGTGATGGCAACGCGCTGCGCGGTGCCATGTCCAAAGTGCGCGATGACCTCAGCAAGCGTGGCCGGATGGACTCCAACGGGCAGATCGCCTGACTCGTTAAAGGCGGGCCATGGCATTTCCGGTTACTCCCTCAAATGTATCATCAAACTCAGCAAGGACCCCGCAAATATACAGTAAAGCAGCCGAACTTGAAACCTATTGTATCTCCTCTTTGAACCCCGGCTACCTCACGTAATCCATTGGGATTACAATTGCTTCCTACTAGCATCCCGTAGGTCGTGTCCTGGGATAATCACAACCGGACGACGCTCTTAGTGGATTCCAGGGTCGTGGAATTTGAGGATGTCGTATACTGATGTCATCCCCTTTTCCAACCCCTGACAGGAGTCCACCGGTGCAGGTCAATATCAAGAATGTGAGCGATGATGTGCAGTGTTATCAGACGGTCCGTGCATTGCGCTGGCCAGACGGCGTTGACTGCCCCTCTTGTGAGTCCAAACACGTCATCAAGCGCGGCTTTGACGACACGGAACCCGCCCGTCAGCGCTCTGAATGTCACGACTGTCACCCACGTTTTGATGATCTGCCCGACACTATTGTTGCCGGACATCACCAGCCTCTGAAAGTATGGGTGTTGTGTCTCTATTTCATGGGCTTGAATTTATCCAACGAACACATCGGCTACGCATTGGCGCTCAATGGCCGTGATGTACAGCAGATGACGGCCCCACTGCGTGATGGCATTGTAAAAAAAAGCCGGCCGTGACGCTGTCTGACGAGGTCGAGTGCGATGAAGCCTAGGTGATTGCGGGGCATAAAGGTCAGCCGGAGGTGGTCAAGAGCAAGGGTCGCAAAGGCCGTCGACGCCGACTCAAAGGCCAAGGTGGCAGGGGAACATTAGAGAAAGAGCGACCGCCTGTCTTTGGCATGATTGAGCGTGGCGGTCACGTGGTGATTACCATGTTAGCCAACGTGAAGCCAAAAACCATCAAGCCGTTCATCAAGGACACCATTGTTCCCGGTACGCTTGTGTATACAGATGAGTACAGCATTTACGCGCGCTTGAAGTCCTGGGGCTACGGTCATAAGCATGTCAACCATGGGCGAGGCGAGTTTGCCCGAGATGAAGATGGCGACGGGTTGTGCGAAGTGCATGTGAACACGATGGAAGGTTTCTGGTCGCTGTTGCGGAGTTGGCTGCGTCCACATCGGGGTATTTCACAAGAGAAACTCCCGCTCTATCTGGGATTCTTCGAGTTTGTGCACAATGTGCGAAAGCGGGGTAAAGCGTTGCTGGGCTCGCTCATTGAGCTACTGGTTTCAAAAGACCCCGGATCCCAATAAGAGCCAGGCAGTTTTCCTGCAGGTGCAAGTCCGGCCACAGTTTGCGGTTAAAACGGCTATATGGGAACAATCCCTTCTTGCCTTTGCTCGATATCGTGCACCAGAAGTCTGGAACCTAGCTTGCCCTTATGCTCAAATATCAACACAATGGTTTCCCCGTCCTCAATGCCTGGGAGGAGAGCCTCTGCCACGCTTTCCAGAGAATGTTGGGAAGCGCTGACAATATAGACGTTTTGGCTCACCGCCAATCCCCCAAGGCTCTCGATGCAGCGCTGTATATCACCGGATCGAGCGGTCTGTCCATACTCCAAGACAATAGCGATGCGACCTTGCATGTCGAGAGGATAGGAGTTGATATTGCCACGGTTCATCGTAAAGGCCTTATGGGATTATCGGCCACAGACGTCCTTCCAAACCTCATCGAGAACGTCCCTGCTGCGTTGATGATCACGGACGACCATTGTCCAAATGCCTCCAAAGCGGACCGATCAGATGCACTCGGAATCACTGCAGTGGCAGTCGAGCCGGGTTGCGAATGAAGAATCAATCGGGAGTTCTCCGGAATACCACCGCCCGCTGGACCGAGCTCTCGAATAAAACGTTGACGTGTCTCACGACTTCGGAACACTGCGAATTCATTCCCAGTGAGGCGGGACAACGCCGCGACATCCTGACCGCTTATCTGGCCACGGCTGATCGGCAGCGTCCCACCAGCCCTCCGGATGTTGGTAAGAATCATCGAAGCCTTGCCCCCACGCACCGTATCGTACTGAATTCAGGGACAAGCGGCAAGAGAGAATGCGTTGAGCAGCACCTCGGCCGCCTCGATGACGTCCTCGTCGTCGGCGACGTGCGGGGATAGGATTTCCAAAAGGCCTGATACTGTTGGCGAATT
>CAJIAL010000202.1_pt1 | contig 15555 bp, 16 predicted proteins | sample 9199091 | NCBI WGS metagenome assembly CAJIAL01 (sample SAMEA7708270, study PRJEB35096) | sediment metagenome | biome: marine neritic benthic zone biome [ENVO:01000025]; feature: sediment [ENVO:00002007]; material: shallow marine sediment [ENVO:03000034] sea grass bed [ENVO_01000059] ... | reverse complement strand
CATCCCGGCCACCCGCAAGGCACAGTACGCCTCGACGGTCGTACTCAAATCACTCGGGCCGCCGTAATACAGCACCCAGCCGCCATCGTCCTGCTGTTGCGACAACAAGTACCGCACACATTTGTGCTGTCGCAGGACGTCAACACGCCCAATAATATGGCAAAACAGCACATACTCGGCCGTCAGAGTGACGTTGGCTTCAAGTTCACCAACCCAGTACCCCTCGTCAGACTGCTGCGACAGGATATACGTCTGCGAACGCTTTATGGCCCGCGCAAGCCGCCCAGGTTCCACAGCGGACATTGCTATCCTCCACTACGTTGTAGCTGGTTTCTGTACTCGCGATGAGTTGTTGAGGAATTCTATAAAATCGAATGGTGTTCTAACGACGACACGCACAGGACAGCCAGACACAGTCGGCACATTATATACAGCTTGGCGTTTTGAAGCAAAGACTAATTATGACAGACGCCGAAAAATCAAGTGATTGCACTCCTTTCCCGGCTTCGATCTCCGCGTCAAGCACTGCAAACCGATTCGTATTTCTCCCGTGCACAGCGTATAATCCACGCAATGCATCCCGTTCACCACACAGCGCTCGTCCGGGCACACCGTCATTACCCATGCCAGCACAGAAGGAGACCACACCCGTGCAGACGGCACCCAAGGCGCCATTTCGCCATCTCCAGTCCCTCTGGTTCCAGTTGACAGGCACGCTCTGCAACCTGGAATGCGTGCACTGCTTTATCGCCTGCAGCCCAACCAATCACCAGCTCAAATTCTTGGAACCGGACACGGTGTTTCGTTACCTCGACGAGGCGGCGCAGCTAGGCGTGCGCGATATTTATTTCACCGGTGGCGAACCGTTCCTGCACAAACACATTCTGCCCATTCTCGCCCAGGCACTGCGCGTTGCCCCCACAACCGTCTTGACCAACGGCACCCTGATTACCCCGTCCATCGCCGATGCGCTCGCAGCCATACAAGCCGAATCACGCTATTCATTGGAAATTCGTATTAGTCTGGATGATGTGGACGAAGCCAACAATGATGCAGTGCGCGGAAAAGGCGCGTTGCGCAAGGCACTCCGCGCCATGCAATTGCTCCAGGAACGGGACATCTTGCCCATCGTCGCGGTGACGGAATACCTCTATGACACCCAGGGCACCCCAAGTCAACCGGGAGTCGGGAACGGGTTTTATCAGAAATTTCGTGACTTTCTCTTGCTCCACGGCATCACCAAACCCCGACTCAAGGTCATCCCGGTCTTCGCCATGGGCAAGCTGGCAGGCGCGGATCCTGCGGCCTCGTACGTCACTCACGCGATGTTGGACGGGTTTGATATTGAGAACCTGCAATGCTCCACCTCACGCATCGTCGCCGATGGCGGCGTATACTCGTGTCCACTCTTGGTCGGTGAAGAGGGAGCGCGTTTAGCCACCGATTCGTTACACGCAGCCCTCCAACCCTGCTCGCTCTACCACACCGCGTGTCATACGTGCTACATCACCGGCATGACCTGCGCCAACCACTAAATCAGGACACACGACACAGGCCCGGAGAGGCGGTCTATGGCAAAGAGCCCATAACAGAGAAGCACACATCATGGCGTACCAGCGTATAGCCGTTTTTGGCGGAGTGTATAACAATCATCATGCCCTTGCCACCGCGATCGAAGACGCCCACCAACGCGGGGCCGAAGCCGTCTTTTGTCTCGGAGATCTCGGGGGATTTGGCCCCCATCCTGACCGCGTCTATCCCCTATTGCGTCAGCATGACATCCAGGTCGTACGCGGGAATTATGATGTCTCCCTGGCCGAGGGCCTCGAAGATTGCGGCTGCGGGTATACCGATCCGCGAGACAACTACTTCGCAGAAATCAGCTATGCTTACACCTTTGCACACACATCAGACGCCAACAAACACTGGCTGACAACCCTACCAGACTTCCAGCGCCTGCAGCTCGGCCAGTACCATGTGTATATGTGCCATGGCTCGCCACGGCAAGTGAATGAGTTTTTGTGGGAAAGCACGTCACCGGACTGTATGCTGGAAAAGTTCTGCCAAGACTACGAGGCGGATGTAATCCTCTGCACGCATACCGGCATCAAGTGGCATCGGGCGCTGCCACACGATCGCCACTGCATTAATGTCGGGGTCCTTGGCCGTCCGGAAAACAGCGGGGAAACTCACGTCTGGTACACGCTACTCACTGCCACACCGACACTGCATGTCGAGTTCATACCGGTACACTACGACTATCAGGCGTTGGCCACAGAAATGCGTCAGGAAGCCTTACCTGAAGAATTTGTCGAAACCATTCTGTCCGGCTGGTGGACCACTTGTCTCGAAATTCTGCCCGGGAAGGAACGCACCCGCGGGCGGTGGTAAAACCGACGACATGAAACTGGGGTGCACGAGATTGGCCCACAGACATCAGGGCGCAAGCGCCCGTCTCAGCATATTCCTGGCGTTAGGTGTATGCGATGCGTACACCGTGGTTTAATCGGCGACAATGTTAGTCATCGTGCGCAAAACACCCGGCGTCTCCTGAATCTGCGTCACGACAGACTCGCTTAACTGCCGCAAATCGTCCACCTCCACCAACGCAATCACGTCGTATGGTCCAGTGATTCGATTACAACGCACGACCCCCGGAATGCTCGCAATGGCTGCACTGACACTCCGAGACTGCCCCGTCGTGGTTTCCACAAAGATGTAGGCTGATACCGACATCACACCCCCTTTCCTTGCTTACTCACGCAACCCCAAGTCCTTGTCAAACAGTAAAAGCATGGCGGCCATGCCCCCTACAAAGCCCGTCACAAGGCCCCCCTGGATAGCTTTCCGTTGCAACGTGTCCCGTGCTTCTGCCGTCTGTGCCGAGGTATTCGTATCCACAACGACGTAGTCAACACGCTTACCTTCAACAAACCAGACAACTTCCTCTTTCTCGCTATAAAACCATTCGTAGACGCGCTGCCGCTCCGGCACACTCCGGAAAAAGCGAATCGTATCAGGCGTGCCCAATTCCTGAAAGATCGCCACTTCATCCTCCGAGAGTTTGTCCTCGTGCAAGGTGCCACCCGTCCAGCGATGCGCAATACGCTCCACAGGTTGCCACTTCCGCATATAGTGCGCCTGCTGGCTACAACCGGCGAGGAACAGGACAATGCTACCCACAGCACACACGACACGCCAACACCACTTGGTCACGCGTTTCTCCTCTTTTGGGACTCTTTGTACATCACGAGTTACAGTCTACTCCTCTCACACAGACACGACAACGTCGAACCCCGGCCCGTGTCGCGAAAGAATCGTTGATTTCCCTCCGGAAAGACCGTATAGTAGGCTGCCGAAATGGCGCAGCTGTTTCCCATCATTGTGCGTCAGCCTGGTTCGAGAAAGCGTATATGGTGTATGTAAGGTACAGGCGATGAGAAACGATACCCCTCGGCGGTTTGATGTTATTGTCACTGCGGGCTCCAGTCGGTCCAGCCGTCTTGTCCTCCAGAAAAATAAAGTATTTCTCCCGCTTGCCGGTGCCCCCGTGATTACGCATGTCCTCAGCGCGGTCGAACGCGCCCGGTGCACGGCACGTATCTTCGTTGTCGGCGATCGCGCCGGACTGGAAGATGTCCTGTTTACACCCGGCAATCCCTTCCAAGGGTTGCGCCCCATCACCCTGATCGAACAGGGGCAGACGTTATACGACAACGTGTGGCAGGCATTTCTGCATACGCTTCCGGACTATACACCTGGCACGGAGTGGCACGGCCACGAGCATACCGAGGCGCAGGACAAAGCCGTGCTGGTAGTCGCAGGGGATACTCCGCTCACGACACCCATGGAAATCGACGAGTTCGTCGATAGCTGTGATCTGACACGCTATGACTATTTCCTCGGCCTCACCGCCGAGCCGACCTTACGTCCCTTTTATCCCAAGGGAGATCAGCCCGGCATCCGTATGGCCTATTTCACCATGCGCGATTTGCAAGTCCGGCAGAACAATCTCCATCTCGTCAAGCCCCTGCGTTTTGCCAATCGGCACTACATCCAAACCGTGTACGATGTCCGTTACCAAAAAGAGTGGCGCAATATTCTGAAAATCTGCCGCGAAGTCCTACGCCTCCGGGAAACGTCACTCCGCATGACGTGGGCGTTTTTCTGTTTGCACCTTGCCCGCCACCTCGTACGACGCGGGTGGCAACACATTCCGCTTTTTCGCCCCTTCTTCTTGGAACTCCCCATGGTTGCCAGTTTGATGTCGCAATTCTTAGGCACCCGTTCCACCACCGTTATGACGCATTACGGCGGCAGTACTATAGACGTCGATAATGCCGAGCACTATGACGCTATAGGCGCGAACTTTGCGCACTGGATGTCCTACCAGTACGCGCTGGAGAAAGAGCTGAAGCAGCGCGCCTAGCCGACATAGCAGCAGTCGGCGTCCCCTGGACAATGTGATACTTCACCATTTTACGATAGAGCGTCATGCGCGACCAACGCAGCTTTTTGGCCGCCTGGCTCTTATTCCAATTCGTGGCGCAGAGCGCGCGGAGCAAGCTATCCCGCTCATCCTGCCGCAAAGCAGTATCCTGCGCACACTGGACAACCAAGGATTGCGGCAGATCGGCACGCTCGATGTGTGTGGATGACGTCGTAATGCACGCCGCTTCCAAGACATTCTTCAATTCCCGGACATTCCCCGGCCACGTATGCTGGAACAACACCGGCCATACGTCGTCGGCAATCCCCTCCAGCCCACGCCCGAAGCGTTGATTCAACTCCGCCATGTAATGCTTACACAACGACGGAATATCATCCTTACGTTCTCGCAGCGGGGGTAAGTTGAGTCGGACGACATTCAGGCGGAAAAAGAGGTCTTGCCGGAACGATGCATCGCACACCGATTGTTCCAAATCGCGATTCGTCGCGGCCACGATCCGGACATCCACCGGCACACGTTTCGTGCCGCCCACGCGCTGAATCTCCTTGGTCTCGATCGCCCGCAACACTTTGGCCTGGGCATAAGGACTCATGTCCCCGACTTCATCGAGAAAAATCGTACCACCAGCAGCTTGTTGCAGAAGTCCCTCTTTTGCGATATGAGCACCAGTAAACGCTCCGCGCTCGTAGCCAAACAGCTCACTCTCCAACAAACTGTCCGGAATCGCCGCACAATTGACACAGACAAAAGGTTGGTGACGACGCACACTCTTTTGGTGAATCAATACGGCCACGAGTTCCTTGCCAGTCCCGGTCTCTCCCGTGATCAAGACATTGCTGTCGGCCAACGCCACTTTGCCGAGATACGCTTTCACCGCTTGCATTGGCCCACTCTCACCCACGAGCTGGGCTTGACCAAGGCCCCCACAGGCATTCTCCGTAGCACGCAGTCCTCCGGGTCTGCGAGGCTGAATCGCCAGACACCGATCGATACTCCCCACCAAGGCGTCAAGGGCCAAGGGCGGCGGGAAGTAATCCGTTACCCCGGCTTTGAGCGCGGCAATGGCTAACGCCTCCGTGCTCTGTGGCATCAACAGGATAAGCGGAAGATAGGGATGCTGCACACGAAGCTGTTCCGCCATTTTCAGACTCTCCCAGACATCGTTATGGAGCGCCCCAATGACGACAAGCACTGGCTGGTGTGTGCGTAGCATAGACGCCAAACGCGTTGCCTCCGGCACAGCCACAACCTTATAGCCATGCTGGGCCAACTGCTCCCGCACGCGATGCCGCACGACAGCACGCTCTTCGACAACAACAATAGCTGACGGTATCATGAGTCCCCTCCCTGGCACTGGACCGTACATCAGCCCCACACGAGAAAGGCTGGGACACACCGAGCCTCCCCCTAGAATGGCACGTTCTTTCTGTGGTGCTTCTCAGTATAGAGGATTTTGCTTACACCAAACGTGACGGGTGTCACAGCAGTCCTGTGAACTGACTCACGGAAGGAAAGCCTGGGTCGAGGCGTGAGGAAGGTGGCGAAATGGTGCTGTGGCAGGCACATGGGCCTGCCACACAATGTGGCAACATATACGTCCAGATGCTTAGTTCGACTGTCTCCCCTGAAAGACAGTCGAAATAGGCGGGGTGAAGACAACGTCTTCGTGGACGATTCCTATCCACAGCTACTCTCTCTTAGACGGTAATCCCTTCATCTCGCCGGTTTCTTCTATATCTACCGTGACTCCTTCGAGTTCACTTGGCACAGCTCTTACTAATTCTGGGGTCTTCTTTACTACAAACACCTTTATACAGCCGTCCCCCCTACACTTCCCGACGCCAACACCAACAACCCCCTGTATACGCAGCAGTCCAGCTTCATATCGTTCCTTGATGTCGCCGACTTCTGCCATTGGCAGTATGGGCACTGATGCCGATTCCTCTCTTGCGTGCTCCCTGGGTATGGAAGTCGGGGTCGTAGGTTCTTGAGTACACGCGACGGCGGCCAGCAGGAGGAGGATGGCTCTTGGAATCATGACTGATGCAAAGCATTGCTGCATCGTGGGGTGCTCCTCTTCTGCATGGTCTCTGTGGACCTGTCCGGAATGTTCTATACATCCAGACGGGAGCCGACGCTGCCTTGTTCCAGGAGTGTAGACGTTATTGCTGTCCATCAACTCCCAGCATTGACCTCTTGTCTAGCCGGATGGTATCTGATAACCCTCTCGCCGCTAAGCAGGAATCATCGTGGCGGTATAGGCTGAGGTAGTCCAGACAGCACGTAGAGGGGCGATCGTCGCCGACGATACAAAAAAGGCGACACCGTTGCGGTTGTCGCCTTGGGTATCCCACAACCAGTGCTGTGCAACCAACTACTCTGATGGTGGCTCATGTCGCTCTCGAAGCGCCTGGATGACTCCAGTAACCTCGATGACGACAGGGTAACCTCCAAGAGCGGAAGGAATTGCGGCCTCAACCTCTGGTAAGCTCTGCTCCAACATGACTACAATGCACTCTTGGTCATCAACCTGCGTCTGGCCCACTCCTGTGACTCCTGAGATATCCAGAAGAGCAGACTCCTGTTCTCTAATAACGTCCGCTATCTTCGCCATTTTCCCCCTCCTCTAAGCGATATCGGTTCCCCACTTCGGAGACTGTCCTATCACCAATAAGCAGAGACCATGCTCAGACTATACTCATTGCACACGGGGATGACACCTAGAAAACATGGTTTCCTCATTGGGGGGGAGCAATCGTCAACCGCAAGAAAAAGGCGACACCTTTGAAGTGTCGCCTTGAGCGCCCTACAACCAGTGTTACAACTCATTTACTCCGATGGTGGGGACAATATCGGGCCCCGCTCATGGCGTCGGCCCCCCTCGCTGGCTCTGTGCTAAAAATGACCTAATCGAAATGACCTAATCGAATTCCCAGCAGGTTCCTCACGAAGACAATGTGGTTGATGATCGTGTGTGTCGCGGACCCGGCAAACAAAAGGCCTATGGCGTTCTCGTTTAAATCCAGGACGAGACTCCCTGAATCTCCCGGGCCCCCCATGCGCCCGGTGACGATTTGTCCGTGGAAGCGGGCCACTCGACCGCCCCCGTAGCCGACGTTGACTGTGGCGTTGATTGCTGTGACTCGGCCGGTGGTCCAGTTGGTAGTCCTGCCGGTCTTTTGCAAAATTTCGTTGATCGCGGGCCAGTTGTGTCTGAGGCCCTTTACGTATCCAATCCAGAAGATCTCCCGATCGAGAAGGTGAAAAGGTCCTTCGGCGATAGCCGCGTCAACATAATTACGCGTCGTGGATGGCAAAAAATGGATAGGCACCCACCGAGATAAACGCGCAATCACATCTTGCGGGTATGTGCCACCATCATAGGGACCAGGCTGGAGAATGGGGTCACCGACTCTGGCATTATTGGAATTGGCCAGCACATGGTTGTTGCTCAGGACATAATATCTTGAAGGGACTCCAGGGTAGGGGCTTCTATCATAAACGGCGGTGGCATAGGTTCCAGCCGTGATGCGCCAGTGGCCGACGCTGTATCCCCCTTCGACCGGACGTAGGCGCCCTTGCAACGTCAGAGCGCCGGCATCCTGCCCTTCAATGGTGGCGACATTCTGCAGGGTGGCAGGGTCCCGACTCTCAAGGGAATCAGCTACGCCATCTCCTGCAAGCAGCTCCCCGACGGCCTCGACGTCGGTAGGGGTGCCACCCACGGTAGGCGGGACCATGTCCCCTGAGGCGATCAACTCCGGGGGTAACTTTTGCGAGACGAGGACTTTCGCGCAAGTCTGCCCGGTAAGTTGTTCATCCTTAATCTTTGGCCCTACACCCATCCCCACGACATTCGGTATATTGAGGATATCCTCTTCCGCAGACTGAAAATCTCTGGTGATTTCTGCCACCGTCTGGTCATCAAACGCGACGCCTTCTACCTCTGGTGCTGCTGGTGCTGCTCTTCTACCCCTTGCTTCTGCCATTGTCTCTCTCCTCTTCCTCTATGAATGTTGCTTGGACTCTGTCAAGTATTATTGCAAGGGTGGTGCCAGACGTTTGACAAAGCTGTGGTGAGTTATAAGTCTTTGAAATAAAAACTTTTAGTATTTGAGAAAGTCAAAGGAAATCCACTGACAGAGGCAGCGTGTCACAACAAATGTGACACTGGTCGGGCACCATACTCCGGCGCACCTGGGGCTATGCGAAGTCTCGACCGCCGTGTAACATCAAGGAAATGAGGAACAAAAGCAGAGCAGCAAGCGTGAGAAAAGGCCCGCAAAAGTGTCACAGCAATGTGTAACGTCACTGTAAAACCCGAGCGGCATGTGTGACAGCGCCCGGCGAGCGCAGAGCGATGAAGCGTACCCACCGTACATACACAAGGCACGGTGATTCACAATACACAGCGCGAGTCGCCTTTGGGGGACGCTCCAACGCGACCATCTAGGGTGATGTGTCACGCAACAAGAGCTGCGCCTGCGCGATAAAACCCTGCGCTCGGGACTCCGAAACCCGCAGGATATCGGTAATACGACTCGGGTCTGCAACAGCAAGCTGGGTTAGAGCCATCACGCCGTTACTTTCTAGGCGGCCCCGAAAGACTGGGCCAATCCCTCGCACATCATCCACCGGACGGCTGTCCATGGCGCGGGACGACGTGAGCCGAGTCGGTTGCAACGGCCCTGCAGGAGAAAACACAGGTGAGCGTGGCTCCAGGGGCGTCGGCTCGGTAGGGTTCGTGAGGATAGACGGGGAAAGCGGGCGCCAGGAAATAAGCACCGTCGTCACCGTGAACGTGACACGGAAATCACTGTTGTTCACGGTGCCCTGGGCCGTGTGCAACGCAAACGTGCGCTCGCCGAGCGCCGCATTGTCGGTGGGCAATTTGTATAGGCTCACGTTCTGCCGTGGCCCCAATGCGTATGCGGACGCGGACTCCAGTACCCGAGAAACGTACCTCGGTCATCCCGCCGAGGCGGAAAATCCTCAAGGCTGAATTGTCGCTCACCCATATGCGTGGCATTCCCTACGATACAGCTACTGCGTAGCGCAGTTGAAATGAATCATGATGGACGCTTGCCTTTTCGGCTCTACTAGGAACCTCCGTGCTCATTTCTACTGGTGACGGCTATAGATCGCCAAAAAGCTGCTTCGCATTGGCAGTAGTTATGGCGTGGACATCGGCCAAGGGAACCTCCTTGAGTCGTGCGACTTCTGCCGCGACCCGCGTCACCAGTGCCGGCGACGTTTCTTGCCCACGAAACTCGCCATCATACTGCCACGGGCCATCCGTTTCCAACAGCAAATGCGCCAAGGGTACCGTCCGCACGAGCTCGCGGTCCCGCTCGCGATAACAGACCTCAGGCGTCACGGAAATGTAATACCCTGCGGCGCAAATTGCGGCAGTCGTATCCGCATCACTTTTGTGCCAGTGAAATACGGCACCCGGGGGCTCATAGTGCTTCACGATTGCCAGAGCGACGGCTGCCGTCGCATGCGGCGCATGTATCACAACCGGTAAATCAAGGCGGGTGGCAGTCTGCACTAATGCGTGCAGATACGTCTCATGCCGCTTTGCCTGACTGTCAGTCATACGGTGTGCCAACACCGTATAGTGCGGCAAGCCAACCTCGCCCACTGCCACCATATCGGCCCGATGCGTTTCGAGCTGGGCAATGACCGTATCAAGCTCGTGCCACGACAGATCCAAGCGCTCCGGATGGAACCCCAGAGCAGCTCGAACATATGCCGGATAGCGCTGCTGTAAGGCAAGAATCTGCTGATTGGACGCCAATCCCGTACCGACAGCAACAACGGCCTCTACTCCAGCATGACGACTACGCGCATACACGTCGTCTATGTGGGCATAAATCGAGGCATCGAGATGGCAATGCGTATCAATGAGCGCCATCGGTGGCTCCTCCACTAAGTTATACAATCACAGAACGGGCACACACCCTCAGGGTATCTGTCACATAGACCTGTTACCGGTTTTACACTACCCGTCACACAGCGCTCACCGCACACGAGTCACTCGCACAATGCGCCAGGTATCGGCAATACGTTGTATGTGAAAACGCAAGCCTTGTTGCCAAAACAGGTGAAATTTCTCGAGAACGAACGCCGACGCGTCGCCACGACGCTCAAGGCGCAGATAACTGCGATACACTGTGCTCTCAGTTAGCGGTTCGCTCCGGGCTAGACGTTGCTGCATATGCTGGCGGAACGGACCGTGCGTCAGACGATCCATCTGCGTCACGTCACCACGGTACAGCGCGCTATAGTAGCTACGCACGGTCTGCAGGGGGGTAGAGGAGTCGAAGACCTGAACCTCCGGTTGCACGCGCACAAGCGTCCACGCACGCTGCACGCTGAGATGTAACACGAGATCGGCCAGACGCCCAAGATGTGGCGCGAGCAACGCCCCAATCAGGATGGCGGCAAGTGCGACGAGCCAGATCGTACCAACCACTCGAACGAATTTCGGGAGCGCCGGCCGGCGCGGGACGTCCTCCTGAGACTCCATGACTTCCTCTACACGTGGCTGTATGATAGCACCACGCCGTCAGAACACGAATAGGTACTCACGGACTTACCGGAGACGGTCTTCCAGATCGCGCTTATACTCCTGGGCACGCATGCGCCAGGTTTCTTCCGCCTCCAGATCCTGGGCCGCGTCGAGATATTGTTCCCACACCCGCACCCCTTCCGACGAGCTCATACGTCCGTAGAGCATACCGAGATTGTACAGCGCCGCAGTATACTGCGGCCGATGCTGCGCCGCGGCTTTGTAGGCATTGATCGCGCAGTCGATCTCGTAATAATCCAGCGATCCATCGATTCCGAGCCCTTTCACGGCATGAACATTGCCACGACTGAAATGGGCTTCGGCATAACCTTCGCGCTGTTCGGTCGCACTTTCAAAGGCATCGAGCGCGTCATTGTAGCGTTCCTGATGTAGTGCCACGACCCCCAGGTTAAAGTACAACTCGGGCCACGTGTCCTGCCTGGCTTTGGCCTGTTCGAGCATCTGCCGCGCCTCCTCATACTCCCCCTGACGCACCAGCACCGTGCCCAAGTTAAATAACACGAGGACATCATCAGCCTGGAAACTCAGCGCCTGGCGACACTGTTCCACTGCCTCCTCCAACCGTGCACGTTTGGCATACACGACGCCGAGCAACGCATGCACCGCCGCCGGGGGCGGATCACGCTGCAGCAAAGCGTCACCGACAGTTTCCGCCTCCTCCAAGTGCTCATCGGCAATGAGCGCTTGGAGCAATGCCAGGTGCGCCTCGGCATCCTCAGGCGCAGCCTGTACTGCCTGGCGCAACCGTTCCAGTTCAGTCGCTTCCATCGTCATCTCCTAAGTACCTGGACATATATTGTGCCACATTGCGTGGCAGGCACCCTTGCCTGCCACAGCACCATTGGGGTCAGGCGATGTGCAAAAACTTTTGTACGGGAACTTAACAACTTCAATCAGCGACGCAGGCGCTGACGTAACGGTTTCACTATACGATTCCGCACAGCGCCGCGCACCGTGCGCCAGCGGCGATAGAGTCGCATAATCCACAGCATGCGCGCGGCAGTATAACGTCCGTCGCAATAGAGCTCAACAAAGCGCGGATACCACTCCGTCCACTCCGTGCGAGCTAATTCCATGGCGCGCAGCAGCATGGGCACACGAGATAAGTGATAGGCCCGGTTGAGGTCAACCACATACAGACGCCGAGCGCCGGGCGGTCCCACCATGAGCACATTGGCTAACACCATATCCCGATGCCAGATACCGCTATCATGCATACGCCGGAGATAGGCCGCCGTGAGGCGTAGCACGTCGTCGATGTCCTCACGGTTTACGGGGCGGGAACGGTAGTACTGCCGGAGGGTCACATAGTCCGTAATCGCCTCCGTCGCCAACATGTTGTACTGCACGAAACCCCACCGGCGCTCTTCACACACGCCAAGCGGCACCGGCGTGCCCAACTGATGCGCCAATAAGTGACAGGCGGTGCGATACGCTTTCATTGCCCGCGAGCGTTTCAGCGGACTGAAAAGGTAGTGTTGGACGCCACGCCAGCCAAACTGCTTCATGACCGCCAGCAGCCACGGCACCCCGGCCTCCGGCGGCAGCCGAACCTCGCGCACCACGTTCGGCCGCTGCATATACACGGTCATATCCGGTTCGATGGGAAGTTGATCGACACGCGGTAAGTCACGGAAAAACCTCACCAGGTGCGGGTGCACCAGGCCACGCAGACGACCGGCACGGAAGCGCTGCGGCGTATAGGTAAGTGGGGCATGGGATGACGGCGGCACGGGCAGGCTCCTGGGCAGCATAGATCAGAGCGGATCACGCCACAAAATGAGTGCATCTTCCGGAGGACGGTGATAATAACGCGGACGCGTGCCGATCGGTGCAAATCCTTGCCGATAATAGAGTTGTTGCGCCGCAATATTTGACACTCGTACCTCAAGAGTCGCCCGGACACAGGCATCCTGCCGCCCTTGGTCAAGGGCTTGGTACAGCATGTCCCGTGCGATACCGTAGCGGCGCCAAGTGGGATCGACCGCCACGATGACAATATGCATTTCGTCCACTACCACACGATAGCCGATATAGCCGACAAGTGCGTGCGGTGGCGCGGCAAGACGCGCCACCAACAGCCGGGAGGTATCAGCGGCAAGTTCGGACTCAAAGAGCTGACGCGACCATGGCGTGCTGAACGACTGGTGCTCGATCAGGAGGACGGCATCAAGATCGTCAAGCTGCATGGGTTCGAGAACGATCGCCGTGTGCAGCGCCCTACGGCTCATGCAAAACTCCCGCTGGGAAACGCTTCCAAGATACTGGTGGCGGTATCGAAAATGTAGTACTCGTCCTTCAATTCATTCAACGCATATACCGTGCTGTTCTCCGTCCGGGCTTCCTTATAATAGTGCGCGTGCCCACAGAACATGACACGTGGCCGTACGGTATCGAGAATCTCACGAATGGCCGGCACGCCATGGTCCGGTTCGCGGCCGTAGCCGAGCCCGGCCGGGCAGCCGTGCGCCAGCCAGATATCGATGTCACGTAGCGGCAGGCACTTCTCCACGTCTGTCCGCAGAAAAAACGGCAAACTTTCCAACGGCCGCTCCGGTCCGTCTTCAAGTTCGTAGTACAAATCGTCAAAGGCGCCGTTCAGGCCGGCGATCCGCACCTGCTCGCCATCTTTTTCCAGCGTCAGGACCTCACCATTCTTGATATGATGCAGATTCTCCAAGGGTCGTTCGCCGCTTTCTACCTGCCGTATAACATCCGGCCAATCGTTATTGCCGTATATCCAATAGACTGGCTGGGCAAACGAGCGATAATGGCACATGTCGCCTACATGTAAAAAAGCATCGACAGACACGTGCTCCGTAATCGTCACGGCGTGATCAACTGTCATCGTATTACTGGCGGGCAAATATCCATGAATATCGCCCAAGATACCGAGCCGCATGTGTGTACTTCTCCTGTTCTGCAATCGTCCCGTGTTCCACCCAGCGCCTCCGTCGACACTTGCCGTCTCACCCTGCCTTGACAAGCGCTAGCGCTGTATGGGACAATCGTGCGATCAACTTACATCCATAATATCAAATAAATCTGTACGTTGTACGGAAGCCAGATCTTCAAGGCCGCATCACAGCTGCAGGTCGCGCCGACGTCACACCGCAACCATGCAGCCGTCCATGGCTCTCCACCCAGTGCCGCAACAAGGAGTACTAAGGATGGTGCAACACCATAATAACGAGGAACTTGCCCAACAGCAACAGCGGTGGGATGACGAGGTTGTCGCCCCGGTGATTGCCCGCTTTCCGGAACGCCAAGAAGACTTCGCCACCTCATCCGACATTCCTCTCGAACGGCTCTATACGCCCCTCAACCACGACGACAGCGACTACCTGGAGCACTTGGGGTTTCCGGGGCAATTTCCTTTTACACGAGGCGTGTATCCGACCATGTATCGCGGCCGCCCGTGGACGATGCGCCAATACGCCGGGTTTGGCACGGCCGAGGCCTCGAACGCCCGCTACAAATTTCTCCTGGAGCGCGGGCAAAAAGGCTTGAGTGTCGCCTTTGATTTGCCCACGCAGATCGGCTATGACTCCGACCATCCCATGGCCTTGAGCGAAGTCGGCAAAGTCGGTGTGGCCATCGATTCCCTCCAAGACATGGAAACCCTGTTCGACGGCATCCCGCTCGATCAGGTCAGTACCTCCATGACAATCAATGCTACAGCGGCAACCCTCCTGGCCTTGTACATCGCTGTGGCCAAGAAACAGGGCGTTGCGCCGGGGAAGCTCACCGGCACCGTACAAAATGACATCCTGAAGGAATATATCGCGCGCGGGACCTATATCTATCCCCCGGGACCGTCCATGCGGCTGATTACCGACCTCTTCGCCTACGCCGAAACGGAAATACCGCGCTGGAATACGATCAGCATCAGCGGCTATCACATCCGCGAAGCGGGCTCTACTGCAGTACAAGAAGTTGCGTTCACTCTGGCCAATGGCATCGCGTATGTTGCCGCCGCAATTGAAGCCGGTCTGGATGTGGACAGGTTCGGCATGCAGCTCTCCTTCTTCTTTAACGTGCATAATAACTTCCTGGAAGAAATTGCCAAATTTCGCGCCGCCCGACGGCTGTGGGCACGCATTATGCGCGACCGCTTTCAGGCGACGGAACCGCGCGCGCAAATGCTCCGCTTCCATGCCCAGACGGCCGGCAGTACGCTGACAGCGCAGCAACCCGACAACAACGTGGTACGTGTGGCTTTGCAAGCACTGGCTGCAGTCCTCGGCGGGGCTCAATCCTTGCATACAAACTCGCGCGACGAAGCCCTATCGCTGCCGACCGAAGAATCGGTTGAAATTGCGCTACGTACCCAACAGATCATTGCCGCGGAAACGAACGTCACGAAAGCCATTGATCCCGTCGGCGGCGCCTATGCCATCGAAGCCCTGACCAATGCTATTGAAGACAAGGCCCGGGAGTACATCCAACAGATCGATGACTTGGGTGGCGCAGTCAAAGCGATTGAGCTAGGATTTCCTCAGAGCGAGAT
>CAJIAL010000436.1_pt1 | contig 15575 bp, 18 predicted proteins | sample 9199091 | NCBI WGS metagenome assembly CAJIAL01 (sample SAMEA7708270, study PRJEB35096) | sediment metagenome | biome: marine neritic benthic zone biome [ENVO:01000025]; feature: sediment [ENVO:00002007]; material: shallow marine sediment [ENVO:03000034] sea grass bed [ENVO_01000059] ... | reverse complement strand
GAGGCGAGGTTCATAATCTGCCCTCGAGACCGTAAATCCTCCGGACGTTATCCCGCAGGAACTTCCGTCGCACCTCGGGCTTGAGGCCGAGGGCATCGATTTCGTCCATGGTACGCTTGAACTCGAGTACCGGGAAATCCGTCCCGAACAATACCTTGTCCTGGCCATAGCTGTTGACATAGCGCACAAAACTTTCCGGCCAATAGCGCGGGCTATGGGCATCAGAGCCAATGTAGACATTGGGGTGCTTCCAGGCCATGGCGATCATTTCGTCGGTCCAGGGAATGCCGACGTGAATGCCGATCAGTTTCAGCTCCGGGAAGTCACAGGCCACCGCATCAAGCGTGATGGGTCGCCCAACACTGCGGCAGGGAAACTCCGGGCAATAAATCAGCGACTGCCCCACTTGCATCTGCATGGGCACATCGAGCTCGCAACACTTGGCGTAGAAGGGATAATACTTGGCGTGATCCGGCGCCAGCTCGAACCAGTGCGGATAGAGATGCGCTCCGACAAACCCCATATCACGCACGGCGGTTTCGAATGCTCGCACACCGTCCATACCCTGATACGGATCAATGCCGGCCAGCCCCGAAAACTTGTCGGGATATTGCTCCACCGCCCGCGCCACCACCTCCAACGGCATGTGATAACACCCGGGCAGCCCCGGCCGGCCGCATTTGGCAGTAATCAGAAAGGCATGCCCGATCCCCGCCGCGTCCATGCGCTCGATGATGTGTTCGAGGCTGAGCCCCGTCATTAACGTATCCTCGGCCTTGACCTTCCCGACAAAAAACCCCGGGCCCCAATCAGGCCGGTAGGACAGTGCTTCGGCCGTCCAGGGATTGACCACCGCATCGATAGCTTGAAAATCGTCAGCAGACATTGTCGTACTCGCTCCTTCACAATCACAATAATCACAAGGGTCAGACTCGATTGATTGCTTACCTCAACGCTCTGAGGAATGCTTCGACCAGTTGCACATACTCCTCGCGATTCCGAGAGAAAATATCGTTATGCCCCCCGTGGGGAAAAATTGTCAGCTGTTTCGGTTCCGGCGCTGCGGCATATAGTCGCTCGGCGTGATCCGCACTGACCAGCTCGTCGAAGCGAGTGTGCAGAATCAGGGTTTGGCCCTGAAAACCCGCCAGCTTCTGCGTATAGTCAAAGGCCGACTGCAACGCCGCCACGAGCGTCGCCCGCGACTGCCCCAACTCCCCGGGATCGACCCGCTGGAAAAAGCGTTCGGTGAGATCGGAAATGCCGCTTTCCAGAATCAACCCGGCAATCTGCGGGTGCCGCAACGCCCCGTGCAAGGCATACAGCGACCCGATGGACCTTCCAAACAGCACGATCTTCGAATCAGGCAGCGCCAGGCTCCGGACAATCGCGCTCACATCGTTCAGCATACCGCTCAGTGCCGGGCTGCCGGTCGACATGCCATAGCCGCGATACTCCGCCAGCAGGAGATTGTAGCCGGCCTGGCCGAACCACTCCGGGAACTCGGGTAAATAATCTGCCACGACTTCGCCATTGCCGTGAAAATAGACCACGGTAGGCGCTTCGGAGTTGACGGCGTGGTACGAGCACGCTAGCCTGCTGCCGTCGGCGGCCTCGATCCAATACGGCTCGGGAAACGCCGCCGCGCGGGGATAAAAGTACCGTTGGGCCACCACCGGGTGGTCGAGAAGTGTCGTGTTATCGCTCATCATCCCCTGCCTTCACATACGTACTGTGTAAAAAACTGCACATTGCTCGATGCGCCGTACCCCTGCGCGTTGTGCTCTTTTATTAAGGAGACGGTATGAAAGTCGGCGTCAATCTGATCAACTTCGGCCCCGGCGCTCGCCCCGACACGCTAGCACAACGCGTGCGGCTCGTCGAGTCGCTCGGCTACCATCTGCTCATGACCTCCGACCACATTGCCATCACCTCGGATGTGCACGAACGCTACCCGGCCCCGTTTTATGAGCCGTTCAGCACGCTTGGCTGGCTCGCCGGGATCACGCAACATCTGGCTCTCGGCACCACGGTGATCATCCTGCCGTATCGGAACATTCTGGAAACCGCGCGGGTGATGGCGAATATCGACCAGCTCAGCGGCGGGCGGTTGATCTTTGGTGTGGGCGTAGGGTGGGCGCAACAGGAGTTCGACGTGCTCGGCGTCCCCTTTCACCGCCGGGGAGCGATAACGAACGAATATCTCGAAGCTTTAACACAACTCTGGACGCAGGATGTGGCTTCATACGAGGGGCAGTTCATCTCGTTTCAGGACGTCCACACGACTCCCCGGCCGGTGCAATCACCCCACCCGCCGATTTGGGTTGGCGGCTCGAGCGATGCAGCGTTGCGTCGGACAGTACGCTACGGCACTGGGTGGCATCCCATCCGCATCCGCCTGCCACAATTTCTCGACAGTGATATGCCGCGCTTGCAAGCGATCGCCGACGCGGCAGGACGTCCCCTACCCGCCATCTGCCCCAGAATTCGCTTACGCCTCACGTCATCGCCACTTGCCGACGATCAGCGCTGCGCCGGCGAAGGCACCGTGGATCAGGTTCGGCGCGACATGGACGCGCTAGAATCCCTGGGATGCACCTACGTCCTGCTGGACACCTACGACGATAACCCGGAGGCGACACGACACCCCGAAGCCGAGTGGCGTATGCTGGCCACCATGGCCGAGCAGGTGATCGATTTACCCAACGAGACCCTGCGCTAGTGTGCGGACCGCTCCTTCAATCGAACTCAAACACAGAGGTACAGGCAGATGTCTCAGGTACGTACAGCAGCATATCGGTGGAAAACTTCGGCCCTCGACCGTCTGCCAGACGAGTCCCTGCTACGCTACGAGATCATCGATGGAGAATTCATCGTGGCCTCTGCCGGGAGCGACGCCTCCCCCAGGGCGCTTGGCTGCCGCCAGGGCAGTGCCGCAGCCCCGCCCCCGCAGACCGAGCTTGCCGCCGGCACGAGCGGTCCCAGCCGCCAGCTTCTGGTCGAGGTGGTCCAGTGCATGAAGGTCATTGGAAACGCGAGGTCCCAGCACCACAGGAAGCCGCCAGACCAATCGGGGCCATATGGCACAGCGCTCAACACTTGGGGGAGAGAAAAACAGACGCAAGAGGGCTTGACAACAGCGGCAACATAGAGGCTGCACTGAGCCGTGCTACACCTTGCTGCGAGCCGCTTAGGCAGCCGCTGTGTGGCTGGAACACCTCCATTGTCGCGGGCGAGGAGCGGCCGCTGATTGAGGCGTACGGCTGGGGTGGCCGCATGAAAAATGGCTTTATTTGTCCTGTGCTCTCCTCATGGTGTATCGACATACCAGTTATCGATCATGCGACACCCGCTCTTCCGCAAGATGTTATACACAGGACAGCGCTGCGCGTACTGTGCCTTGAGTTGCTCAATCGCCTCAGACGTGGCCGTAGTGGTCAGCCAGATATCGCTGATCGCCTCGTGCGGCGTAGGCTCATAGCCTGGTAGGCCCCGAATACCACGCGGGTTATAGACGATTGTGGTCTTCGCGCGCATGGCCTGAATCTCCAGGTGCATCTCCCTGGCAATCCGTTCCAGTACCACCGGAATATCGGCGGCAAAAGCCGCGACCAAGTATCCCAATGGCGTGGGCCCCGCATTGTCGCCACCTACGCCGCCAGCGAGGTCGGCAGGTTCATCGGCAATCAGGGTGTGTCCACCCTTGACGGTGATGGTACAGCGGGCACGGCCCTCAAAGTCGGCTGATGCCCAGGTTTCGCGCCGCTCGGGAACTGCAGCGGGGTGTGGCGTGGTCATGGATCGCTCCTTCTATCTTCCGACTCCCACCTCGCCTATGCTATAGTGCCGTCATATACGCACTTAGCCGGCACGACACATCACGTGCCATACGCATCGGGGAAGTCGTTCATGCACATCGGAACCATACTGCACCATCACGCCGCGCGCCATCCGGAGCGCCCAGCGGTCATTTTTGGCGACCAAACGCTATCGTTTCACACCCTCGACACCCGGAGTAACCAACTGGCAAACGCCCTCATCGATCGCGGCTTGAAGCCCGGTGACCGCGTTATTCTGTACGTCGGTAATTCCCTGGCACTGGTCGAAGCCATTGCCGCGGTGTGGAAAGCCGGGGGCCTCACCGTGCCGATCACGCCCTGGACCGTCGGCCCGGAACTGGCCTTTATGGTCGGCGATTGTCAGCCCTTTGCAATTCTCTACGGCCCGGAACAAACAGAGCACGTTGATCGCGCCCTTGCCGACCATGCGGAAGTACGGCGCATTTTCATCGGCGACAGCACGGCCAACAACGTCACGACGTTGGACAGCCTACGGTCCTCTGGCACTGAGATGTTGCCCCCAGCGCTACCGGCGGACGCCACCGACGCGATGATCGGCTACACCTCCGGGACCACGGGACACCCCAAGGGCGCGGTGATCACGCACGCCAATCTCATCACCAATCAGCTCGCGTCGGCCACCTATTGGGGCTTGGCCCTGGATGATGTCTGGCTGGTTTCGACACCCATTGCCCATCGTGTGGGCCTCTCCCGCGCCATCGCGTGTTTCTGTCTCGGCGCGACCCTGGTGGTGATGCCGCGCTTCACTGCCGCCGAGGCTATCGACCTGATCGCGCAGCACCGCATTACTGCGCTGGGCACAGTGCCGACGGTATGTCGCCTTCTCCTGGAAACGATGGAACACACCGACCACACCTTCGACCATCTGCGCTTCATCTCGGCCACCGGCGAGGCGTTTCCGATAGCCCTCAAACAGCGCCTGGCCGCACGCCTGCCGCATGTGCAGCTGGTCAGTTGCTACGCTAGCACCGAAGGCGGTGTAATCGCTGCCCTCCTGCCGCATGAGCAGTTGCTGAAACCCGCCTCAGTCGGACGCCCCATGCCGGGGATGGAAATCCGCGTCGTCGATGCCGACGGGCAGGACGTGCCACAGGGCGAATCCGGTGAGCTGTTGGTACGCAGCGGCGAACCCGGGCGGAGTCTAATTGCCCGCGAATATTTCAATCGTCCTGAAGCCAACAGCGAAGCCTTCGCCGACGGCTGGTTTCACACCGGCGATGCGGGATATTTTGATGCGGATGGCTATCTGTATCTGGTGGATCGCGTTAAAGACATGATTGTATCTGGCGGACTCAATATCTATTCGCGGGAAGTAGAGCAGACCATCGAAGCCCTCCCCGGCGTGCGGGAAGTGGCGGTGGTTGGTGGCCCTGATGCCGACTTCGGTGAATGCGTTGTCGCTTACGTGTCCTGCCGTTCGGATATGGTGGTTACCGCCGAGGACATCCTAGCGCAGTGTCGCGATCAGATCGCGAGCTATAAAAAACCCAAGCACATCAGGTTCGTCGAACAGTTACCCCGGAACGTCAACGGCAAGGTGCTGAAAACGACTCTGCGGCAGCGCGCCGCCGCAGACATCACGGGCACCACCGCGTGAGCCGGGGCTAACGGCTTGTCAATGGCTTGCGGAACCGCCGCAGCAACGCCACAATCCCTATGCCAAGTATTGCCAAGAATACCACCAGCATGGTCAGAAACGGTGCGTTGGCCAAGCGCGGCGGTTTCAGGGCATTGGCCTGTAGCACCAGCCAGTGCACACCAGACGCAAAGACGGTGAACAAGCACCCGAGCTGCAGGGCACACTGCGCCAGGTAGGCGAGAGTTTGCTCACGGCGTTCGGGGGCGAACCAGAAATCGCGGTTGGGAATGTTCGTCGCCCGGGGAACATATCGGGGTAGGTATGCCATCAACACAACGAGGACGAGCGGTAGCCCCACGGCAAAAACCAGCATAAACCAGCGATAGATGTCTCGGCGCATAAAGCCGTCAGCCAGACCATCGCCCCGGAAGTGCGAGGCGACATACTCCGGGAGCGAGGCCGTGGTACTCAGCACGAACCATGTCACGGCAATGAGCAATCCTACAAAGAGACTGATCAATCCACTTTTCTCTTCCGACACATTCGCCGTCCTCTCTCTTGTCGACTACAGAAAGCGCTGTTCCGCCCAGCCTTGATCATACGGTGAGTAAAACGCTGGGGAAATGGTCATGTGTTGAAATTTCCACTCACCGTCGACGCGGACGTATGTCTCATTGTACCGCGCCGCCAACCATACGGCGCGGTTACCCTCGCTGCGCGTGCAGGGTTGGAACAGATACCACTGGCCGGTAGCCGTATCGCCGTCGATGTCGATAATGGGATTCATCACGTGGTGAATCGCGAACGACAGGCGCTGCGACGAGCCTTGAAAAAAGACACGTATAGCCTCTCGGCCTTCTGAGCGACCTAAAATCTCGCCGCCGTCCCAAATAGCGTCTTCGGTAAACAACGACGCCAATCCGTCAGCATCGTAGTTGTCGTCGCAGTAGGCACAGTACCTTGCTTTCAACTTTTTGATCGCCTCGATGTCTTCCAACGCCTGGATGCGCTGTACCAGTGACTCAAGATTCATCCCTCTCCCTTTCCCCACCTACAGACAGCCAATTAATGGAGACCATCCCCTTCGTGTCATCGCAGACCTTCGGCTATGGCTGCACGCTGCAGCCTACTGTCAAATGTCGAAAACCGCACCTCAACGTCGGTGGTGGCGTCACTGACGAGACCGAGGAATGCAGCAAGATGAATGGCATCAAAGCCACGAATAGCATGCCGCTCGGCCAGCTCTCCAGCAAGAAGCTCATCAAAGTCAATCACAAACAGTTCACGCCAATCTTCGGACAGTTGAGTGACAATACGACGGTGCTCTGCGTCGGTCAGATCGCCAGCGCGATGTCGTCGTGCCAAAGCCGAGCGTGCTTCGGCATAGGTGATACGACAGGTAAACAGACCTGTTGCAGCTTGAACGAGGTCTCGAACGCTTGCAGAGTGTTCTTCTTCAACATACAGCTTGATCAAACTACTCGTGTCAAGATAAACGATCACCACCCTTCCTCGCGTTCTTGGATCACAGTCTGTGCGAGTTCTTCCCCCTTCATGCCAATACCTCGACAGCCTTGCGGCTTCCCACCTCGGCCGCGCGCCTTGCCGCTCCGTACCGTGTCAACCAACCATTTTTGCTCAGCTGAAAGAGGCGCTAATATAGCAATTTCGCGACCTCGTTCGGTAATCAGAATTTCTTTTCCCTGCTTCACTTGCTCCAAATAGCGACTCAGATGGGTTTTCAATTCGCGAACGCCAATAGACTCCATAGAAACACCTCATGTGATTCTATATAAACAAATACTGTAGTCACTTTTTGAGTATACTATAGAACTACTTGAACAGATAGATATCTATCAACACCGTGCGAGAGAATCAGGCAACGCCCTACTCCTGAGCCGGCGGCGTTCCCGCCGGTACGGTGTAGCTGCGGTGCAACAGCAACACAGGTACACACAACAGCGCATAGAGGAGCGCCAAGCCAAGGTAACACTCCTGATAGGCCAACACCGCCGCTTGCGTATGCAGGCGCTCGTTGAGCACGGCCATGGCTTTGTACTGTGCCATGCCGGCGACATCACCCAAGGTGAGAAACAGGCCGTGGAGTCGGTCCACCATGGGCTCGAGCTCCAGCATATGCTGACTTTGTTCTTGCGCCAGGAGCTGCACGTGATAGCGCTGGCGCTGCTCCAGCAGGATCGACAAGCCGGCGATCCCCACCACCGAGGCCAGACCACGGCTGAGATTCAGCATACCCATGCCCATGCGCAGGGACGGTGCCGGCACGGTACGCATACCGACGACGACTATCGGGGTGAACGACAACGCCATGGCTCCAAAGAGCCAGGTGACACGCCAGGACAACGCGGCCGAGGTGCTGTCCAGGGAGACGGTTGCCACCTGTATGAGCGTCCAGATCGTCGCCCCGAAACTCCCCAGTAAAATCCAGCGCGCATCGATACGGTCGCTGAGTTTCCCACCAATCGGACCGACTACACCCCAGGCGAGGGCGCCGGGAATGAGAATCAAGCCGGCCCGCAACGGGGATAAACCCAGTAACCGCTGCAACATGATGGGCGTGATCAAAAACGCCCCCATCAAGCCGATGATGTTGCCACTGCTGATAACACAAATCAGGCTGTACGCCCCCCGGCGGAAGAGGCGAAGATCGATGAGTGGAGCCGGTACCAGATTCTCGACTACAATGAAGGCGATCAATGCCGCACCGGCGAGCAGCAGCAGGGTGCGAATCCGCGTATGTTCCCAGCCGTCGTAGGCGCCGCTCTGGAGCCCGACCAGGAGGCAGACGACGAAGGCGGCGAGCAGGAGCAATCCCAGCGGGTCAAACGTCTGCACCTGTGTCTCACGCCGGTTGGGCACCATCATCATCAACGCACCTAAGGCGATCAGGCCCAGCGGTACATTGAGATAAAACACCGAACGCCAGCCAACGGTGTCGATGAGATACCCGGCAAAACCACGCCCCAGGACGGAGCCCGCGGCATCGCCGACCATATATAAACTTTGTGCCAGGCCACGCTGGTGCGGCGGAAAGGTCTCGTGCAGTATCACCATGATGAGCGGCACTAACGGTCCGGCTCCCACGCCTTGCAGGATACGGAACACCACCAGCGCCTCAAAACTCCAGGCGAGACCACACAGGAGTGAACCCAGGGTAAACACGGCCAGGCTTACGGCGAAAAGATTGCGATTGCCGAGGCGATTCCCCAGCCACCCTGCAGTGCCGACGAAGAGCGTGCGGCTGATCAGATACCCCGTCAGGGTCCAGGACATCTCCCGCAAACCGACGCGCATACTGACCATCATCCTCGGCAAGGCTAAACTCAACGCCTCGAAGGACATGACGACGATGATCGTCGCCAGAATAACGATGCCACCGACCCACCACTTGGAGGTAGCGGCAACAGTATCAGCAGGAGGAGCTTGAGGCGGGACAGAGGGCGGCGCAGCGTGGTTTCTGGGGTGTAGAGCAGGTGGGACCGATGCGACCTGTCGGCTTCTCACTCCGGTGATCGAGAAACGCACCGGCTTTCTCCCATGACGGGTAGGTACTCAACTGGGCGGTAGAGAGGGATTATACCGTCAGAGGGCCATCAACACCACAGCAGCCAACACCGCCACCACACCAAGCCACTGCTGCACGGCCAGGCGTTCTTTGAGTACCATCCAGGCGAGAAGGACCGTGGTTGCGGGATAGAGCGAGGCGAGCATCGCCGCCATATCCAGTCGTCCAGCTCTAGCAGCAAGCGCAAAAAAAGTATTCCCGGCGGTGTCGAAGATCCCCGCGACGGCAATCAGGGGCCACTCCTGCCGTGCCGGCTTGGTCCAGCGCCGGCGGGTACACCCGACCACCACAGCAAGCAGTATGCCGGCCGCACCCCGTGCCCCGACCACCGGCCACAGCACTGCAGTGTGACTTGCCTGATCCATGGCGATAAAGAACCCGGCAAACCCGAGTCCGGCGATCACCGGCAAGGTCAAACTGCGCAGCGGTACTGTCACACCTTGCCTAGTCCAGGTAATCAGCCACACGGCCAGCAGTGCCAGCGTAAAACCCAGTAACTGCGGTGTACCGGGCATGCCTTCAAGGACAGCACCAATACCGACCGGGACAACGGCAGAAATCGCCGCAGTAACCGGCGCCACCGTTCCCATCTGGTATCTGGCCAGGGCCTGATAGAAGGCTATAAGCGCGACCACGCCAGCGACGCCAGCTGCCGCGCCGATGAGCATATCACCACCCGGTGGGAGAGGCTCGGCCAACCACAGCGTCACGCCAAACACGATCAGCGTGCCCAGACACTGCGACAGCAACACGACAAGCACGGCGTGGGTGCGCTTACTCGCCAAGCCGCCGCTAAAATCCCCCGTGCCCCACGTCAGCGCGGCGGTGAGACCATACAGGATCGTGGCGACATCCGCAGGTAGCACGATGCAGGTATCCCGTCATGTGTGCCCGTGCATCGATCAATAGCCCGGCGGTGCGGTAAAGGCAAAGCCAGCTTGCTCCAGGAGCTTGGCAAAGCTAATCGTCGTCAGATCCCCATATTGCGGCCCGATCACTTGCACGCCGATCGGCATACCTTCATCGCCCGGCCCTGTCGGGATAACCGTAGCGGGCAGGTACGAACAAATCGCCAAACCAGCCCAAAAAATTTGCTGAAAGTACGGCTGTTCTCTCCCGTCGACCATCATCTCGCGGTCGCGGAACGGCCGCTGATCATGCGGGAACGCGGGAGTGGCCATCATCGGCGTGATGAGCACATCGTAGTTTGTGAAGAAGTCGTGCCAGGCCCAGCGGATATGCGTGCGGCTTTCGTGCGCCGTGGCATAGTCGCGATACGTTGCCAGCTGGCGGCGGATGGTCATCGCCCGTTCACTGCGATCGTCGAGGTCAAGCGCGGCAGCGTCGGCCTGTAACTTGGCGTAGACCTCATCCGGGGCGCGAGACGACATCACCGACTGCAACAACGTTTGATAGACGTCATGGGCGTGGGCGGCCTCGAACTTTGGCCGTGCCGTGTCATCCACCACACCCCCCGCATCGAGCACCGCCTGGGCGACAGCTTCAACGCGTCCAACCGTCTCCTGACTCACCGGCGCCAGGGCGTCACTTTTCCACATCGCCACACGATACTCAGCCAGCGACGTGTGCGCCGGGGCTTGCAGGTTGAGCTGATAACCGGCACTGTCGATTTCATCCGGCCCGGCCATGATCCGCACCCCAAGTTCCAGATCTACAGCGCTCCGTCCGAGCGGACCAATCACCGACAAGTCCGACTCTGCCAGCACGCCCGGTAGCGCATGCCCCCGCGGCGGTAACAATCCCCAGGTCGGTTTATGCCCGAAGACGCCGCAAAAGTGGGACGGATTACGAATCGAGCCGCCGATATCCGAGCCGATTTCAAATCCTGTCAGTCCAGCAGCCAGGGCCGCAGCGGAGCCGCCGGACGACCCACCGGGAATGCGCTCGACGTTCCAGGGATTGTTGGTGGTACCGTAGATGGCGTTGTAGCTCTGAAAATCCGCCAGGCGCAGCGGCACGTTTGTCTTGCCAAAAACGACTGCCCCGGCCGCCTTCAGCCGCTGAATCGACAACGCATCCGACGAGGCGATATTGTCCTTGAACTCCGGAATGCCAAACGTCGTCGGCAAGCCCTCCACGTCGTACGACTCCTTACAGGTCATGGGCACGCCGTGCAGCGGTCCCCAATCCTCGCCGCGCGCCAAAGCCGCGTCCGCCTCCTGCGCCCGCGCCCGTGCCCGGTCCTGATCCAGCGCAATAATCGCGTTGAGCTGCGGATTGTACCGCTGCACACGTTCGAGATAATGTTCGAGGAGCTCGCGGCTGCCAATCTCGCGTTGTTTAATCAACTGTGCCAACTCAACAGCCGACTTAAATGCGATGTCGCTCATGTCTGTTCCTTCAGTCGGCATGTTGTATTACGAGGTTGCAGCCTGCGGTTGCAGCAAGGCCCACGACGACGTAATCCATTGTAGCGACGCGCGTTCATCGTCGAGGATGGTCGAGAGCAGTTCCCGCGTATCCTCGTCATCCTCGATTTGCGCGATGGCGTCGGTGAGAAACGCCAGAATTTTCTCGGGATCTTTGAGGCGCACGGCAACTTTCTCGAGTTTTGCGAGGTCGCTGTACTCCTGCGATCCGTAATACGCCAGCTCGGCCAATCTCTCCTGCGGTACTTCGCACTGCGGCGTACCGCCAAGCTCACGCAGTCGGGCTTCGAGCAACTCGGCATGCAGTTGTTCGCGGCCGCACACCGTGCGTAAGCCGCCAGTCACGCAGGGCATCTGCGACACCGCTTTCCAGGCGCCGAGATACTGCGCGGCAAAGCCCTCGACACAGCGATATTCATCGAGTAGATACAGGATCATCTCCTGCTCGCTGGCAAACGTCTGGTCTTTGTAAGTGTATGTCTTCGTACTCGGCATCGTGGCTCTCCCCGTAACGGCTGCGCCGGTGGTGCAACGCAACACTGTGTCTGAATGCCCTACTACGGCGGCATCGTACTGCCTTGGCTGCTGTGATGTCAAACACCCTCTCCTGCTCCTGGGCATATTCAGGTGTTGAATTTAAGGGCGTCCCGGCACAGCCCCTCCTAACCATCTGTGCGCCTCAAGACATAGTCATACCACGCCGCTTCGAATGCCTCCATGGAGCTGAGACGGCCCCCGGTGGCAAAGCTCAGGGCACGGTCAATCGGACGGCCGTCTCGAAGATTGCTGCAGAAGAGGATGAAGCGGCGGCTCCCGTACGTCTCAAGCAGGAAATGGACCACCGTCACGGCTTGCGTGTAGAAAAGGCGGGCCATGCCGCCATGGGCACGACGCACCGCAAGTCCATGGAGATGGCCGAACGGGATGTACGTGTCCTGCGCTAACCACTGGCTCATCAGGTGCAACCCAGCGGCACGTTTGCCGACTTCGGCGTACTGTGCGACGCCTTCATCCAGCCAGCGGGGCACATGGGGGTTCCGGAAACCGACAAATTCCCGAAAGAGAATATGCGCCAGCTCGTGCGGTAGCGTGCTCTCCAGAAAGGACGAACTGATAAAGCTGTAGATAACGCGTTCGCGGTAGCGCACGAATCCCCCCGACCACGTGGGGGCGCCGGTCGCGTCAAGATACGCCTGGCGATTCGGATAGAGATAGATGCGGCACCGGTTGTCCCAAAGCCACGGGACGTGGTCTCGTTTGACCACGTGGTGCAGGCCCAAATCATACGTGATCTGAGCATATTCGTACTCGGCGCGTTCGACTACCGCAGCGGCAAACGCCGTATTCTCTTGATACAACACGCGAAAATGCTTGCTGCTGCGTACCCGCCACGAGGCCGCATCTCCAAGAGCGGGTATCAGGACAAGGCAAACCACGGCCAGCACGCCCCAGCCGACACGCCGGAGACGCCTTGGAGGCGTCACAACCCCAACACGCTCAGCTACCATAGATGGTGATCCTTTATCAGCAGCATACGTTCAGGAGGTAGCCAACGTAGGCAAGGTCTTGTAGCATCTGCATTACCTGCCTACGGCCGAATGAGTCCGATAAAATTCTGATCCCACACCGCACCGCCGAGATCCCACTGCGTAATCGCCTTGCTGGTGGCATACGGCAAATCCAGGTCGACCACCGAGAGATGGTTGTAATTCTCGTACATATACCGGTAAATCGCCGTCAGATGTTGCTTCGCCTCCGCCTCGTCGAGGGTGCGTTCCATCTTCTCCAACAATTCATCCATCTTCGGATCTTTCATGCTGGTAAAGCGCCCGTCGGTATGGACCAGAATGCGCATCAGCGACACAAACCCTGCCAGTGGACGATTGGGCGCGGCCAAGGCCCCCATGGCGCCCGGCAAATCGAAACCCAGCCGTTTCTTGCGATACGAGGCGTACTCGGTCGGGACGATCTTCGCTTTCACCCCAATCTCTTCAAAATACCCCGCTACCGTTTCGATAAACCGGGGCATTTCCGGCACGTCAGCCCGCGGGTACGAATACATCGTGATCTCGAATCCGTTGGGATAGCCTGCCTCCTTCAAGAGCGCCTTGGCTTTTTCGGGATTATACGCATAGGGCTCTAACTTGGGATCAGCTCCCGGCGCCCGGCTGGGAATCGGATACGCCACCCCCGGAGCCGCCATACCGGCAAACACGTACTTGGCGACTTCCTCGCGGTTCACCGCCAGATTCAGCGCTTGCCGCACTTTCAGCTTCGAGATGGGGACTTCCGGCCGCCACTGTTCGTGGAGATAGAGCCCGAGGATGGACCAACGCGACTTGGTAAACACATGAAAACCGCCGTCTTTGAGCTCGCCCGAGCGCTCACGGGACACGCTGATCACATCGGCATCACCGGTTTTCAACATGGCAATACGCGTGCTCTCTTCCGGCACTTTTTTGAATTGCACCGTTGTGTATTTGGGCGTCCCGATCAGCCAGTGATTCTCCACTGCCTCTAGCTTGAGGAAATCCCCCACGCGCTGTTCCACGAACTTGTACGGCCCACTGCCCACAGGCTGCTTGGCAAAGGTGTCATCACCGACTTTTTCGGTGTGCGCTTTCGGCTGGATCATCCCCTCTGTCCCTTGAATGTCCGACAGATCCCAGGGCAAAAAGAGCGCAGGTTTCTTGGTGTGGATGACCACTTTATGCGGCCCCGCCACCTCCACCGAGGCAATCTGCGCCCGCAGCCGGCCGACATACGACGCCACGGTTTTCGGGCCCATCATCTTGTCGATGCTGTATTTCACGTCCTCTGCAGTGAGGGCATCGCCGTTATGGAAGGTAATATTGTCGCGCAACCAAAACGTCCAGGTCTTGCCGTCCGGCGCCATCTCCCACTTTGTCGCCACGCCGTTATCCGGGGACAACTTACCATCGTCCGTAGTCCCGACAAGTGCGGTATAGATCAAGCGCATATAACTTTTGCCAAAGGCAAATTCTTGCCAGGGCACCGCCACCTGATTGCCAAAATCCGGCAAGGCAATATCTAATTGCCCTGCTGGCGCCGCCGCGTGCGCCTGCCCTCCTGTGCCAACAAGACACATACACGCCATCACAATCCCTATGAGTCCACGCCATCCGATTGACTTTTGCATGCTTTCCCCTTCGTCACATCGCCCTCTCAGGCTTGACAGATCATGTCCAGGACACCGCAACCCATAAAAAAGACGCATACAGACTCTCCCCCTGGGGAGATTGTCCGATGGCGCCTGTCGTACATCGCTGCGATTGTGCGTCCTCACCACTGAACCCGGCATGAGCTTTCGGTCGTAACATCTGCATTGCCGGACAATTCCACCACGGTAGCATGGGGGAGCCACTGCTGCGTGTCAATGTTTTTCTGGCCTCTATACCTTGAGGTTGATCCTATGCGGAGAATCATGCACACTAACGCAGACGGAAGTACCCTCACGTTCGCGGCGATAATGACATCTAACCTGGGAGACATCCTATGGCCACGATGCGGATTCTCAACCCCACAGCAGTCCGGCAAGCCGAGCCGCGTGACCTCACCCCATTCGGCGCGGCCGATCGCATTGGCCTGCTGCACAATCACTCGCCACATTTCGACCGGCTCGCAGCGGCGTTACCCGAGGCCCTGCAACCTGCCTTGCGAGCCAGTGTCGTCACAACCTATCAGAAAGAGCGCTACAGCAGCGGCGCACCGGAAGCAATGCTCCAAACGCTCAGCACGGATTATGACCTGGCGATTACCGGTATGGCGGCTTGAGGCAGCTGCACGTCGTGGAGTGTCCGCGACACGGTGGCCTTGGAAACGATGGGACAGCCGACCATTTTGATCGGGACGACCGAGTTTGACGCCAAATCGCGTGCCGAACTCCAGACCTGGGGCTTGCAGGATACGCATTTTATTTGTGTGCCACACGGCTATCAATATCTTGACGCTCGGCATTTCACGGAAGTCGTCGACCAGGTGGTACAACAGATCGTCAGCCTTGTGGGTCCACAGTCATGAGTGCCTTCCACTCGGAGATTCTCGAGCTGCCAGACGATTTAGAGGCGTTTAACGCCTATGCCCAGGAACAGGGCTGGTCCGACGGCTTGCCGCTCATTCCACCGACGGAAGAGCGTGTC
>CAJIAL010000650.1_pt1 | contig 15590 bp, 16 predicted proteins | sample 9199091 | NCBI WGS metagenome assembly CAJIAL01 (sample SAMEA7708270, study PRJEB35096) | sediment metagenome | biome: marine neritic benthic zone biome [ENVO:01000025]; feature: sediment [ENVO:00002007]; material: shallow marine sediment [ENVO:03000034] sea grass bed [ENVO_01000059] ... | reverse complement strand
TTTAGCGTGCCGATTGGTTGCAGCGGCACGTACCGATTTGATGTAGCTCGATGACGTTCCCAAACGGATCTTGGACGAAGATTTGATCGGAATCGTCACCAACCAGCCCGTGAATTTGCCAATACCAAATCCCCCGTTCATCCAGTTCCTGCTTGGCTGCCGCAATGTCTTCGACCGCGAGCGCTACGTGCGGCAGGGTCGGGTCTTCTTTGGCGCTTCGGGCCATCGGTGACATACCGACAGCGCCCATGAGATGAATTTGTGCCGACCGTTCTCCCTCACCAACGTCAAGCCAGAACCCGGGAATGCCGCGAATCTCCGGGCGTCCGCTATCAGCAGGAATGCCCAACACATCGGTATAAAAATTGCGGGCTTGCTCGACTTCGTCATCCGTGGTGCCAATACGAATGCCGTGATGGTGGAGTTCGAGAACTTTGATAGGCATGCTATGCTCCTTTGTTGTCATCGTGCTTCTGTTTCAGGCCCACATTCTGCATTGTGCACTAGCGCTGTGCGCCTGACCACCCCGAAGTCTGCCGCGAGGGCTCACGACACCGTCGTACTAACGCGTCCCTGATACTTGCAACCCGACCACATCCCGGTATGATAGCACCTACCGACACGCAGCATGCTTTGGTCTACACACGAAAGGAGAACGTATGACACTGGACAACAAAGTCGCCCTGGTCACGGGAGCCGGTAGCGGCATGGGCTGGGCCACATCTCTCCTTTTAGCCAAGGAGGGCGCCATGGTCGCCGCAGCGGATATCAACGGCGATACGGCAATGGCTACGAGTGCGGCGATTGAAGAACAAGGCGGGCGCAGTCTCGGTATTCAAGCCGATGTCGGCGACCTGACAGCGATTGATCAGATGGTGCAGCAAACCGTCGACACCTTCGGGCGCCTCGACATCATGGTGAACAACGCCGGCGTCACGCGCTACCTCTACGTCATGGACATCACCGAGCAAGACTGGGACTGGATTCACCGCGTCAACGCCAAAGGCGTCTTCTTCTGCATGCAGCGCGCCGCTCAGGAGATGATCAAGCAAGGCAACGGCGGGCGCATCGTCAATATCGCCTCCATCGCCGGTAAAGGGTACTCCGGCACGTCCAACGCCTCCTATGCAGCGAGTAAAGGCGCGGTCATCGCCATGACCTACATCGCCGCCCATCAACTGGCGCAGCACGACATCAACGTCAACGCCGTGTGCCCGGGTTCGACGCGTACGGCGCTGTCGGAAAACAATGCCAGAGGTCGCGCCGCCTCCCTCGGCATTACCGAAGAAGAGATGGAGCGCCGCCGCACCGCGCAAATTCCCATCGGCCGCCGCAACGAGCCGGAAGACATTGCCGCCATGGTGAACTTCTTGGCAAGCCCCGGCGCACGCAACATCACCGGCCAGACGTTCAACGTCGACGGCGGCTTGGTAATGAATTAAATTGGAATGCCCGAAATTGGCACGCAGACATCAGGGCGCAAGCGCCCGTCTCAGCATGTTCCGGGAGTTGGGTGCAGGCATCTCATGCACCTTAGATGTAACGTACCTACTCGCAGTCGGTTGCAGCCGGGCGATTGTGCTATGATAGAGGTCTATCGCCACCAGGGACGTCAGATCGGCGCACAGACGCCAGCGCGCCCTGTGATGTTTTGACAGCATTGTCACTACGACGAGGAAAGGAAATCGATGAACGAAGATGCTAAAAAAACCGCTTTACGTATGATCCCCTACGGTCTGTACGTCCTGACCGCTGAGGGCAGCGATGGCTCGATCGCTGCAGCCACGGTGAATTGGGTCACGCAGACCGCGTTTGCCCCGCCATTGGTCGTCGTCGGCGTGAAGACAGACTCCGGCGCACACGCGATCATCAAGGACACCGGCACCTTTGCGCTCAACGTGCTGGGCAAAGGGCAGCAAGGGGCGGCCTTCAATTTCTTTAAATCCCACGAACGCGAAGGCGACTCGATCGGCGGTGAGGCGTTTGAAAAGAGCCCTGCCGGCGTTCCCGTTCTGCTTAGCACCCCGGCATGGGTGGAGTGTAAACTGGTCGATACCGTCGAGCGCGGCGATCACTCCATCTTTATTGGCGAAGTCACGGAAGCCGGCGTTCGGCAAGATCCCGACGGCCGCGCCGATGACGCCACGCTGTGGATGAAAGACCTTGGCGAGAAGGTTTTCTACGGCGGATAGGGTACCTGCCGCCTCCCTCATTCCCGGCCGGGGACGAGGGGAACATGGCTGCGGCACCGACGCCACAGCCTTCACAGAGGAGGGGAGCAATGGCCAAGTACGGTTTGAAGTGGATCGACAGCGATATGCATCTGTGCGAACCCGTCAACCTGTGGGAGGACTACGTCGACCCCCACTACAAAGAATGGGTGCCGCACTGGAGCGGTACCGCCGGGCAAGACCATCCGCTGCGTAATCGCGGCATCTTCACTATCGGCGAGGAAGCGCCGAAAGCCGAGACCGAGCAACCACCCGATAGCATTATTCGCGAACGCCGCTTTCCGACCTACGAACCCTATATGACCGATGACGGCTCGTACGTTGATCCTGCTGGGCAACTCCGCGCCATGGAAACCGAGGGCATTGACATCGCCATTCTTTTCCCCACCTTCGGCAATCGCGGCTGGCAGGACGAGAAAGTGCCGAGTGATGCCGCTCTCGCTTTGGCACGGGCCTACAACGATTGGCTATACGATTTCTGCCAAACCGACCCGGCTCGCCTGAAACACAATGCTTTGATTCCGATTACCGATGTTCCCGGCGCGGTCGAAGAAGTGCGACGGGCAGTGACTAAACTCGGCGCCGTCAGCGTCAGCCCGGGCACAAGCCGGGGCGATATTCGGCTCGACGACCCGCAATATGAACCCATCTGGGCCGAAGCCGAGCGCCTGAATGTGCCGGTGGCCTTTCACGGCGCGCGGCAAGTGCACATGAAGGAACGTTACAAAGACAGCGTCCTCATGTCCCATGCCAGCGGACGCGGTGTCGAGCATCCCATGGCCTTTATGGAACTGTTGTTTGGCGGCGTCTTGGAGCGGCATCCGAACCTGCGCTGCGCCTTTTTAGAAGCCGGCTGTTCGTGGGTGTCCTACTGGCTGTTCCGCCTGGAAGAAGAATGGGAACGCTTCCGCGGCGCCATCCCGTCTCTGGCCAAAAACGTCACCATGCCCCCGGTGGAGTACTGGCGGCGGCAATGCTACAGCGCCGTCGAGGTCGACGAGTGGAGTCTCCAGGGCCTCGTGGCCACGGTCGGCGACGACAACATCGTCATCTCGTCCGATTTCCCGCACTTCGACTCCCCCTTTCCGGAAGCCTTTGACCGCTTCATGAAGATTCCGGGTGTGAGTCGTGAGTCCAAAGCGAAAATCCTCTGGGACAATTGCGGCAAGCTGTATAACCTCAACTGATAGCCAGGGCCCGCCAAACTTCACACACAACAACAGCTCGTCGGGAGCCACAGCAAGAGGGCTGCTTCCAGGTATCTTAGGAAGCAGCCCTCTTGTTATGACTGCTGCATACAATTTCCATCAACAACCCAGAGGCATGGGCGTCATGTAGCCTGTTCTCATAAAGCGCTGCGCACCCTGCACCGCGTTTAGTCCGCTGTGGCGCGCAAACACAGGAGGGTAATATCGTCTTTCTGCTGCTCGGCGCCGCGGAAGTCGTGCACGGCCTGGCACACGTGCTCGATTAAGACCTCGGGTGTCGCATAGCAATGCTCGTGGACGAGCTCCAAGAACCGTTCTTCGCCGAAGAATTCCTCCGTCACTGACTGGGCCTCGTGGACCCCGTCGGTTAACACGAGCACAAAATCGCCCGCAGCCAACGGCCGAGTGGTGCATTGCTCGTAGGGCATACCGGCGCAAATACCAATAGGCATCCCAGTAGCTTCCAACATTTCAATGGTCCCACCATCCTGCCGGTACAGTAATGCTGGTGGCGCGTGTCCCGCGCTGACATACGTCACCGTCCGGTCACGCCGGTCGTAGACGCCGAAAAACAGGGTCATAAACCGTCCCTGACTAAAATCGGCTTCGGCCAAGTCGTTGAGCTGTCCGAACAACTCCGCACTATTATTGGTCGATTGGACCAGAGCGCGCAGGAGGGCTCGCGCCGTTGTGGCAATAATCGCGGCGCCGATCCCGTGTCCGGTGGCATCGCCCACGACGAAGCCTACGCGATCGGTATCAAGTTGCCAACAATCGTAGTAGTCGCCCCCGGAATCGTCACACGGCAGGTTGCGTGCCGCCACCTGCATCCCAGCCATGGTGGGAAGCTCTTGGGGCAACAGTCCGCGCTGAATGTCTCCCGCAATACGCAACTGCTCACGCAGCACTTCTTGCTCGAGCACACGTTGATGCAAGAGCGCATTCTCGATGGCAGTGCTTGCCAGTTCGGTTGCCGTATGCAGCAGTTCGAGATCAGCCTCGCTGGCAACGGCAAGGTTCACCACGGTCAGACATCCGAGGCTGCGCTGCCGGCTGCCAAGGGGCACCATCACCAGACTGTCAATGCCGTCGAGCATCGGCTTTGGCTGTAACAGCTTTTCAGCGTCTGCACGGTGCAGTACACGCATGGTGTTGTCACGCATAACCGTTTCCGCCAGGCAAGTGCCGTCGTGCAGTCTCAGACTCGCAAGCCCCTCCTCGTCCAGTCCCCAGGCCACATGGCAGACAAGCTCGGATTGTTCTGACTCACGCAGCGCAACACACCCGACTTCGGCTCCAACCGTCGTCAGGGCCAGCTCCATGAGTTTGGTCAATACGACGTCAAGTTCCAGGGCGCAAAGGACCTCACGAGTTTCTGCAATAGCGCGTAATTTAGCGTTATCGAGAGCGTGGCGCTGTTGCAATGTCTCGATGAGCTGCACGCGTGCGAGCGCCAGCCCTAATTGTGCCGCTATACATACGACGATGTCCTGCTCACGCGCCTCTTGTATCACATCGTGGAAAACCAAAGCGCCATAGACGCTTTCCGCAGTTTGCAGCGGCGCAAGAGCCGCACCGTGGAGCACGATGGCCCCGTCTGTAACGGGCTGTGGCTCTGGGAAGCACACCAGCTCAGCTTGGTGTAAGACCGTGCCGAGGGACTCGGCCACAATAGCTAATGTGGTGCCGGGAAGAACAGCAGGGAGGGTGGAGGTATAGACCACGGCCTGCTGGTCCTGCGGTTCGGCGAACAACAGGGTATAGCTGCAGGGTATGCCGTGATCCAGTAGCGTGTCATGCAAGGCCTGCAGGAGACCTGCGGTCGTCTGCGGGCTTTGGAGGGTCGTGGTAATGTGTACAGCCGATGTCGTACGTAGCATTATCCGAGCTCTTCACAGACACGGACGATATCCGGGAGGCTGGCGCTCACCTCCTCTTCAAGCGCTTCCACATCTTGGGTGTCAACGTGCAGCTCGGTCAATGCCATTGGGTCAATCACCGAGGCAACTTCTGCGTGGTCGGCAATGCCGAGGCGAGTGTGATTGAGCAGACAATCGGCCACATGGATTGCAGCGATATGCTGGCGAAACGCCTCACCGGTCTCCACCGTATGGTGATTGGCGATCACCGCAGCGACATGTTCAGGTAGATTCCACTTCTCGGCAATACGGCACCCGACCATGGTGTGATCGAGACCGATAATAGCGGCCTCCATCTCCGTGGTGAGGAATCCTGTGCCGATATCCACCTCGCTCAGGAGGGGATCAAGCACCAATTTCCCGATATCGTGCAACAAACCGTCGAGAAACAGCTCGTCTTGAACACCAGGAGACAGTTCCAAGCGACGCGCCAGTTGGCGTGAAGCCATGGCCAAACCAAGCGAGTGCTGCCACAGTCCATGTTCACTGTAGGCATAACGTCGCATGGGGCGTGCCAGTAATTGCCCGGCGGAGGCGGCAACAACCAGGCTCTTGATCGTACGGAAGCCTAAGCGCTTGACAGCGTCCCCAATCGTGCTGATTCCCCCCCCCCGCGCAAAGAACGCTGCGTTGGCTAACTTGAACACCCTCGCGGTTACGCCCGGGTCACGGCACACAATCTTTTCGAGAGCCGTGACCTCCGTGGAGGGATCGTCTGCGGCACGGATCACATCCATGGCGACCGTCGGGAGAACGGCGAGGCGATCAATCTCGGCAAGCATACGCTCCGTGGTGACTTGACGCGCCACAACCGGCGCGAGTGGAGCTTGAGGACGTGTATTTGGCGCTGGAATCAGTGGCGAAGATAGATGGCTCGACACGGCCACTCCTTTGTGCATGGGGAGTTTGAAAGCGATGAAGGAGGCACATGTGTCGGGTGGTTGACTGTTAGAGAGTTCCACTTGACACACTCTGCGGATCCGTTGTGTTATCGGCACAATACGGGCGCATCTTTAACCCATCGCATAGGCCAATTCGCTTTCAGGAGATGTGGACGCAAAGCCGCAGGAAACCATGCGGGAATTGGTAGGATGGGGCAGGGGAGGCGCACGGTGATCGACGCAGACCACCGTGCGAGGAGCGCCTTATTCGGCGTCAGGATGGGTCGTGATGAATTGTGCCGCTTTGGCCGGATCGACATGCGGCGCGCGGACTTCCACCCCCGCCGCTTCTTCCTGTAGCAGGAAGGTCACGCTGCTATCGCGCTCTCCCCAACCGCGGTTCATGCCCTCAATAGCAATCTGCTCCGCTAAATTCGCCACCGGCATTGGCACGTCAAATTCGCGCCCTAGCTCCGTTGCCAACAGAATATCTTTGCGGGACAAACCCAGGGCAAAGCTCGCCGGCTCGAACTCACCACGGAAGACCGTCGACGGGATACCGCCATGCAGGCTACTCATGCGGCCGACAGCACCTCGCCGTACACATTCCCACACCGCTTCGGCGTCGACTCCGGCTTTGACGCCCAGTGTCAAGCCTTCGGCGATCGCTTGGCGAATGCCGTGGCCGATCATGTTGTGTACCAGCTTGCACACACTGCCGGCCCCAATCGCGCCGGCGTAAAACACTTTGTCGCCAAACGCATCCAAAACCGGTTTGATACGCTCGTAAATTTCACGCTCGCCACCCACCATGACGGCCAGGTTGCGCGTCGCGGCACCGGTTTTCCCGCCGCTGACCGGGGCATCCAACACATGTGCCCCCTTGGCGCGAAACTGTGGCTCGATCTCTCGAATCAGCGTCGGACGACTAGTGGACAGATCCACATAGATGCCACCTGGTCGAATCCCCTCCAGCACGCCTTCCGTCCCGGTGGCGACCGCTTCGACTTCCTTGGGGCCGGGTAGGGAGGTAAAAATCACATCACATTGCTCCGCGACTTCCGCTGCAGTGCGCGCTGAGCGGGCACCTCGGTCGACAAACGGCTGCAGAATTTCTTGTCGGAGATCGCACACGACCATCGGATAATCCGCTTTCTGAATATTCCCGGCCATGCCGCCGCCCATGTTGCCGAGTCCAATAAATCCAACCGTTTCCATTACGCACTCCTTCTCACGACTCTGTGCTATAGACATGCTGCCGCTCGTGGTAAATCTGAGGCCTACCACCATAACACCGATACGCCACAGGGGCCAGCATCTCTGCCATAAACCGGCTTGCACTCTGACACCAGAGGTGTCACAATGACCGCGTGTTTACTGGGGTAACAGGCGAGTCTTGTAGGGAGGAGCCCACACTATGAGTCGCGAGTACAATGTAATCGATGCCGATGGACACATTCTGGAACCCGTTGATATTTGGGACAATTACATGGATCCCAAATACCGTGACCGCGCCCCGCGCATGTTCATGGATACGGATGGCCGGGAACGCTTGAATGTCGATGGCAAAATTCTGGGCGGTCCACGCGGCCTCGGACGCCTCGGCGGTATCGGCCTGCGTGACGGGCGAGTGCCAGAGGACTTGAAGTACCTCGAAGGCCGCAAAGGGGGATTCGATCCGCACGAACGCGTGAAAGACCTTGATATCGACGGAATTGACGCCGCCTTCTTGTATCCGAGTATTGGGCTGTTTTCCGGCGCCATCGACGATCCGGAGCTGGCCGCAGCGATGTGCCGCGCCTACAATCGCTGGCTGATGGATTATTGCGCCCCGTACCCGGATCGCCTCTTTCCGGTGGCCATGCTGCCAATGCAGTCTATCGAATACGCCATCGAAGAAATGCGCTATGTCCGCAACGAACTCGGTATGCGCGGCGGCTTCTTGCGCCCCAATCCCTACAACGGCCGTATGGCGGGGCACCGGGATTACGACCCGTTCTGGACCGAGGCACAGGAACTCGACTTCTGCATCGGCTTCCACGAAGGCGGCGCCAGTGGTATGCCGACGGTCGGCGTTGACCGCTTTGAAGGCCGTGGCGCCAAACACATCATCTCCCACACCATGGAAATGATGCTGGTAGCCATGAGCGTCATCTGGGACGGTGTCTGCGACCGCTACCCCGATATCCGTATTGCCTTTTTGGAATCCGGCGGCGGCTGGATCGCCCCGTGGTTGGACCGCATGGATCGGCATTTTGACGACAAAGGTTTCAATGACTCCGGTCTCAGCATGCGGCCCAGTGAACTGTTCCAGCGCAATTGCTGGATCTCGTTCGAGCCGGTGGAAGGCAGCCTGAATGTGCTGGCCGATTATATTGGCCCGAATAAGATTCTGTGGGCGACGGACTATCCGCATCCCGACGGCTTCTTCCCGGGTGCACCGAAAATGATCGCCGATCGTCCGGAACTGTCGGCAGAGGCCAAGAAGGGCGTGCTGGCCGGTGGTGCCAAGGCGCTCTACAAACTCGACTAAGTCGCGTCGCGGCTATTGTACACACCACATGGGCGTGTATCCAATCCGACAGCGGATGGGTGCGCGCCCTGTGTCTTTCTGAGCCTATTATGCGCCGCTCACGCTTCCATACACATTGAGGGTCATGTCATGGACAACACGACGTTACATGTAGCCGGTGCCGTGGGTACCCCACGAACATTCACATTTGCCGATTTGGCCGCCTTGCCAGCCCAGCTGCCTGACGTTGGGACGCTCATTCCGGGACGTCAAGGAGGTGCCGTGCGCCTACGCACCCTGCTCGATGCGGTATCCCCACAGCCACAGGCAACGCATCTCACCCTACATGCGACTGATGACACATTCTCTGCCAGTGTTCCTCTGGACGCAGTCATCGATCGAGCCGTGATTGTCTATCGGCTCGCCGAAGACCCCTTGCCGACATCACAGGGCGGCCCTCTCCGTTTCTTGGTGACAGACGTCGAGGCATGTGGCGTCGCAGAAGTGGATGCCTGTGCTAACGTCAAGTTTCTCGGTACAATCGAGTTAACGCATGGTCCGGGCATGGATACCCGACCAACCACCGGACAAGAACATAAAGCGTTACATGAGCATGACGACACCTAATCTGTCACTTCCCCACAAACGACGCGGACATACCACATGAGCGTCATCCTCCTTCTCTCGCTCGGACTACGACTGGCCGCAACGGGCTGGTTGCTGTTCCTGCTGTGGCGCCTGCAAGACTGGCGCATCGGCTTTTTGTCCTGCACCCTCGGGTTAATGTCCGCCCAGCTTGGACTGCCAGCGTTCCTGCACGGCCATCCATGGACGCTGCTTACACTCGGAGGTCTGGATGAGTTACCGGGGCTGGCTGTGAGTGTCCTGATGCTGCTGGCGGTAGTGTATATGGTCCCGGTACTGACGGAAAACACGCGTACCGAACAACAACTGCGCACAGCGCTCCAGGAAAAGGAAGTACTTCTACGGGAAGTCCATCACCGGGTCAAAAATAACCTCCAGGTCATTGCCAGTCTACTCAGCTTGCAATCAGACTATGTGGCCGACCCTTCGGATCATTCGCTACTCGAAGAAAGTGAAAATCGGGTACGCGCCATGGCACTGGTGCATGAACAACTTTATCAATCGGATAACTTTGCCCAGATCGACTTTACCACCTACGTCCACAGCCTCGCGAACGATCTCTTACAGTTTTATCAGACCGAGAACAAAGTCATCAGCTTGCACGTCGAGGGTGAGACACTACCTCTCGACATTGAAACGGCGATCCCCTGTGGACTACTGATTGGCGAACTTATCTCCAACGCCTGCAAACACGCCTTTCTCGATGGGAAAGACGGCACGATTCGACTAAGCCTGCACGCCCCCGAGCCGTCGCACTATTGCATCGAGGTGCAGGACTCTGGCATAGGCATCCCGCGCGAAATCGATTTTCCCACGACGCAGTCGCTCGGGCTGCAATTGGTGTCGGCATTGGTGGATCAAATTCGTGGCACTATCACGTTGAAACGCCAGCTGGGCACGACGTTTACCCTGACGTTTCCCGCGAACGCCTAACCCATTTATTCAAAAAACATATTAGATATGAGGATTAACGCCAACTATTCCTATCCGACTTTTCCTCATGTGAATTCTAAAAGAACCCTATATGTCACTATAAATAGAGGAGAATTCCCGCAGGAATTCCCGCAGAGATTGATCAGCCATAGAAAAAATGCTTACGAGACAACTTCAACACTATCTCCAACCCGGAGGCGTCCGTGCTGCGCGTGGAGAAGGTTCTGCCCGAACAGTACACCCCCCTCCGGAGCCCGTCTGTAGGTCGCTAACGTGCGTAACGGTTCCACCCCCTGCTCGCCGGTGTCTTGGTCGGTCGTCGTCACCACACACCGCACACACGCTTTCGCAACGGCGAAGTCGACCGCACCGATGCGAATGGCTTTCCAGGTATCTTCTGCGTAGGGTGCATTCCCGTTAATGACAATATTTGGACGAAACCGATTCATCGGCAGCGGCGTTGCTAAACGCGTGTTGAGATCAGCGAGCGAGCTTTCCGTGGTCAGCAGAAACGGAAAGGCATCGGCAAACGAGACTTGATCCTGCGGCTGCCGGCTGTACTGTGGATTGACCAGGCGCGCGTACTCCGGCGCCATCGTCACCACACGACATGGGATCCGTAAATAGGTGCTGAACCACTCGGCAATCGCGTCACCTTGGTCAACAGCTTGACAGCGATCGCGCCAAATACCCACCTCACGCGTCTCGCCTGTTTGCCTGGCTTCATGGTGCAACGTCGGCATCTCGGGCGCGTCAACGGTTAACCGTGAGTCCTCGATCCGTGGGGCAATACGTGTCATGCGCGGGTAATCCCGCTGGGTTAAGAATTGGCCTGCCGGGTCCACCAGCAAGAATTGGCGATCATGCCGTATGCCGCGAGCATCCAGCTCGGCAGACGACACAGCAACGGCGCCACAAGACTTAATCGGGTAATAGTACAAAGCAGTCACATGCATCGTGTCTGTTCTCAGGGGAGAGACGGCATGGTCACTCCACGCCGTGCGTTACGAGGGCAGTTCCTCGTGGCAAGGTACCGCCCCCTCTCAAAGTAGAGCTTACGACCGTTCGAGGAGTTCGATGCGCACATCGTCCGGGCCTTGCACAAAGGCAATGCGCACACCCGGCCGAATCGTGGTAGGTTCCATCGCAAAGTGCGCCCCGCGCTGTTTCAGTTCAGCTGCTGCGTCGTCCAGATTGTCTACGCGTAGCCCGAAATGATCCAGGCCGATATACGGCTCTGACGGTGCGACAGGCACATCCGCATCCTGCGGCACCTGGGCGATAAAAATGGTCAGGCCGTTGAGATCAAGGTCGATTCGTGGCTTCCCGTCCGATTGGATGGACTCCAGGATTTTGGCATCGAACACGTCGTGATAATACTGCGCCGTCGCCATCGGATCGCGACTGCGCAAGTGCATGTGGTCATACGTGAAGGCTATCGCCATCGTTTTCTCCTTCGTAAGTGGCGTCACATCAAGATATCACTGCGAGCGATTGTAGTGCGGGTCTCGGGACGCCGTCAATACGGCATCCATGTGACAGCCCTGGAGTCACTTGCTCGATCTCGCAAGAGGTGCCAGAATACCCGGACGCTTGCGACGCATGAACAACCACGCCTCTGTGGCACCTGTGGAAGGAGGATTGCACGGCATCATGAACGGCACGGTCCCGCACCAGTCAGCCTGGCTCAATAAAAGCTCCGCTACCAACCTCGCGGCGGCGGCATGCATTGTCATAGCGCTGCTCCTACCCGATCCTGTCCGTCGCCCGATTCTGCGTATCGGACTTTTCGCCTTGTCAGGCGCCATTACCAACTGGCTCGCCATTTACATGCTGTTCGAGAAAGTGCCCGGACTCTATGGGTCAGGTGTCATCCCAGACCGTTTTGAAGATTTTAAACGTGAAATTCATCGCCTCATCATGGAGGAGTTTTTCGGCAAAGGCCATTTTGAACGCTTGTTTGCCCCACCAGCTGAAGGGCTCGACGAGGGCATCAACTTCGCCCCGATTATTGAACAAACCGATTTGTCCCCGGCGTTTGATGCGCTGGTGACCGTGGTGCAGAACTCCTCCTTCGGGGGCATGCTGAATATGGTCGGAGGCACGGAGGCACTGGAACCGCTCCGTCAGCCTTTCATCGACAAAATGCAAACTGCCCTCATTGCGCTGACCCAAAGCACGCCGTTTCAGGACACGGTCCGGGCGCAACTCCATAGCTCTGTCACGCAAGACACCCTCCGCACCCAAGTCGATGCCATGGTGCGACAGCGTCTGGAAGAGCTGACGCCGCAGATGGTGAAAGAGATTATGCAGAAAATGATCGACGAACATCTCGGCTGGCTCGTGGTCTGGGGCGGCCTTTTCGGCGGCCTCATCGGACTGGTGACCGCCTTTATTCCGTTTTTCTAATCTTGGGGAATACACGGATGAACCCATGGCAGCGTACACGCGAAGTAGCCGTCTTGTTTCTCAAGTTGGGAGTGTTGGCGTTCGGTGGCCCGGCGGCACATATCGCTATGATGGAAGACGAGGTGGTGACACGGCGTCAGTGGCTGACGCGGGCCCAACTTCTGGACTTGATTGGTGCGACCAATCTCATTCCCGGCCCGAATTCGACCGAACTCGCCATTCATATTGGTTATCAGCGCGCCGGCTGGCGTGGTTTACTGGTCGCGGGCGCGTGTTTCATCACCCCGGCGATGCTCATGGTCTGGTTGCTGGCAATGGTGTATGTACACTACCAGACCACCCCGCAGCTCGGCTGGGTACTGTATGGAGTGAAGCCGGTCATCATCGCCGTCGTAGTACAAGCAATGTGGCGCTTGGGACGCACAGCCATACGTGACGTCGCGACCGGCGCCGCGTGTGTCGGAGTCATCGTGCTCGCCTTGATGGGCTTGCCGCCCATCATCCTGCTCGTGTTCGCCGGTATGGATATCATGTTCGTGGCCAATCGGCAACGCCTCAGCGCCTCGCAACATCTCCTGGCGTGGGTCATACCGTTCTCCACCGCGACGCCAGCGCAGGCAGCTACGGCAACCACATCGACCACCGTTGGGCTCGCTTCCCTGTTCGGCGTGTTCGTAAAAATCGGGGCCGTGTTGTACGGCAGCGGCTATGTGCTACTCGCTTTCCTCCACAACGATTTGGTGGAACGCTGGCACTGGCTCAGCGCCCAACAACTCCTCGATGCCGTGGCCATCGGCCAAGTCACGCCCGGTCCGGTTTTGACGACCGCAACGTTTCTCGGCTACATGCTAGCCGGGCACCTTGGCGCGCTCGTCGCTACGCTCGGCATTTTCCTGCCCTCGTTTTGTTTCGTGGCGCTGGTGAATCCGATTATTCCGCGGCTGCGGAACTCGAAATGGGCCAGCGGATTTTTGGATGGCGTCATTGCCGGGTCGTTGGGGTTGATGGCTTTCGTGACCTGGAAGCTGGCGTCGACCACCCTGACGGACTGGCTTACAGGTACCCTGGCGCTCCTCAGCGCTGTAGCCCTCAGCTATTTCGGCGTCAATACGACCTGGCTCGTGGGAGGCGGCGCCATCGTAGGGCTTATTGTGCATCTTGTTGGACTGTAGCGGAGGAGGTATGAACCGCCCACTGGCGCTGCTCGCTTGCGTGGTATTTGGCGGCATCCTCCCGGTGCTCCTCGTTGTCCTCTGGCTCACCGAGCCGGCACCGGCCCCACCAGCACCGCGAGCCATGCCCCCGCCGATCACCCTACCGGAGGTGCCGCTGCCCACGGGTTCTGATCCTGCTAGCGTTGCGCTGCGCCAATCGATCCGTAACGGTGAACGCATCTACCATCGCTTGTGTTATCACTGTCACGGACGCCGCGGCACCGGCGATAACAACGAGTACATGGCGAGTATCGGGCATAAACCGGCGGATCACAGTGATCTGCGCGCCATGCAGAAACTCAGCGATGACGAATTTTTCATGGCGCTGCGCGATGGTGTCACAGATGATCGGGGATGGCTGACTATGCCCCCGTGGTCCTCAGTCCTGACCGCGGCCGAGATGTGGGATGTGATCGCGTATGTCCGACGCCTGCCTCTAGCGCCGGAACCACCAAGGGGGGGAGCCCAGGGAAGGCCGGGGTCGCCACGCCCATGATCCAATGGCACATCCATAATGACTATGCTACTGACGACCGTCACGAGGAAGGGTACACTTTGAACTCGGCTTCAAGATCAAGTGGAAAGTGCGTTGAGGAGCACAACACGATGCCACACACCAACACCGGAGTGTAAGGCAGCACACGAAGGAGCTTTGACATGGGAACCTTAGTACATGGCGTCAACCATATCGCCATTCTGACCGCGGACATGGAGAGATTTATCCGCTTCTATCAAGAGGCTTTTGGGGCCACCGTCGAACTCGATAATCCGAACCACGGTGGTCGTGAAGGCGAGCGCATGGTGATCATGTCCATTGGCGGTGAGAGCGAATTCAATGTGTTTGAGGTACCAGGCAATACCCAAGCGCGTGTCCAAACGCCGATGTTCGGGCGCGGGCGCATCGACCATTTCGGCCTCAATGCCAGCAGCCGGGAGACGTTCGAGCAAGTCCGCGAACGCCTGATGCAATTGGGGGCTACCGATGGCACCATTACGGACTTCGGTGCCAAGCTGAGCGTATTTTTCCGCGATCCGGACGGCCTGGAGGCCGAGGTGCTTTGGAACAAAGATGCCGCGGCACTCGCCAAAGGCGGTCAGCAGTAGTAAAGTATTCCCGCCGTAAGCAGCGGGGATACTTTACTTACCCGTTGTCTAGCGCTGCATGCCACATGGGTTCATCATGCGTCCTGAACCATGCTTACCGCCGTGCCGCATCGGTGCACCATGCTTCCGCATGCCCCTCTGACCCCTCATCCTCTTATGGTGCATCTTGCCGCCGTGCCCCATCATGCCTCCCCACACAGCGCGGAATTGCTTTTGCTGCTCGGGGGTCAGCAGTGCGCGGACATCTTGCATGGCTGCGATGTGCAGGAATCGTAGATCCGCTTCCTTCCCGGCGATAGTTTGCAGCATGGTCTTTACACGGGCCATATCGACTGGTTGTGCATCGAGTAGCTGCTGCAGATCAATGCTGGCCGTCTCGATATCGGCCTGAAGACGAATACCGTCTTTGGCATGGGTACGCAACAAAGCTTGTGCTTGTGTCTGCTGCTCGTCAGACAGCTCAAGCTGTTGGGTTAAGCGTTCCAACGTGTGTTGCACGTGCCCCATCATGCCACCGTGGCCCCTCATCATGCC
>CAJIAL010000333.1_pt1 | contig 15705 bp, 19 predicted proteins | sample 9199091 | NCBI WGS metagenome assembly CAJIAL01 (sample SAMEA7708270, study PRJEB35096) | sediment metagenome | biome: marine neritic benthic zone biome [ENVO:01000025]; feature: sediment [ENVO:00002007]; material: shallow marine sediment [ENVO:03000034] sea grass bed [ENVO_01000059] ... | reverse complement strand
TCTCGATAGGGAAAAAACTTCCCAAAAAGACGACAAAGATTTTCATCTGTGTGTCGAGACCGAGCCAGAGGATCAAGAGCGGCACGAGTGCGATACGTGGGGTGGCATAGAGGGCATTAATGTAGGGATCAATCAGGTATTCGACCTCACCGTGGCGAGTCCGTTCGCCATAGTATGGTTCGCACAATCAACGTGACTCTATGGAACGTTATGCGGGGTACGCAGTACTAGGCGTGCTCCTCTCCGGTGGCGAGCCATCGGGCGCATTCGGGGCCGAGTTCCTGGACAGCGCGCGTTTCGTACTGCAGCACTTCCTCCGGTGTGAGGGTATCCGTCCAACGGCCGTTCACGCCTTTATTGATGAACACCTGGGCACCGGCATCCCAGAAGGCGCCACCCAGTGGCACACTCTTCGTGGCGTTCTGCTTCATCCACTCGAAAGAGCAATATTCGAGAATCGCTTCCCACCGTGTTTCGTCAATGGGAATATCCAGGAAGGCGGCAATACGGCGCATCTGTCCTGGCATATCGCGTTTGAGATTCGCGAAGTGCACGAACAGGATATTCGGCAGCGCTCGAAGAGCCCACCAGGACCGGACGTTTTCCCAGAAGGGCCAGAAGGGGTGGCCGTCGCGATCGAGCCAATCGTGCCAGTACTGCCGGATGTCATCGGGAGGTGGCTCAATCGGCGGTCCGATGCGCCCTGGCGTCTTGTTGAGCGCGTCATACCATGTCTGATTGGCGTTCATATGGTGGTTGTAGAGACTCCACACCACGTCGCGTCCGTCACGCCCGATGTACAGGTACTTGGCCTGGGGTGAGTAGACCAGCGCATCGACGGGGAGGTGTGTCTTTAGGAAGCGGCGGTGCGTCTGGGCCTGCACCATCGGCAGCTTTACCTCCTTCGGAGGCACCCGGAGATCAAGCCAGGGCGACATGTCTGCGACCTCGAGATCCGGATCCCCACCAAACATCATCTGGGCGATGATTTGCTGCATCCAGGTTGTGCCGGACTTGGCGTAAGTTGAGATAATAATGTCGTCATCTCGAAAGTCGAAATCATTCCAAATGGTGGAATCAAAGTGATGATTGTGCAACTCGCGGGTTTTCGTAGGCCAGGGGATCGCGGTGCTCATAAGTACCTCCGTGTTGTATGTTCCACAGCCTCTTGCAGGTCTACCGTGGCAAACCGTTAGGTGATCCAATCCTACACCTTACCAAGCTCGTCGCGCTTCCCTTGGGATGACGACAGGCGGGCGAGGCTCGTCATGACCTGTCTCCTCTGGCCATCTTACCATGCTTATTTCGGTGGCCACATCTATGAGACCATAATAGTCCTCACACACGTTATTCCCCGCCATCGTCCCCGTCGTCTCCCCCGTCGTTCCCCCAGTTATTACCAGAAGAGCTATACCCGCGCTGCCGTGGCATGAACGGTTTGAGGAGAAAGGAGACGGCAAAAAACAACGCGGCCGCGGCACCAACAGGGTCCCAATACTGCACATAGCGCCCATGGACTAACCCCGACCACCAAGTCCAGAATCGCCTCGCGTGCGCCTCCAAGGCTTCAACGCTGTAGAACTGGAGAACGACCCAGCCAATTCCCACGAGGATGGCTAAGAGGATTAGGCGCGCCCCTGTTGCGAGCAACCGGCGTACGAGCCACTGTACAATCATGTATCACGAGTCCTTCTGATCACATAATGCCTACGATTCCGGCTCCTCCAAAAGAACTTGTATCCGTACTGGCCCGCAGTGTCGAAGCCTTCGTGAACCAGCCATACAGCAGGGTGAGCAAGTCGTGAGCTACTTGCCGCTTATCCTGCTGTCACCACAGGCGGCCAGGTTGTGCAAGCGGGTTGGCCATCGTCGGAGCTGATCCGAGAGGCATCACAGCGCTTCTTCCAGCTGAGGATATCAGTGGACGGGCGGAAAAATGCATTTTACAATGCTTATCCGGCAAGGTATCAAATGGAAATTTTGAGGCTGTATATGTACCCTGACTCACAGATCATTGAGGAGCTGGTCCAACGCATTGTCGAAGCAGTCCACCCGTTGCGCATTATCCTTTTTGGTTCTGCGGCCCGAGGGGAGATGGGAACGGATAGTGACCTCGATGTGTTGGTCATTATGCCTGACGGCACACACCGGCGAAAGACCACCCAGGAGATATACCGACACATGTGGGGCTTTGGTGTCGCGAAAGATATCGTTGTCGTGACTGAGAGCGATCTCCAGGCGTATGGTCACAATCCCTATATGATCCTCAAGAACGCGTTAGAGGAAGGCAGGGAATTGTATCATGCCGCCGGATAGAGACATACCTGGAAACCCGCAAGAATGGTTGGAACGTGCCAAAGGGCATCTGGCTTTGGCAAAACAACCCAAGCCTGAAGGGGCTTTTTGGGAAGATCACTGCTTTCTACTGCAACAAGCGGCCGAAAAAGCCCTCAAAGCAGTTCATCAACATATGGGTCTCGTCTTTCGCTATACCCACGATTTGGAGGAATTGGGCACCAGACTCGAAACCAGCGGTGTGTTCATACCACCTGTCGTTAGGGAGGCGGTTATTTTGACCCGGTACGCGTTTGAGACACGCTATCCGGGGCCGTTTGAACCTGTAACTGAGGAAGAATATCGAGAAGCTGTCCGTCTTGCCGAAGCCATGGTAACCTGGGCCGATAGCGTCATGACAGGCAGGTCACACAACGATTCTGATACAAGCCGGCACCAATAGGTCCTCTATTGAGCCCCGCAAGGCCGATGACTTCAAAACGTTCAGGGGGTATAAAGATCGAAGGTCGAAGGACCAGACGATGGTGATTTCAGGACAATGCCTCTAACAACGTCTTTGCTTCGTGAAGGTCCGCCGTGTCAAAGCCTTCCGTAAACCAGCCATACACCGGGGCCAACAGGTCATAGGCGGCCTGGTTCTTGCCCTGGGACTGCCACAGACGAGCCAGGCTGGTAGCAGTGCGCAGTTCCCAGGATTTGGCCTGTTGGTGGCGAGCGATATCCAGGGCCTTCTGAAAACAGTCTTCTGGAGTTAATTCTGCACTCCGCATTCCGCATTCCGCATTCAGAAGCAGTTCTCCCTTGAGACGGTACAGTTCCGCCCCGTAGAAGCGCACCTCGGTCTCGTCCATCACGGTCACTGCCTCAGCCAACGCGTTCAACCCCTCTTCGGGGTGTCCGCCTTCCCTATACACCTCAGACAGCAGGCCGAGGAAATACGTCTGGAACAGCCTGGACCCCGTAGCCAGCTCGGCGGTGAGTCCCTGACGGATCTCGGCTATGCCCGCCTCGCCCTGTCCCTGCATGGCCCGTGCCCAGGCGTGGAGGACCGTTCCCACGGTCAAGAAGAGTGCAAATCCATGTTCCATCGCCAGGGTCGTCAGTACCTCTGCCTGCTCATGCGCCGCCGGCGCCTCGCGTCGGCACTGATGCAAGATGGCTGCATGGAGCAGAGCGATAGACAGACTATAGGGGTGTGACACCTGCTGAGCCAGCGTGTGTGCCTCCCGGATGTTCTGCATGGCCTGGTCGGGATAGCCTAACTGCCACAGTTCCACGGCCAGATAGCCCCGAGAGACCACACCGATGTCAAGACCATAGTGCAATGCCAGGGCCTGGTGCTGCCGCGGGTCATAGATCGCGATCGCCTGGGTGTGGAGTGTACGGGCCGATGCCGGCTTGCCCAGCCAGAACAAAACGTTTCCTAGCTGAAAGTGGGCCAGCATGAGGTGCGCCGGTTCAGGCTGGGATTGGGCCAAGTGGAGCAGCTGCTCCCCGAGTTGGGATGCCGTCTGTAACTGTCCTGCTACCATATAATGCATCATCAACCCCCGCAGCACTGGAAAAAGCTGCACGGTGTCTCCGATCTGCCGACACAACTCCCAGGCCCGGGCGTAGGCACGTTCCACGTCTGGAACGGCGTACCCCTTGGTGGCAATCAACGCGGGGCCAAGCGTCACCTGGAGGTCCAGCTCCTGTTGCAGACACGCCGGCGTCTCCGGCAGCGCCGTCAGCAAAGCCAACCCTTGCGTCAGGTGCGCGATCACTTCGACATACGCCGAGCCCTGAAGGGCGCGCTGGCCCGCCAACTGCCAGTATCGGATGGCCACCTCGTCCTGGCCCGCTGCGGTGTAGTGATAGGCTACCAGCTCGGGCTGCGTCTCGACCAACTCGGGAAAGCGCGCCTCTAACAACTGGGCAATCTGGGCATGCACCTGCTGTCACGTGCTCTTGAGCAATGAGGCATACGCCGCATCCTGAATCAGCGCATGTTTGAAGAGGTATCGCGCCTGCGGTGGCCGCCCCCTCTGATACAGCAGCTCAGCTTCAACCAATTTGCCCAGGCCGCTTTGAAGGGTTTCATCATCCTGGGGCGAGATAGCACGCAGCAACTCGTAGGTAAACTCCCGCCCCAGCATCGCCCCCAGTTGCGCCACCTCTTTGGCCGTCTGCATCTGATCCAAGCGGGCCATGAGCGAATCCTGCAAGGTGTCGGGAATGGCGACGCGCAACAGTGGCCCGGTGAGCACATACCGGTCAGCTTCCTCCCGCAGCAGCTCGGACTCCAGGAGCATCTTGGTCAGCTCTTCGACATACAGCGGCACCCCATCTGTTTTGGCGACAATGTGCTCGACCACTTCTGCTGGCAATCTTTTGCCCCCCGACAGATGTGTGAGCAGCGCCTCGACCTGCGGGCGCTCCAGACGGTTGAGCGTTATCGGCGTCATGTGGGAGCGCACAGGCCATGGCGAGATAAAGTCCGGACGGAAGGTCAGGACAGTGAGCATCGGTACTGTCGGCGTCTGTTCGAGGACCAAACCCAGCGTCTCTAGGGTAGAGGGATCAGCCCAATGCAAGTCTTCCCACACGGCCAACACCGGCCGATGTCCAGCTTCCTCCAACAACCATCCCACCAAGGTATCTAACGTCTGCTGTCGTTGTTGTTGGGGAGACAAGGTCGGAGCTGGATACCGGTCTCCACTGGGAACCGAGAGGAGTATCGCCAAAAGGGGCACCGATGCTTCCAGGGGGAGACCCGTCGTGCGCACCACCTCTTCAAGCCGATCCAACTTGGCCTCTGGACTGTCGTCAGGGTCGAAACCAAGCATATGCTCCAGGTGCACGATCACGGGGTATAGGGCACTGTTGGTGTGATAGGGCGAACAGCGGAACATGAGCCGGGTATAGCCCTCGTCCACGACATGGGTACGCACTGCGGCCATCAACGATGACTTGCCGATACCGGCTTCGCCACTGATGAAGACGACCTGACCTAAACCTGCTTTACTCTGTTCCCAGCGCCGTAGGAGTAAGCCCACTTCCTCATCCCGCCCGACGAGAAACCCTTCCCCGTCTGGCGTGTGCTCTGCGTCGTCACGATGCACCGCAGTGGGGCCGAGCACACGGAACACCGGCATGGGATCGGCCACCCCCTGCAGATGCTGCGGACCCAGTGGCTCTGACACAAAAGTCCTGTGCACCAGCCGTTCCGTGGTGGAGCTCAACACTACGGCATTGGGCGCTGCCAATCCTTCAAGGCGAGCCGCGATGTTGACCGTTTCTCCGGTGGCCAGGTTCTCGTGCCGTCCGCCACCACCCATCTCACCCACCACCACTGGCCCGGTATGGATGCCAAGACGCACCGTGAGCTTTATCCCTTTTTCCTGTTCCAGGCGCGAATTGAGTGTCGTCGTAATGGCCTCGACAATACCCAGACCGGCATGCAAGGCACGCTGGGCGTCGTCTTCATGCGCCGCTGGCCAGCCAAAGTAGATCAGCAAGCCGTCTCCGAGATACTGGGCCATATGGCCTTCGTACTGGTGGATGACGTCAGCGGCGGTCTCCTGATAGGCGCGGATCACTTCACGCAGCTCTTCAGGATCGAGTTGCTGGGAGAGGGCGGTCGAGTCGGCGAGATCGCAGAACATCACGGTCAGCTGCCGCCGTTCGGCCTCGGGAGTCCTCGACGACGACTCGAAGGCAGTGTCAGACGCATCATGCGTGGTTTCCGCGTCGGCAATGGACGGGGGAGAGGCGGGGATTGCCGTAGACATGATCGTCGTGGCTTCTGGTGGTGCAGCGGAAGAGAGGGCTGATACGGCAGGCGGCGTAGCGGGTTGTGCCTCGCCCGTCCAGACCAAGACCTCGCCCTCTTCGTCGGTAACGAGCCGTCGTAGGGTGAGTTCGTTCCGCACTTCTTGCAGAAATCTGTCGTCAACCGCGAAGACATATTGAAGCCGACGGTACGTGACCCGCCTTTCGCGCTGTAGTAGCACCATTATGACTGGGAGTAGCGCGTGGAACCGACTCTCTGTATCTGTCGCAGGTAGGGGGTTTTGTTCCGGGAGGGGCTCTTCTCCTGTCCAGACAAGGCCGCGGTCCTCTTCATCTCTAATCTCGGAGTGGGCAAAAAGGAGCGCTTCCTTGAGTGCCTCAAAGCGGTCGTCATCCAATGCAAACTGGAGCTTGAGCGTCCGGTACGTGACTCGGCCTCGACGTTGTACCATCATGAGCGCTTGGTCGAGCGCCTCTTCGAATGTCACCGCCACGCCTCCTCGTCTCTGTCACGCCCTGCTATCTCCCTCTGCTGGGAACCATCATAACACAGGCGTATAAGCAGTACCGGAGAGGGCGTATAGAGTCTCAGTGAGTGTTATGCTCTCATACGCAGGCAGGTCAACTTGCATGCGCCCACCCATGGCTTTTCGGCTCCTTGTCGCTAGCGTGCGGGGTCATGTGTCAAGATCATATCATTTCCGCGACCCTTGCTCTCCTAACGGTCATGGCTTGCTGCCCATGGACCTCCTATTCTACTAAAATAGGAATACTAACATCATGGAGATCAGCTATGAAGCCCAAAAAAGCAGATATTCGCAAAGTGACGCGCGGATTCCAAATCACGCTGCCGACCAGCTTCCGCGAGCGGTATGGCGTTGAAATCGGTGACTTTGTCGAAGTCGTCGAAGTGCGTGGTGCGTTGATGGTCCGCCCGGTGACCTTTACCCGCCAGGATGCTCAGGCGGTGCTCGATGACTTTTTTGCTGACGCTGATGCCACAAGCGATCAGAGCGTGACAGTGGCCTCAGATGATGAGGCGCTGGCCATTGCACAGACTGAGATCAAGGCACGTCGAAAATCGGCAAAGCCTCGGAAACCGTAGATGATTAGCCCCCCTGAGGAACACTACGATACCGTATACATTTACAGTCCTCGGCAGTTCCTCGATCTGGTAGTGTCTGAGACCGAATGATCTCCTTTATCGTCCTGTTGCATCAACCCTGTTGGTAGTGCTACACAGGTAATTCTATGCCCGAGTAATTCCGAAAATAGACATTATTAATCAATGAGTTATGGTGGAAAATCTGCTCGTCAACATTACCTGTGTAGCACTATCCACATATCGAGGGTATGCCAATCAGATCAATTCTCCAACTCCTCTAGCAGCATCTTGGCCTCGTGGAGGTCGGCGGTATATCGCCCCCATGATACAAGCACAAATGAATCGCCTCAGGGGAGGTTGGGGGATATCCGGAAGCATATCTGGGCGACCGAGGGGGTCTTCATACTCTAACTGGCCTCGGGCCCGAGTGCTTATGGGATTATCTGCTTGTACCAGGACGCTGTTGCGATGCGGGCGACACTAGCACGACCGTGCAGGGCGCGTGTTGGCAAACCTGATAGGCTGTGCCTCCCAGTGGGGCGTCGACGATACCCCGCCGACTGTGAGCCCCTATGACCAGCAGCGCCGCCTGGAGCTCCCGCGCGACCTCCACGATAAGGTCGCGCGGATTCCCCACGCGTAATAGCGTCTCTACGGGCAATCCTTCGGCTTTGAGCGGCGCGACGTAAGCCGTGAGCTTGCGTTGCATAAGCGCTTCAGGATACGTACCAGGCGTTTCACCCGGAAAGCCCCCCATATGTCGATAGTCGTGATCATACACGCTGAGGACATAGAGCTGGTTGGCAGTGCTCCGGGCCTGGTTGGCTGCGACATCCCGCGCCGCCAAGGCATGTATGCTGTGCTGGTCCCAACGCTGCAGGGCCGCAGCTAACAGGATGATCTGCTCCATACTGCCTACTCCTCAAGACGCGCGAGGCTGGTAGCCGCGTGAAGTTCACACATCAGGGGTTTCAAGCTCCATACCGAGCCGGACCTTGCCGTATTGCTCGGCGACCGGATCCCACGTGAGGGAGTGATGATGGGTGCCAGCGTGGATATCCCGGTGGAAGCGCTGCAACGCGCTCGACTCGTAAATGCTGTGCCCACCGCTGGCCTCGAAGAGTCGGTTGACTGCCTGGCGGCAGAGCTTGGCCATATACGCCTGGTTGCGTCGATAGCGGGCGCGCTCTTCCAGCGTCGGCATGTCTCCTCGGCGTGCTCGGGCGATGATCTCTTGGGTGTCATGATGCAGGATGAGGCGGGCCGCGTCCACCTCGGCAGCCGATTCGCCCAGGCGCATTTGGGTGCCGGAAGCCTGCGCCATTTTGGTGCCCCTTCGTGCCGATACGGCCTCGCGTACACGAGCCTCAAAAACCTCTAAAGCGCCCTGGGCCATGCCCAGCACCGGCGAGGCGAGGGTGAAGGTCAGGATACTCCGCAGCGGGATGCGATAGTTGGCGGTGTCATGCACCACCCGACCTGGAGTCTGTGCCTCGCGCATATCCAGCATCGACAGGGTGCGATAGGTGGGCACGAAGACGTTGGCAACGCGGATATCCTTACTGCCTGTGCCGCGCAGTCCCGAGACGAACCACGTATCCTCAATGGTATAATCAGCGCGGGGAAGCAGCAGAAAGAGCGGCCCGTCGGGGCCATTGCCGACGAGCAGAACCCAGGTCGCCGCATCGCATCCGCTGGAAAAATCCCATTGTCCCGAAACGTGATAGCCACCAGGCACGGCGGTTACGGTACCTCGGGCGGGATTGAAGGACGTCGAGGAGAGCGTCTGCGGGGAGTCAGCCCAATACTCTTCTTGGGCTTGTTCCGGGAACATGCCTGAGATCCAGGTATGGCTGGCCCAGACGCCATAGCACCATGCGGTCGAGCCACAGCCGCGCCCGAGTTCGGCGGCGATATCGAAGGCGACATCGAAATCAAAGCCCAGCCCCCCGAAGCGTGTGGGCTTGACCGCCCGCAGCACTTCAGACGCATGGAGGGCGTCGACGATGTCGTCGGGAATGCGCCGCAATTCTTCGGTCTCGGCGGCGCGCTCTCGGAGCATCGGCACCAAGGCGGCGGCTCGGTGTACCAATTTCTGTCGATCAATCATTGCATCACCCCACATCCTCTGACGACGGCTGCATAGGTCTCCTCCTCCAGTACACAGGCAGGCTCTCGGTTATCTGGCATGGTTATGATGTCGTGCCTTCGCGTGTGGTCGCACCAGTTTCGGTGAGGTTTCCGGCCACGCCCTGCGTGATCGCCTCCAGGTCGAAGTCGTACACCCGTGCCGTGTTCAGTCCCACCACCTTGGCCCGTTCGTCCGCCGGCACGCCTTGGAGAATATGGTCCAGCACCTCACGCGACCGGGGGAAGGTCGACTCGCTGTGCGGGTAATCCGATCCCCACATGATATTGTCGACGCCAATCACGTCCCGCAGCCGAATGCCAATGTCATCTTCCTGAAAGCTGAGCACGACGTTCTGATAATAAAAATCGCTCGGCGTCATCTGGTTGGCATAGCGGTAAAACGCCTCTTCATGGCGCTCGCGATAGGCGTACTCCATGTTGGTCAACACATACGGCACCCAGGAGAGCTCGAATTCCACAATCGCCAGGAGGAGTTTGGGATAGCGCTCGAACACTCCGGAAAAGATCATGTCGCACATCGACAGCGCCGGCAGAAACGCCTTGGTGGCGCGGCGGCTCGCGTCATGCAGGGTTCTCGCGACGGCCCCCGTAGGGTTGCCCTCACGCCGAGTGGCGGTGTGCAGACTGAGCGGCATCTGTAAATCCTGCGCCGCAGCCCAAAACGGCTCGTACTCCGGCTCCAGATAGCGCCGGGCTTCGGGCGGGTATTCCGAAATCATAGCGCCGCACAGCCCCAGCTTGGCGGCGCGCTCCAGTTCGCGAATGCCTTCCTGGATGTCATCCAAGTTGAGCATAGCCAGGCCCTTGAGGCGCTGCGGGTCGGTGCTGCAGAACTCGGCCAGCCAATCGTTGTAGGTCCGGAAAATGGCCGCCTGCAGGGTGGTATCGGGCACCTTGAAGAGGGATAAGCCCAGCGACGGGTACAGCACCTCGCCATGCACGCCGTCGATGCCCATGTCGACGAGGTGTTGCGTGGGATCGTAGCCGCCCGTGTGCACATCGTCGAAGCGGCCGTGGTCGGAAATTGTTTCCGGAGCGTCAAATCGCGCTCCGGCATTGGAAATGAGGCCAATGCCGGCGAACAGCTGGCCGTCTTCGATGACGATGCGATCGACCTCGCCCACCCGTTGCAGACGCGGGGCACGGTCGCGCAGGGCTTTGTCAATACGGGTCGTCCACAGATCCGGCGGTTCGAACACATGGGAATCGGATGAAAGAATAAGGTCATTGGGCATCACGTTCTCCTCGGTGGTTCTTTCGCGTGGAAGGGTGACGTTGGGCTCCTCCTCGGATGTTTCGGGGCTGGCATCTTATGGTAGCAGAACACCCGTTGCGACTCCATCCACGTTTACAGGGAACGTGTTCCCGCACCGGCGCCTCTGGTACTCAGCCGCGTCTAGCGCTATACTGAGCTGCTGCATACCCCCGGCGTTCCGTGTTCTTGGGAGTTGAGAGCCATGGCTGAACTGGTCGTAGACATCGTGGCATTTCAAGACGATTGGTTCGACAAATACGAACAGGAGCGCCTGTGCTTGCAAGCCGTGGTCAAGGATGTCGCCCAGGGCATTGAACACATCGGCAGCACGTCTGTCCGGGGGTTGGCCGCCAAACCGATTATTGACATTGCCGTCCGCCTCGCAACGGTACAGCAGGTGCCGGAGCTCCTCGAAGCGCTCGCGCGTCTCGACTACGTGTACGAAGGAGAGTACGGCTTACCTGGGCGGCATTTCTTTACCAAGGGTGAGCCGCGGGCGTTTCACCTGCATCTCGTCGACGACACCACCAATCATTGGCGGCGCTGGATCGCTTTTCGTGACTTGCTCAGGCGTAACCCGGCTCTGTGCCAAGCCTATCAGCAACTCAAATGCGACCTGGCGCGTAAGTACCGATTCGACCGTGCCCTATACAGCGACAGCAAGAGTGATTTCATCAACGCGGCAGTGCAAGGCCTGATCTGAGACTCTAACGTCCTCATAGTGCCCGCGGTGGCGGGGGAAGAGCGATGAGCTACATCATGGTCGACGTGGAAGCAGACGGGCCGATCCCCGGAGCGTACTCGATGATTGCTCTCGGCGCGGTCGTGGTCGATGACCGTCTCGATCGGACGTTCTATGGCTGTCTAAAGCCGATGACAGACCGCTGGCAATCGGGGAGTTTAGAAATTAGCGGGTTTAGCAGGGAGGATACCATGACGTTCGATACGCCGCGTGACGTTATGGTGCGGTTTGATGCGTGGTTGGCGACGGTCACTACCGCTGAGCTGCATTTTGTTTCCGACAACAACGGCTTTGATTGGCAGTTCGTCAATTTCTATTTTCACCACTTCTTGGGGCGGAATCCGTTTGGCCACTCGTCACTCAACCTCGGGTCACTGTATAAAGGGGTGGTGCGCAATATGGCCGAGAATTTCAAGCATCTGCGCCTCACGGCACACACCCACAATGCCCTGGACGATGCCCTCGGCAACGCCGAAGCGTTGCTGGCGATATGCAGGCAGTACAACGTGACGGTCGAATGGTGACCCCTTCTCACCCTTTTGCTTACAGCGATGCTTCGCGGGTGTCGCCCCACTTGCTTATTCCCCAATATATTCCGTTAAGAACTCGGCAGCGCGGTCGAGGCAGGCCGCAATCATCGCTTCCCCTTTCTCCCGCGTTGCGTGAGTGGCATCGCCGAGGCAGCCGTTGGTGGTAAGGGTGTCAAAGCTATACGGGTAGCTAATCTTCCGTGCTCCACCACCCGGATTCAAGGGATATGGATAGCCTTTGACCTCGCCTTTGGCGAGCTGTTCGGTCTTGACGATATGGGGTGCCAGGTACATCGACAGCGACACTTCAATCTCGCAGGCATGTCCCCAGACATCGCTTACCACGTATTCCTTGGCGACCTCCGGCGCCAGGGTGTAGAAATCGAGATGCGCCACTTCCACCCCGAGTTCGCGTTTCAGCCGTACTAGACTCATCCCTAAGGTGGCCGCATTGCCCCCATGGCCGTTGACCAAGAGGAATTTCTGCAGGCCGTGATGGTGCAGACTCTCGATCACATCACGCAGAAACGCATACAACGTTTCCGGGCGTAACGTCAGGCTGCCGGGAAATTGCATGTGATGATCGGAAATGCCTATGTGCAACGGCGGAGCGAGAAGTACCTGGGGATAAAACCGCTCCGCCAGCTTGGTGGCAAAGGCGTGGGCCTGGGCCGTGTCGGCCTGCATGGCCAGATTCGGTCCGTGCTGCTCGGTCGAGCCCACGGCGATCACGGCGACGCGCACGGTTTCCAGAGCCTGTTTGACCTCGGGCCAAGACATCTGCGACAAGGTATACACCGGGTGTTCAGACATGGTGGGTCTTCCTCCGGTATTGTTGATGTTACCGCGCGGGAACACATGCGCTGCGCGGATAGACACGACGCTGCCGCGAGTGTTCCCGCCATTGTAGTGTGCAGCGCTTAATCCGCCGCGGCGGTGGCGGATTGGGTAAACGCCGGCATGACTTCCTCACCGAGGCGGCGAATTTGGTCTTTGAACTCTGCCAGCGGCATGCCTTCGGGATATTGGAACATGACATGTTCCAAGCCGGGGTATTTGGCTTCGAGTTCACGCAGTTGTGCGATAAAGTGGTCGGGCGGGCCACACAGCCAGGCTTTTTGCTGCACGCCGTCTTCCACATGCGGTAAGCGCGCCGGCGCCCCGGGGGTACCCCACATACGTCCCTCTTCATCGGTGTAGCGGACGAAGCCAAAGGGGGCGAACCACTTGTAGCGCTCATCGTGATAGGGCCGCACCCGCTCCATCGCCTTTGCTTGCGTATCATCGATGCAGAACCCCATGCCGAGGCAGGTGTTTTGCCCTAACGCCAGCTCCCGGCCATATTTCGCACATTGTGCTTGATACTCGTGCATGATTTGCTCGGTGAGCTTTTCGCCATTGAGCGACAGCATGGCGTTGATGCCGTGTTTGGCCATAAACTCGATGCTGCGTCCGCTGGAGACCGGCTGCCAGATTTCCACCGGGCGGTTGACCGGCCGGGGGACGAGGGTCACGTCTTGGAGATCGTAGCCCCGGTATTCGACCGGCGCCGGAATGGTGTAATGTTTGCCTTTGTGCGAGAACGCGTCCTCGTTAAAAGCTTTGAGAATGATTTCGACTTGTTCTTCGAAGAGTTCGCGGTTGGCTTCTTTATCTAATAACGGCGCCCCGAGGGATTCGACTTCGCGCGTCTGATAGCCGCGTCCGACGCCAAAGATCATACGGCCACGGGTGAGAATGTCGGCCATGGCATAGTCTTCTGCCAGGCGAATTGGGTGCCACATCGGCGCAATATTAAAGCCGCAGCCGAATTTGAGATTGGTGGTGCGCGCCGCTAGATGGGTGCCCAGCAGAATCAGGTTGGGGAAGCACTCGTAACCCTCACGTTGGAAATGATGTTCCGCCCCCCAGAAGGCGTAGTAGCCGAGCTCATCCATGAGTTCGGCAATTTCCTCCGCCATGCCGAAGCACTCAACCAGACGGTCGTTGCTGTAGAGGCGATCGTTGGCCGGCACGCCGTCGGCCCCGACGTTTTCCAATTCGATTTGTCCGACGTAAAATACCGAAAAATGTTTGATCATCGCGGATCTCCTTTCGTGTGTCTCGGTGTGTGAGCGAGGTAGTGTGCGCGTGCCGACTGGCGTGATCGAGGTGATAGCTGAGTAATGCCACAGGCAGCAGATGGAACCTCTTTGTCTTGGTGAACTGGCCTATGTTACTCTGTTGTGGGCCTCTCGTCCATATTGTCCTATGCTAATCCGATAGAGCCTTCCGAGGAGACTCCGATGGCGGACACACACTTTGATCCGAAAACCGAACGCTACATGATTGATCACATGAATCAGGAGCATTCAGCGTCCGTTTACTGGTATGCCAAGGTCTACGGGAATCTCTGGGACGCCGAGGAGGCGTGTATGATTGCGATCGACAAGGAAGGTATGGACCTGGATGTGGAAACGCCGCACGGTGCGCAGCGCATTCGCATTCCGTTCGATCATCGCCTTGCAGACGACGACGATGCCCAGCACACCTTGGTTGAGATGTCGATCAAAGCCCGGGAGATCATCATGAGTCAACGCAAACAACACCAGGCCGAGTAGGGGGAGGCTGACCTCCCGGGACGCTTTGAGTTGCAAGGCTCAGACGGCTACGGGAAGAGGACTTCGCCCGTGTCCGCATCTTCGACGGTGATGGCCGACACGGGACAATTTTCCGCTGCTTCCAAAGCCTGCTCCGCTGTGTCCCCGGCCGAGTCCTTCACGTATGACTGCCGTTCGTCATTAAGCCCAAAGACATTCGGCGCGTATTGCTCGCACATGGCGTTGCCCACACACACGTCGTGGTCCACCGTGATTCGCAACTTCTGAGCCATCGATTTCTCCTTACATTGCGTTGCGTCTTAGTTCCAGGTCACGGGCATGGACTTGATCGAGCGGAAGGTAATACTCGGCTGATACGCGAGTTCTTCCTGCGCTAAGTGCAGCGTGTCAAACCGCTGGGCCAGGGCGCGGAACGCTTCTTGCCCTTCCAAGCGCGCCAAGGTTGCGCCCAGACAGTGATGAATGCCCGAGCCAAACGCCACATGCAGATTCGGATGGCGCTGGATGTCAAACGTCTCCGGTTCCGGAAATTTCTCGGGATCGCGATTGGCGGAGGTGATAAACCACCGAATCCGTTCATCTCTCCTCAGCACCTTGCCGCGCATTTCCACGTCCTCTGCGGCAATGCGTTGAATCGACTTCACGGGCGCATCGTAGCGCAGACACTCTTCCGTGGCCGATTTCATCAACTGGGCCGGATCCTGTTTGAAGAGTTCCCACTGCTCCGGATGCTCGACGAAGGCCAGCGTCCCGTTACAAATGAGGTTAATCGTCGTCTCGTGCCCGGCTAACAGCAAGAGGATAGCATTCGCCACGACTTGATCGCGGGTGAACACTCCCGTGGTTTCGCCGCTTGCCAGCACGGAGAGCAGATCGTCGCCAGGGTTGGCGATACGCTCAGCCACGAGGGGCGCGAGGTACTCTTGTAACTCCTGGATGCCTTCGGTCAGCGGCTTCATGCGGTCGGCTTCCCCCCGGCCGATGAACAGGAGCTTTTCGGCCAATTCCCGGATGAAGCGGCGGTCCTGATTGGGCATGCCCAACATCTGCGCGATGACGAGTAACGGCAGGGGCGTGGCGAAGTCGGCCATCACATCCATGGACCCTTTCTCTTCCGCTTCGTCCAGTAGCTCTCGAATAACCTCGATGACCATGGGACGCCAGAGCTCCATCGCCTTCGGATTGAAGTAGCTGTGCAGGACCTTGCGCATGTCGGCATGCTCGGGGCGATCGTGTTGGATAAACCATTCGGA
>CAJIAL010000119.1_pt1 | contig 15713 bp, 16 predicted proteins | sample 9199091 | NCBI WGS metagenome assembly CAJIAL01 (sample SAMEA7708270, study PRJEB35096) | sediment metagenome | biome: marine neritic benthic zone biome [ENVO:01000025]; feature: sediment [ENVO:00002007]; material: shallow marine sediment [ENVO:03000034] sea grass bed [ENVO_01000059] ... | reverse complement strand
GCCAATCCTTGAGTGATCATGTGCTCGCTCCTATGCATAACCTCGGCGGGGACAGATGGCCATCTGTCCCCAAGGCATGTGTTGTCGTAGTGCCGCAGGGAGGTATTCTACCATAGGCTCAAGGTAGACAGTGGCTGCCCTCGACCGAGGCATGTGTGGACGAGCGGAGCCGTGTGTTTTACAATGCGCAAACCCGGTCCTGCAAGCGACTGGCCCGATGAGTCACCAAAGGTGGAGAGCACGTGATGGACCTGAAGGGGAAGAAGGCGATTGTGCTGGGCGGCAGTTCCGGCATCGGCTTGGCGGCAACCAATCAATTAGCGGATGAAGGCGCCCAGGTGGTGGCAGTCAGCCGCAATCCGCAACGGGCTGAGGCTATGGTGCGTGCCGGCGTGACGTTATACGCCAGTGATGTACGCGATCGTGCGGCCTTGAGCGCACTGTTTGCCGCGCATGCCCCGTTCGACATACTCGTCAATGCCGCCACGGGGGGTGTCCGGGCGTATGGTCCCTTCTTGGAGATGGACCTCGACGGGTACCAGGGCTCGTTCGATAAACTCTGGGGATATACCAACTCGGTGCGTCTCGCAGCCGAGCATATGGACGAGCGGGGTGCGATTGTTCTCGTCAGCGGCACCCCTGCCCGACGCGCCAAGCCAGGCCATGCGGCGCTGGCGTCTGTGGGCGGAGCGGTCGAGGCGTTCTGCCGTGCAGTGGCTCCTGAAATCGTGCCGCGTCGGATCAATGTCGTGTCGCCCGGCGTCATCGATACGCCCATGTTCGGCGACGACGGCGCGCAACGTCAGCAGACGCTCGCAAACTCCACGGCGAAGCATCTTATCCCGCGCCCTGGCACCGCTGATGAAGTCGCGTCTGCTATTCTGTTTCTCCTCAAGAACGATTTCGTCACGGGCACGACAGTCGATGTGGACGGAGGCTGGTTGTTAAGCTAACGCCTGAACCTCCGGGACTCTATGGAGTGGCCAGAGGGCAGGGGTAAGACGAACACGGTGGAATGATCGCATCGCTGTCATTCCACCGCGGCTACTCTACGACGTCTGTGGTGCGGTATAGGCGCTACTGCGTAACACCTCACCCGGCAGATCGCCGGTCTCCTGATTGCCGTTGAGCAGCACGCGCCCATTGACGATGGTGTGGTGCATACCCTCGGCCTTTTGGATGAGGCGGGTCTCACCGCTCGGCACGTCCTGGATCATTTCTTTTTTGCCGATTTTGAGCTGATCGGGCGAGTAGACAATGACATCGGCCTTCATCCCCTCGCTGATCAGACCCCGGTCGCGCAAGCCGAACACATTGGCCGGTACCCAGGTCCAGCGGCGCACGGCCTCTTCCAAGCTCATAGTCTGTTGCTCGTGCACCCAGTGGCGTACGCAGTAGGTCGGCTCGCCGGATTTGCATTCGTTGTTGATATGGGCGCCGCTATCGGAGCTGCCGAGGATGACAAAAGGGCTGTTGAGCAACTCGCCCTGCACGGCTTCGTCTTCTGCCAACACAGTGATGGTGCGGAAATCCGTGGCGAAATCTTCCTCAAGAGCGAGGTCCGTCATCAGATCCGCGACGTGCACCCCTTGCTGCTTGGCCAATTCCAGCACGCGCTTGCCTTCCATCCACTTGTTTTTCTCCAGGTGGGTTTCCAGCACGGTCACCGCTTCCCAGCGGATCGGTGGGCGAATCTGGCCCTTGGTCGACGTGGTCTGCGGATTGTCAATGGCATGGCGCAAGGCAGGGCGCACACTCGGGTCGGCAAATCTGGCCTTGCGTTCCTCCAATGGCAAGCTCATGATGTCGCGCCAGGTCTCCAGCCCGTTAAAAAAGCTGGTGCGTTTGTAATTCACCACCCGGTCGAAGGGTTGCAGCGTGAGATTGGCGAGCACCGTGGCGCCCTCTTTGGCGAGTCCAGCCATCCAGGCTTGCTCCTCGCGCCACAGATCGGGTTTGAACCATTTCCAACCATGCCCCAGCCAGAGAACGGGCCGGCCGCTGCGCAGCGCCAGTTGCCGCAGCAACTCGCGGTCTTCTGCGGTGATGCCAAAGACGGCGTTGGGCGGAATAATTTCCATGGCGCCCGTATGGTATTCCGCCATCACTTCGGCAAAGGCGAACAGCTCATTGTCGTCAGCATACCGACTCGGGACGGGGGCACCGGTCGGGCCGACGTGCGTGGGTGACACGCTCGTGGTCCAGCCCCAGGCGCCAGCTTCCATAGCCTGGCGCACTTCGTGCTGCATGGCGGTGATTTCATCGGCGGTTGCGGCGCGTTGCCCGGCGGCTTCGCCCATGGTGTGGACGCGAATCGCACTATGGCCGAGCAGCGGCATGAGATTGATGCCAGTTCGGTTGTCCAGTCGGTCCATGTACTCGCCAAAGGTCTGCCAATCCCAGGGCAACACCGCATCCAGGGTTGCCATGCTGACCTCTTCCACCTGGCTAAAAATCCCGGCGACTGCCTGGCGGTTTTCTGGCCGACACGGGGCCAGGGTGAGGCCGCAATTCCCCGTGACCACGGTCGTCACCCCGTGCCAGGACGATGGGGTGCCCATGGGATTCCACCACCAGTGTGGGTCGTAGTGGGTGTGGATGTCGATAAACCCGGGGGAGACGGTCAGGCCGTCGGCATCGATGACGGTGTCGGCTGGGGCGTTGATGCGTCCCCTGGCCACGATCTTGCCGTCTTTGATGGCCACATCGCCGCGTATCGCAGGGAGGCCTGAGCCATCGACGACGTTGCCGTTCTTTATGAGGATATCATAGGCCATGGTGTACTCCCCTCTCTTCGTGAATTGTCAGATCGCGCGTTGCGTGAACACAGGAGGATGTCAAACGCTCTCTACTGTATCAGAAAAGAGAAAGTCTGCCGAACCCCATGCCGAGGTCGCAGAAGTCCCCCCCACGCTGCGCCGCAAAGGTTGGCACCGCGGCGTCAATCGCATAGCCACCCATCGCCAGCATCTCCAGTCCGGCGGCTTAAGCCAGGGGCATACTCGCGGTAATTGACGCCGGCAGCATGTCGCTGCTCCCCCATTCTTTCGCGATGCTCGGCCGCAGTCAAGACCATGCAGCCATGGTGAGCGCATGTGAGCAAGCGGGGGGAGGTGCAAGATTCTCTGGCAGCACAAGGTGGAATATGCTATCTAGGCTTGGTCTCAACAGTGGCTTGATGCTGACAACTCCGGCTACACGTGTAGACAAAGCCTTGCGTCCGGTGCTCTTGCGGCATCGGCACCGGTAGTGACGCAGCATGTGTTCAACCGCATCAGCGTATGAACTGGCCGATGTATCACATGGTGGGAAGAATGACGTGAGTAAGCCGGGCGTGGATGAACTACTCATTCGCTGCGTGTTGGATCACGCATTGCTACAGCGATTGAGAAACGCACCGGAGAGCGTGTTCCGGGAATATGAACTGACGGAAGAGATGCAAGAAGTGCTTGCGCATCCGGACAAACGATTGCTCTGGCTGTTGGGGATGGTGGTTCAAGAGCAAGCGCGTGATAACCCGGCGGCGCATTCGGACACGACGCATACCGTCGAGGCCTCGTTGGACGAGCCGGCGACTTCCCAGGTCGTGAGCCGACCTTCAGGAGACACACCTCCAGTTGTTCCGCTTGCCGCGTCGCGGATTGCTCTTCGCCTGGTGCCTTACGTGCAACAGCATCCGGAAGCAAGCGAGACGGCCTCTCAGCGGTCGCAGGTGACGGTGACGTACGCGGCCCACCTGGACCAGTTGCCGGCCGGAACTGAAATGGAGGATTTACCAGACGTTCCGCAGGTGGCCGCACCGGGACAGCCTGTGCAGCCACTCGGTTTCGTGGTGACTGTCCAGCCGAGGGTGTGGGCGGATACGGCGGGAAACCAGCAGATCACGTTCTCGGTGGCGGCGCGCCTCCAGCAGGATGCGGCTCCTGCGCACATGCCTGGCACGCCTGCAACCCGTGCTCCCGCCACACTGTCGCCATGGTGTCACGATGTCGATTCGCCTGGCGTGAGAATGGCGGCAGCACGGGTCCACGATTGTGCGGAACACGAGCGTTACGATCGGCTGCTTGATTTGATCAAGGTGATGGTTGCGGCAGAACCCGCCAGGGAGACAGATCGGTGACTGATATCTATATCGTCGGTCTTGGTGTGATGAGCATTCATCAGATCACGCGCGAGGCGGAGCAGGCCATTGCCGCGTCGAACGAAGTGCTGTACCTCGATACCGGCGTTGCGACGCGACGATATCTGGAATCGCGCTGCGGCCGCGTGACGTCTCTGTACGAATCGAGCTACGTCGAAGGTGCCCATCGACTGCAGGCTTATCACCACATGGCGGCCTCGGTCATTCATGCTGCGTTGACGCATCCGCCCGTGACGTTTGCCATTCATGGGCATCCGCTCGTCGCCGTGTACGCACCGTTTCTGGTCAGCGACATGGCGCAGGTGTTGGGACTGCGTGTCGAGTTGTCCCCGGGGGTCTCTGCCATGGACAGCGTCTTTGCGGCGCTGAAGATAGACCCGTGCATTGCAGGGATGCAGATGTATGAGGCCACGGATCTGCTGTTGCGCCGTCGTCCGCTGCAAACCGACGTGCCGGCTTTGATTTGGCAAATCGGCACTCTGGAATCACGCTTGCACACCACACACGTTTCGCGTCCTGAACGCTTCGAGCGTTTCGTGCGCTACCTCGGGGAGTATTACCCAGCTGACCATCCCCTGCTTGCCGTGTACACCCCCCCTCATCCGCTCATGCCAGCCGAGGTGCTGCGTTTTCCCCTCCAGGACATGCCCCAGCATGCCGCCGCGATTCACGCGGGGTTTTCCCTCTATGTCCCTGCCTGCGGACAGCGGCCGATTCACGATCGCGACTTACTGGCCAAGGTTGACAGCCTCGATCATCTGAAGCGCATAACGATTGCTTAGGACAGGCGTGGTGGCTGTTACTGTCGATGGCCAACCAGCCACTACTGCGTAGCCCAGTTGAAGTGCGTTACGATGGACGCGTCCCTGGGTTCCCAGATCATCACGGATAGGACGTTTAAAAGCCTTTTTCGCCCCGCTACCCCGGCCCCCCACGCTGCGCCGCAGCCGACCACGCCCTGGTCCCCCGGGGCCTTCTGAGCGCTCTTCCCGACGAGCAACCACTTGCAATGAGGTGACTTCCGTAGCAGGCCCCCGCGCCTGCCTGAGCCGCGCAGCCTGTGACAGCGCGTGCCGCGGCTACGAACTGCCCCAACCGGAGGTGTCTCGAGGGCTGCTCCCGGAAGCGGCGCGACAACAGAGCGTTTGGCATGCCTATCCGTTCGCGTTACCACAAGTGCACGCTCGGGGCGGATCTCCGGAATGGCGCCAGATGGGCCACCGGGAGAAGGCGCTGGGATGTTCCAAGGGCGTTTTCTGGTCTTGCGCTGCCGGGTTGCCAACACTAAAATGCCTTTTGTTTTTCCTATACTCGCATTCCTCCAACAAGCAGTAACAGCTACAGACGGACAGCCTATGGAAACCGGACAGCGCCGGAATTTCGAACGCAGCTTCGAAACGCGCCTCGACCACGTCCGACTGCACACGGACCGTGCGGCCGACCTACTGGCTAGGTCACTACGAGCGAAGGCCTTCACCATTGGCCAGGAGATCTTCTTTCGCCGTCGTCCTCCGATGCGTACACATCCCCATTGCACAAGGGTCGAAATCGTCGCGAACCGGACGAGGCGTGAGATTGCGAGCCCTTATTTGCTGTGCGTAGCACTTAGTGGCCAACGATAATGGCGGTATCATCCAGCAGCCGCGCGCCGCGCTGCAACGCATCGACCAGACGATTGCGCTCCCGAATGAGCGCCGTATGCAAGAAATGATAGTCAGACGACCCCGGTCGCAGATGTTGCAGATCCGCCAGGCGGCTCAATCCCGGCAGCACCGGTTTTTGCAGTGCGGGATCTTGAGCGTGAAGCCCTTCAACAGCGTACAGCACGTTGTTGACACACCGGCAGGCGCCAAGCATCGCCTGGTTCACGCGCTGTACCATGTCGTCGCCAGTGGTCAGAGATGCGGCGCTTGACAGAGCCGTGGCGGCCGTGCTGAAGGTGTACGCAGCACGGCGTACTGGGGTCACGTCAAAGCCAGTCGTATCCCCTTGCACGATTTCGTCGATGCGCTGTACCACATGCTCGCCTATGGCAGCCATATCGAACGGCAGCAGGTCGCTGGTCGACAGAGCGTCGAGAAGTTCGAGATAGATCTCGGTATCGGTGGCCAACACCTCTTCGGACCACTTGTCGATGGTATCGGCTTCCGTATGCCACCACCAGGCACCGGCGCAACCACCGACGAGAGCACGATCCGGGTTACTCGGGGATAACATACTGTAGGCGCCCATCGAGGTAAGACCGGCATTGAGAAACGACTGATCGCCAGCGCGATAGGGGCGTTTCACCGGGGCAGTCTGGCCGGAGATGGTCTCGATCGCCCCGAGCACCACCGCTTCGACTTCGGCCGTAACGTAGCGCGCTTCATACTCCGTAGCGCCCTTGACGCCCGGGGAGTCGATATTCAGATACCCGATGCAGTTGGCCATCAGGTCTTCAAAGCATGTGTCGATGTACCAGGTCGAGCCAGCGTAGCGCCCTTGTGAATGGCCCGGCCACCAGCAAAAACGCACGCCGTGTTTGAGCGCCTGGCGGTTTTCTTGTAACAGCATAGCCAGCTCCATCAGGCAGGCGTTGCCGGTGGCATTGTCGGTGCAGCCGACATGCCAGGAGCAATGGTGCCCACCCACCATGGTGAACAGCGGGCTCGAGGTGGCCGGATCGATCTGGGCGGTGAGCAGGTGGATGGTCTCCCACCGGGTGTCGGTGCTCGCTTGCATGCGCACCCGCACCGGTCCCTGAGCGCATAACGCAACGAGCTTTTCCCCGTCGCGGTTGTTGATCGAAATGCTGGGCATTTGTGGCAGACGCACCGCCGACTCGGGCGTCGCCGTACCCCAGACGCCGTTGACGGTCATTTCGTGCACCGCATCTTCGTCACTCGGCCAGAGAGCGATCTGGGCCAGGGCGCCGGCTACGTGGGCCGCGTAATAGCCATCCGGGCCACCGCTACGCGACAGGACGATCTTGCCACTGACGTCAATTCCTGCGTAGACATTGGCCATTTCGTGTTTGCGATAATCGAAGATCGTGCTCCCCTTGCCGCTTTCTGAGGCTTTTTCAACGTAGAGCAGTTCGCCTTCCAGTCCGCCGGTAGGGGTCGTCGGGCTGAACGCACGGGTTTTGCACGAAATCGACACCCTTTCCGGCGCCACGACGTCGAGCGTAGTCCCCAGCGGTTGACTGATCCAGGCGGGAAACGACAGTACCTCGGTCCTGACCCCGGCTTGTTCCAATTTGTTGCGCATGAACTCGACACCCGCTATCTCGCCTGGATAACCGGCCGGGCGTTCGAACTGGCAGATGCCCTCGACAAAACGGCGCAGGCGATCCCTGGATATCTGGGGACGCAGAGACATAGCCAGTGACATAATCAATATCCTCCTCCGGATGTTGTACGGAACGACGTGTCAAGCTATCCGGCGGTGAGAGCCCTGAGCAGTTGAAGTGGTGCATGAATCCCGCCGCCAATCTTGACACCCGTTGAATATGTCTTCGAGGCGTGGGCAGTATAAACCACGTCATCCAACGGGGGCAAAGTATAAGGATACGAAAGGCTGTTTGTTTCTGGTTGCTAGCGCTTACCCGGTCCACTATGATGGGCGCCTATCGACATGACAACGATTCATAGGAATGGGTACATGATCTACGACTATCAGGTGTATGCCTTACAACCGGGGTGGTGTAGATTACTATGGGGGAGTCAGCGCCATGCATCACACTGAAATCCATCCCGACATCGTTGACATCATCAAGCAAAAACGCGGCGGTAAGTTCCATGTCCACGATACGCTCGACCCATCCCGCACAGCCCTGGTCGTGGTGGATATGCAGGTGGCCTTCTTACAACCCGGTCTACCCTCCGAAGTGCCCATGGCCCGGGAAATCGTGCCCACGATCAACCGTCTAGCCCGTGCGTTTCGGGACAGCGGTGGCGCCGTGGTGTGGGTCTATAACACGTTCACCGAAACCATCTTTGAGGAGTGGTCGTCCTTCCTCGGGGGGACCTATGCGCCTGAGACGGCGCGAGCGGTGGCGGAGCAGCTCATGGAGGGGGCGGAAGGGCACCCGATTTGGCCCGAAATGGAGGTTCGCGACGAGGATATCCGGGTGGCCAAGAATCGCTTTAGCGCCTTCTTGCCCGGCGCTTCGGACATTGAAGAACAGCTGAATCGCCGAGGCATTGATACTGTGGTCATCACCGGGACCCTGACCAATGTGTGTTGCGAGTCCTCGGCCCGTGATGCGATGATGCGGAATTTTCAGGTCATCATGGTGCCAGACGGCAACGCCACCTATAACGACGTCCTCCACAACGCCAGCCTGACCAGCCTGTCGATCGCCTTTGCCGATCTCATGACGACCGATGAGGTGATCACGGCACTAGGAATATCCGTGTCGTGATAGCCATGTCAGGTTCGTGATGCTCGCCTCGTCAAAAGTTGGTGCAACCCGCAGGGCTCCGATCAATGGGGTTGCTTGTACCCCGAGCGAGGCGCATGTTGAAATCGTATGAGTCCAAGTTTGAGGGGGCCTAGCATCATTGCCCCATGCAACCTCGATAACGCGCGCCTTAAAGCCCTCAAAGCAGGATATCAAGAGAGGTTCCCTCCCCAGAGGAGGGCATGCAGGAGGTAGAGTTTTTTCTGTGTAGCGCTCGGGTATAGCCCTGCTGCTGTCAGCGTCAGCACGATATCGCTCACACGAACGTCAGCAGGCGCCTGGGTGTCTCAATGGTAATCTGCTCGATCTCACCCTCCGAAAAGCCACGGCGGCGCATCAGCGGGACGACGTTTTCGAAGATATGACCATAGCCGTGTCCGCCAAACTGGGTCAGGCGGGTTCGATAACAAATGTCGTGTGACATCGTAACCTGTTCTAGATGCCCGCGGTCGATCAGCCGCCGGATGGATCGCAGACGGCCGGCGTCGTTTGGCAGGTCGACCTTGAGGTCAGGTGTATAGAGGGATTGCTCCTGCCCGAAGAGATCCAGCTCAAGGATACAGCCGCTGTCGGCGAGGCGGAACAGGCGCTCATCATCGAAGACCGTGCGGTCAATATGACTGATGATGAGGCGAGAGGGATCGCCCCCGTGTGCGATGACGAAATCGACCACTTCCTGGGGCTGATCGGGATGGCGACCCGGATGGACATTGAGCGCAGCCCCCGTCTCTTTCTGGGCCAGCAGCGCCCCCTGCATGACGCGTTTTTCCAAGTCCGTCCACGGCGCTTGACAGCCAATCTCACCGATGATTCCGGCTCGGACCTCCGTGCCCCATGCCCCTTCATAGATTTGCGACACCATCTCCGTGGTAAACTGACCGATCGACCGGCTATGGTTGGCCGCATCTTGGTACGCGTCGACGTAGTGGCCGCATCCCATGACGATGTAGGTATCTGTCGCACTGGCGATCTGCGCTAATCCGTTGGGGTCGGGTTTCAGCCCGCCGACGGTGAGCTCAACCAGACTGCGCCCCCCGGCTGCGCGCATTTTTTCGACTTCTGCCGTCGCGATGTCCCGGTCAAAGAACACCAGATTGTTGGGCGCTTTGCGCGAGCCATAGTTGATTTTCCAGACAGTGTTCAGGCAAATGTCTGGACCCTGATCGGGGTCTGCCTGCATCTGGGGGGTGCGAATGTCCCACAATAAATGTTCGTGCATGAGCGTGGGGCCAAGGGTTGCTGGATCGATAAGCCCCTGTACCGTCTGTGCCTTCCCCTGCAGGTCGTGGTGTGAAAGGTGGGACATCGCAAGGCTCCTTCCAGCTTACGTCGCGTTATGGCAGATGTCTTCAAGGGCATCGTAGAGCGTTTGTATAGCGGCTCCTTCACCAGTTCATGATCATACGTGTTGGTCACGCGGCCGACCTGGCCGCCGATGATGTGGCCCTCAGGGAGAAGCAGAATCGGGTAGCCCGGGAATTGCGGCCAGCTCTTGGCCACGTTGCCGTTCATGTCGATGAGCACGGCTCCGGTTGCGGTTTTGGTCGGGTAGACGGTATAGCCGTTCCAGCATTTGTCCGGCTGGTAGATCGTGGTGCCGGTTGGAAAGACGGTTGGAGGCACTTCTTCCTCCTGCGATGCGCGCGTTTGTCGGTTGGTGATACCTTGCGAGCCTTCCGATAGATGCCTGGGCTGTACCTCAGCCTGCCAAGCCCCCTTGGCATGGCCGGCGCCCCAGGAAACCCGTGAGGTGCTCACCCTACCTCATCCTCAGCCATATGTCCATGCCACGTGTTTGGGCGACTTGCGTGCCGGATGCCAACATGGCATAGTCGGCCGTGCGACCCCTAAGGGACCTGCAGAATGGCCTGTATCAGCACCATGCGACGTCTGTCTTGTGGACGACCTTCGGTCTGAATGCGGCAATCCTGTTTCTTCGACGGGCTGAGCACAAGAGGAAACCACCATGCTCATTCGTACCATGGACCAATTGGAAGCCGAGGGCCGGGTTATCTCGATTTCGCACGGTAGAGCCACGGCTGTACGCCTGCTGACCAAATCCGATCGACTCGGGTTCAGCGTGTCCGAGGCGCGGGCAAGCCAAGCCGGGCAATCGGACTTGTGGTATAAGCATCACTGGGAGGCCAATTACGTGCGTTCCGGCCGCGCCACCCTGGAGGACCGGAGCACCGGAGAACGCTGGCAACTGGAACCTGGCGTGCTCTACTGCGTCGGTCCGAGGGATCGCCATCGGATCATTCGCGATGCCCCGACTGACATGCGTATCATCAGCGTCTTCAACCCGCCGATCGAAGGAGAAGAGACGCATGATGAAGACGGGGCTTATCCCCCCACGGGGGAGATTCCACCGGGTCAGGAACGCATGTTCGTCAAAACCCTGGCTGATATTCGCAAAGCGGGGATGGAACGCACGGTCGCAGACGGGGCGGCCGTCTCAGCTCGCTATCTGACCGTCGACGACCATCTCGGTTTTTCCCTGACATCGGTACGCCTTCAAGCGGGTGCGGAGGCCGATCTCTGGTACAAACACCACTGGGAAGCGAATCTGGTTCTGGACGGCACCTTAGACGTGACAGATTATGCAACCGGTGACGTACACCGCATTGGTCCCGGCGGACTGTACCTCGTTGGGCCGAAAGACCGGCATCACGTCAAGGCGCTCACCGACCTTCATGCCATCAGCGTTTTCAACCCGCCGCTGACCGGCACAGAAGAGCACGACGCAGACGGTTCGTATCCACCTACCGGCCCCCTACCTCAGGGACCGGCCGGGGTGTGATAACACGACGGGTTACATCCAGTCCCTTACATTCCATCCTCATGAACGCTGATATGCAGGCGCTTCAGAGCCGGGATTGCCTTCGAGCAAATGGCGACAACAAGTCGGCTGTTATCGGACTGCACCGCACAGGCGACTGTGATATCGTCTGTGGGAAGCGCATGGGATTGTTGCATGATTCGAGTTGCAACTACTATGGCCTCTTGAACTCCGCGTTTAGCTGATGGGATAGACATGAGGCAGGCCTATGCCTTGTCAAGCCATACCGTGTGCAGATTCACCAGATCCGCCGGAATGGCTTGAAAGCCCTTGACGTGTTTTGCCATCACCTTGTGCTCGTCCACATGCGCAATGAAGACGGACGGGCAATCCTCGACGAGAACTGCGACCGCCTTCTCATACGCCGCTTTGCGTGTCGTCACGTCAAAGGTGCCACGGGCAATCTCCACCCGACGATCGAACTCGGCGTTGCTCCACTTCCCCACATTCCACTTCGCGCCGGTGTGAAACTGCGGGTAAGCGGCATGGACATGCCGCTCAGAATGTCATCGTTCGTGTCGTTGGCTATAGCCCTCTACCGTCCCTCCAAGCGCTGATCCAGTTGCAAAGTGTAGCGCGACACCATACACTTCTCGATTATGCCGATTCAAAACTTTCGACACCGGGGCTTGGAACTGTTGTTTGTCAACAACACGGTTCGAGGCGTACCGCCAGCGTTAGCGCCGAAGCTACGGCGCATGCTCTTGGCCCTTGCAACTGCGGATGACGTCTCAGATCTCGCCGTTTTCCCAGGATGGCGTTTGCACCCCCTGCGTGGCGATCTGAGCGGTTATTGGAGTCTCACCGTGACCGGTAACTGGCGTCTGATCTTCCGGTTTGAGGACGGAGACGCTTTGGATGTCGAGTTGGTAGATTACCATTAAGGGGAACGATAATGGAGATGAGCAATCCCCCCCACGTGGGCGAGATGATTCGTTATGAGGTCATTCAGCCCTTGGGTCTGAATGTGACCGCTGCTGCGAAAGTACTGGGAGTCACGCGTTCGGCCTTATCCAATGTCTTAAGCGGCCGGGCCTCACTTTCACCCGAAATGGCGATCCGAATTGAGAAAGCCTTTGGCCCCAAGATGGAACACCTACTCCGCATGCAGTTCGCCTACGATCTCGTGCGTGCCCGTGCCAAGGCGGATCAGATCGATGTCCAGCGGTATGAAACAGTGTCGTAAAACCTTGAGGTACTTCATGCGCTCGGTCTACGGATAGAACGTTTCAAAGCCTTTTTCGCCCCGCTACCCCGCCCCGTACGACGGAGTCGATGCACAGCGCCATCGAGACGCTTGCCCTCGCCAGGCTCTACATCGTCAATCCTGGGACGACTTCGTGGCCCACGGGGCACAACATTGAGGCGCTGGGATTGGCCGGCCAGATCGACTAAACTCAGCACTTCGACGGCTGCTCCGACTCGTGCATGAAGACCCATTGGCGACTGCTGTCATGTACGTCATGTACGTTCGGCAGTGGACCCCGTTACCTCTTATCGAAGGAGTATAACCATGGCTTCTGCATTGATCGATCGGATTCTCGCCGACATTACGGTCGCTATGAAAGCCCGGGAAAAGGACAAACTCGCGGCATTGCGCTTGCTCAATGCGGAAATCAAGAACGTCGCGATCAACGAGCGGCGTGATGTCACCGACGAAGATGCCCTCACCGTCATTGGGCGTCTCATCAAGCAGCGGCAGGAGTCCATCGAGCAGTTCGCCCAAGGGGGACGCGACGACCTCGTGGCGAAAGAAACGTTCGAGCTCGAAACGTACCGTGCCTATCAACCGGAGCAGCTAACTGAAGAGGCCATCGCGGCTCTTGTCGAGCAGGTCATTGCGGATACCGAGGCGTCCGGTAAGAAAGATATTGGCAAAGTCATGAAGGCGATCATGCCAGAAGTCAAAGGGCGTGCTGACGGCAAGGTGGTCAACGCTATCGTCAACCAAAAACTCGGCTGAGCATGTCCCTACTTCCTGGACCCCCCCTGGGCTTCACGCCCAGAGAGGCGTGCAAGGGGCCACGCAGCAGCGCGGCTCATCCCCCAAGAGGTTTTATTCTATGCCACACTACGATTGCATCCTCCAGGGCGGTCGCGTCCTCGATCCCGCCAACGCCCGCGATGGCCATTACGACATTGGTATTGTCCATGGTCGTATCGAAGCCGTTGAACCGGAGCTTAATCCCGCACACGGTACGCACGTTCTCGATGTAACCGGCTACTGGGTGATGCCCGGCCACATCGACACGCATGTGCACGTCGCCTCCCAACTCGTGAAACCGCCGGACGAACCCGCACCGGACGAAGCCTGCCTGCCCGCGACACCGCTGGACAGTGCAATGGGATATCGCATGATGGCTGAGGCCGGGGTCACCACGGCGATCGACTTCGCCGGCACCATGCCGGACCTTATCGAGGGGATCAAACGTCGTGGCGCCGGGTTGAACATTGCCGGACTACACGTCTTGGCGCCAGGGCAAACCATTCCGCACAACGATCCGTCCAGCGCTGAGCTGCGCGACACGCTGGCGCAAGGACTGCAGCAAGGCGCGCTCGGACTCAAAGTGCTGGGCGGGCATTACCCGCTGACGCCTGACGCCACGTCTCGGGCAATAACCGTGGCTAACGATGCCCTCGCCTATGTGGCGCTCCACTGTGGTACGACCGCGACGTCGAGCACGCTTGAGGGCTTGCGTGAAGTGCCAGCACTGGTGGGTAATGGGCGGCTGCACGTGGCCCATGTCGATGCCTATTGCCGTGGACTCGTGCGTCCACCTCTGGATGAATGTCAGGAAGCCCTCGCTTTGCTTCGGGCGATGAAGAGCCAATTGGTGTCCGAAATAAAATTCGGCATTCCGAATGCCTGTTCCGGGCATTGTCAAGGCGACACCGTCCTCGATCACATTGTGCATAATTGCCTGCGCACCCAGGGGTATCCTCAGACGCGCCAGGGGTTACGTCAGGCGTTTCTCGATGGCTATGCCTCGGTCATCGCGGCGCGCGACGACCGTATTGTGTTATTGTCCGAACATGAAGGGTTGGAAATGTGGGACGCCTCGGACACCCATGTGATGGTAAGCTTTCCGGTGAATAACCCCGCCTCGGCCTTTACCCTGGCGACGGCCAAGGATGACGACGGCGCGTTTGTGGTCGATGCCGTGGCGACCGACGGCGGGTGCGTGCCGCGGAACATTGCGGTGAAGCGAACCTGGGCGCTTGTCGACATGGAGGCGCTGACGCCGCTGGATATGGCAACCAAGCTGTCGTGGAATCCGGCCCGTATGTTCGGCTTTACCAGCAAGGGACATTTCACGCCGGAGGCCGATGCCGATATCACCGTGGTCGATCCCCGGACCGGCACACCGGTGCTGGGTATGGTGGCCGGAACGCCGATTATGCGCCACGGACAGGTACTGGGTACTGGCGGCACGTTGCTCGTGACACACGAAGGCGCCGACGCTGCTCAAGCCACGGGCTTACCGTATCACCTCGTTGACCTGGCCCATGCAACCCTGTATGCCGGATGGCCGGGATAACGCTAAATTGGAGTGCACGAGAGAGGAGCGCTGCCAATGCTCTATATCGTTTATCAAGTGGATAAACAGGATGGTAACGAGGCGATTCGGGCTGCTACTCGCCCGGCCCATTTTGCCTATTTGGAGGAGCACAAGGATATTCTCGTGCTGGGCGGGGCGATGCTAGCCGACGATGACTCGACGCGTATCGGCAGTGTCCTGATTATCAACGTGCCCAGCCGTGAAGAGGCGGAACGGTTCTCGGCCAACGAACCGTTCCGCCAAGCCGGGCTGTTTGAGCGGGTCGAGATCACCCGCATGCGCCGCGGACAATGGAATCCCGAGGCGGCGCCGCATACAGCTGAGGGCAATTGACTGGGTGCTTGAATTAGTCCAAGCCCTCGTTTTTCACCGCCCGCACGGCTTCGGCAAATCCGGCCAGGGTGTCTTCGACGACGTCATCCGTATGGCATGTCCCGACCAACGCCCGGGCGCCGTTGAAGTCGATGCCTTGCAGAATCAACGCCTGCCGCATGGCCCGTTTGTGCTGCGGGAAGTTTCCATCGAGCTGCTGCCAGGGGATGGTATCTACGTGCTGATCATCGCCGTCGCGCGGCGGGGCGTCGGCGCCGTAGTAGAGTTTCCAGTCGCTATGCTGTCCGTAAACTTTCCACGCCACCTGCTCACGCGCCAGAATTTCATTCATGCCATGCCGTAATTTCGCCGCCTGCGTATTGGCGAACCGAATGCTCTCACCGTTCGCCAAGGACG
>CAJIAL010000072.1_pt1 | contig 15886 bp, 13 predicted proteins | sample 9199091 | NCBI WGS metagenome assembly CAJIAL01 (sample SAMEA7708270, study PRJEB35096) | sediment metagenome | biome: marine neritic benthic zone biome [ENVO:01000025]; feature: sediment [ENVO:00002007]; material: shallow marine sediment [ENVO:03000034] sea grass bed [ENVO_01000059] ... | reverse complement strand
GGGAGCATCCCCAGCTTCCCCGATAAAATCCATCGCTCGATTGGTCATGTAGGCGGTTTCCGAATCTTCCTCGGCTACCCGGGCGGGAAGGTGGGCGTGTCGCATCTGCCAGCCGCTCAGGATCTCGCCGTTCGGGCCTTCGACCGCGTTGGCAAAATCATGCCAGGGGTTATCGCTGACGTATCCCCGCCCACGCAAGTAGCGATTATACGCCAAGTTGGGATCGACGCCGATATCCGGATGCAGGCCATCATCACGTTCGTACGGTTCGAAGCCACACTGGCTGACGAGAATGCCCAGGGAAGACGCGGGCGCAATATTGAGCCGGGCTAAACCCTCGTCGTCCGCCCGCATGTGGTTTTTGCCGACCAGCACCGTCCGCACGTCACGCAGGCGCAGATAATCGCCCATGGTCCACTCGCCGACGGACAACGGCACATTGTTCCAGGTGGCGCCATGGGTGAACATGTAGCGCCCGGTATAGAACGACATACGCGACGGACCGCACACCGGCGACTGGCAGTAGGCGCGGGTAAAATTCACGCCGCGAGCAGCCAGGGCATCGATATGGGGCGTCTGCAGCGTCGGATGCCCATTACAGCTCAGGTAATCCGCGCGCAGTTGATCACACATGATAAACAGAAAATTCCGTACACGGCCCATCTGTCTCTCGTCCTTCCCACATTGTTTGTCCTGTTACGGCTCACCGAAGCAGCGCACGGCATTGTTCCACATGATGCGCGGCACCAATGCCTCGTCCAGCTGCTTCCACCCCAGGACGAGATCGACCGAGTCCGGGAAACGGGTTTCCGGGTGCGGGTAGTCAGTACTGAACATCAGGACATGATCCCCCAAGAACTCGGAGACGCTGCGGATCATCTCGGGGCCTTCGTGCAGTACGATAGCCGCAAAGAACCGGCCGCTCGACATGTACTCGGTCATGGTGTGTTTGAGGTCGGGGACATACCCCATATACTCCACCTGGTCTTGCATCCGTAGCGCCCAGAAGGGCAGCCAGCCAAAACCCGACTCCAGGATGGCAAAGCGAAGAGTCGGGTAACGATCCATGAGCCCGGCGCCAAAGAACGACGCCACCGCCCGCATCGCGCCCCATGGGTGTGATGCCGTACGGCCAATGAAGGGATTCCCCCAGGTATCGCGGTAGCCGGGGTAGCCACCGGAGAAGCTGTGGTGTACTACACAGAGGCCTGTCTCCTCTACTGCAGCCCAAATGGGATGCAGGTCGGGATGATCCAGCGGATAGTCGAGCGGTAAGTTGACCCACACGCCCACAGCCCAGCGAGATCGGCTCCAGGTCTTGATCTCCTGGACCGATTCCTTGATGTATTTGCCATTCAGGATCAACAGCGCCTTCAGACGGTCCGGATAGGCGCGACAGAAGTCGTGCAAAAACCGGTGGATAGCCCGCATGAACTCGATTTCCACCGCTGGGTTCTCGTGCCCCCAGGGCACGGTCGGCACCATGAGCTGGACGTCCACGCCCTCCTCGTCCATGTCACGAATACGGCTCGCCGCGACCCAGTCGGCATCCTTGGCAGGCCACGTGCGCCCCATGAACTTCTGCGGCCGACGTTCGGCGCCCTCGCGGGGCGCGGCTTCACCGAGCATACGCGGCACGTCACTGCCCCAGCCGGCGCCAAATCCGCTACCCATCTGGTAGCGATGCACATAGGGAGGGCTCAACTCTTCCCCGGCACTCGTTCGGCGCAGGGGAACGCGGTAGTTGTCGAGGTCAGGGAGCAGTCGTTTCACCGTCGAGGCGAGATACGGATCGAGGACTTCAGCCGAGGCGGCAACGTGGGTATCGGCATCGTACACCTTCCAGCCGTGTCGCATGGTTCCTCTCCTCTGATAGGATAGTGGCCGCGCGGATGTCGCCAGCGTGTTCCGCGCGCGCCATATCCTACCACACATCCGATGCGTGCACGCTATTTACCGCCGAGATGGGTGTATATCCCTTCGATGTTTAAGGGCAAAAACTGTTCGTACATAAACAAGGTCCGGTGATTGTCCATCGCGACGCTGTGTTTGATCTCGTCCAGCGACCTGCCTGCAGCCATGGCCGTCTGCACTTTGCCGCGTAGCTCTTCGATATACTCGCGCGTCTGACGCAGCTCAGCCGGTTTGGCCACGAGGATGTATGGCGCCCCATGGGCGGTGATCAGCTTGTTGTAGCCCGTGATCGACTCGGCCTTGCGGATTTGCGCCAGAATACCGTCCAGATTGTCGCGCCCTGCCCCTATCGTCCGGTAGGGTAAGCGCCGCGCACTCACGATGTCGACGATAAATAACGCCTGTTCGCCCGGGAATTTCATCGCGATCATATTGTCCGAGTGCCCCGCACCGAGATATATCAGTTCCACCGACTGGCCGCCGAGGGTGATTGTCTTGGTCTCGGTGAACGTGATTGTCGGCGGCGCCGTAGGGACTTCGCCTTGCTTCAGGTCGTCCGCCAAGTTGGCATGCGCCACGATCTCGGCCGTGTCGGCAAACACCTCGCCGCCGCTGATGTGATCGGCATGATGATGGCTGTAAATTACGTATTTCACCGGTTTGCCGAACCGTGTAGCCAGTTCTGCCTTCAACCAACGCGCCGCCTCGGCGTTGATCGGATCGGTGGCAATAATGCCCGCGTCCGTCACCAAAAAGACCGAGGAGTGAAACTTGTTGGTAAATTTGTACAAACCGCCTGAAATGTGGTCGATCGTGCGCTGTACTTGAGCTCCTTGGGCCTGGGCGGCCACGAGTAACGCGATACCGAACATCGCTGCCAAGGCGCGAAGCATTCCCGTGCTTCTGTGCATGAGTTCTCCCCTCTCCGTGTGTGTAGGTCGATACCATACCGCAGTCTATGCTGTGAGGAACAGCACGATAGTTGGTCGTATTCCTCGACCAGCGACCGGAGAACTGGTCGCGTTACGGAAGTGGCATGTGGACTTTTTGAGACATCCTCCCAGGGTTTTTCACGCAGGTCAAAGGCCACAAACAGGACGATCTTTCTTGTGGTATCATGCTCAGTGTGAGTCGCTGTACCAACAGCGGCCCGTTGAGGGAATCAGCGGACAAGCATAGTATCTCTCCTCTCGATGGGTTACGGCTATGTCCCGGGGCCGTGGCTTTGTGGGAATCCACCATGGAGCGTATTCCCAACTGCCAGTTGCACATCGTCCCAGGGACGTCATATCACGTGGCGGCAACCGATACCGAGGAGTGCGCCACCCTGACGCTCGATTTTCTCCGTCAACGCAACACGTAACAGGCGCCTCACATGATGCTGTGCTACGCATCTGCAGGTATCCATCGCTGCCTGGGGGGGCCCCTGACACGTCTGGAGGGGCAAGAGGCGTTCACCGCTTTGGCGCAACGGTTCCCCGGCCTCTCCCTGGCGACGGACGAAGTGTCCTACCAGCCAAGTCTCGCCTTCCGGACGCTCACGGCACTTCCAGTATCGTGGTAGGAGGGGGGAAGCAATGACATTTAAAGCCATTCCAATTCTTCGCATATTTGATGAGGCAAGGGCCAAAGAGTTCTATATCGATTTTCTTGGCATGCGCATCGATTGGGAGCATCGGTTTGAAGAAAACACCCCACTCTACCTTCAGGTATCGCGCCATGACCTCGTACTCCATCTGAGCGAACACTCCGGCGACGGCACTCCAGGTACACGAGTGTTTATCGTGACAGACCATCTCGATAATCTTTACAACGAGATCAAGGATAAACACTACAAATATAATCGCCCCTCCATCGAAGAAGCCCCGTGGGGAGACAGAGTCATGGAGTGTATTGATCCGTTTGCAAATACGTTGCTGTTTAATGAGGCAAGAAAGACCTAACGAGGGCAGGGCATCAGTTGGGCCAACGCATAAGCAATGCACCTATGGCTATAACTGGGAGATGGACTCCTGGAAGCGGATAGGAGTTCATGGTACATGTTACATCGATTGCGATGCGCTACCAGAAGTCCAATTTCACTACGGCAACGGATGCTGCATCATCCAATGCCGCGCGATCTCTTCACGACGACACACCCAGACCCCCTTGTGCCGCAGGACGTGGTCGAGAAAGCGTTCCAACCCCGCGGCGCGACCGGGGTGACCAATGAGCCGCATGTGGAGGCCGACAGACATCATCTTCGGCTGCCGGGCGCCTTCGCGATAGAGCATGTCGAAGCTGTCTTTGGCATAGACATAAAAATCTTCGCCCGTAGCGAACTGCCCGCGACCGAATTTTGAGTCATTGACGCCGAGCGTATACGGCACAATAAGATGGGGTGTCCCCCCCACCTCGACCCAATACGGCAGCTCATCATTATACGCATCCGAATCGTACAGAAAGCCCCCTTCTTCGACTAACAAACGCCGCGTGTTGACGCTCGGACCATAGCGGCAATACCAGCCGAGTGGCCGCGTGCCGACGGTTTGCTGCAGCGAGGCGATCGCCCGGCGAATATGCTCCCGCTCCTCGGCTTCCTCCAGTTCAAAGTGCTTGATCCAGCGCCAGCCATGACAGCACACATCGTAGCCCGCTTCGGCAATGGCCTGCGCCGCCGGCGGATGGCGTTCGAGCGCCAGAGCGCAGCCGAAAATCGTCAGCGGTAGGTTACGCGCTTGAAACAGACGTAACACGCGCCAGAAGCCGATACGGCTGCCGTATTCGAACATCGACTCCGCCGCGAGGTCCCGCCCTGCAAGTCCCTGCGTCTGACTCGCCGATTCCGTCAGACCCGTTTCCGAATACCCATCACCGTCGGCAAAGGACGGTTCCGAGCCTTCCTCGAAGTTGAGCACAAAATTCAGGGCCACCTGCGCTCCATTGGGCCATTGCGGGTCCGGTGGCCTGGCCCCATAGCCGATCATGTCGCGAGGATAGGGTGATGCCATACATGCTCCTTGGTTATGAGTCAGGCGTAGAAGAGGGCGCTGGTCGTTATGCGACATCCACCAATGCCGGCCTACGGCCACGGCTGGGTGACACCGCTTCGTATCCGTGCGCGACTCGGAACAACAACGCTTCCTCAAACGCGCGTCCGATCAGCTGCAGCCCAATGGGGAGACCTGCCGCGGTAAATCCACAAGGGACCGACATCGCAGGTAATCCAGTGGCGTTACTGGGACTCGTACACCGGGCCGTCATGCCTGAACCAGGGCCTCTCACCGGGTACGATTGACCGTCGAGGACGACCGTTTCCGTATCAATACGCCAGGCGGGCACGGGAGAGGAGGGCGTTACGAGGAAGTCGACCTCCTGCAGCACGCGGGCGTATTCCTCTTTGATGAGCCGCTGCACCTTCAGGGCTTTGGCATAATCCCGTCCCAGTACGAATTGCCCCGCCAGGGTCCGGTAGAGCACCGTCGGGCCGTAGTCGTCTCGGTGCGCCAGATATGGCTCATGCGCTACCAAGCCGTCGGCCATGGCGGCAATACGCAAAACACCGGCGTATTCCATGCTGGGCAGCTCCACCTCTCGGGCTTGGACCCCTAGTCCTTCCAGGGCCGAGATCGCCTGCCGCACGGTCGTTTCGACCTCCGGATCAATAATGTCAAAGTAGTAATTGGTGGGAATCCCCATCGTCAACCCGCGCACATCCTGACCCAAGGCTGCCGAAAAATCCGGTACGGGAACCGGCACGGTGCTGGGATCGAGGGGATCATACCCAGCGAGAGTTTGCAGCAGCAGGGCGCTATCGGCCACCGAGCGGGTGATGGGGCCAATATGGTCGCCGTTAAAACTCGTGACCAGCAATCCACGCTGGCTGACACGACCGAAGGTCTGCTTCAATCCCACCACACCGCAGAAATTGGCTGGCCCACGCACGGAGCCGCCGAGATCGGTACCCAACGAGGCAAAGGTGACACAGGCCGCGACATTGGCGCCGCCCCCACCGCTGGAGCCGCCCGGGATGTGATCGACATTCCAGGGATTATGCACCGCGCCGTAGTGCAGATTATTGGAGGTCGATCCGGCGGCGAATTCCTCCAGATTTTCCTTCCCGATGATGATGGCTCCAGCCTCTTTGCAGCGGCTGACCACGCACGCGTCTTCCGTAGGAACGTGACCGGCCAGGACTTTCGAACCAACGGTAGTGCGAATACCGGCGGTGGCGATGTTGTCTTTGATACCGACAGGAATGCCATGCAGCGGCCCCCGGTAGTCGCCGCGCATCAACGCGGCTTCGAGCTCTTTGGCCTGACGCCTGGCCTCGTCATCCAGAATAGTAATGAACGAATTCAAGGTCGGCTGCAGCCGCTCGACCTGAGCCAAGACGGCATCGGTGAGTTCGACGGGGGAGATCTCTTTGGTGCGGATCTTCGGGGCGAGTTCCGCAATGGTCATGGTATGGAGAGCATGATCTGGCATCAGGATTGCCCTCCTTCTTGTGCCCGTAATAGGCGTGAGGACATAACGTTAGAGAGGTCCAGTTCACGGAGTTTTGCAACGGCTTGCAGGTAGTTTTCCAACTCCGGCGCAACACGATCAAGCTCCGCATCCGTGAGTGCAAAGCCGCCGTAAGCGCGGATCATGGCCTGGAGAGTTTCGTGTGGAATCGTCATCTGCATTGTCTCCCAATGGTGCGTATCCCTACCCGTGTTGGCTTGACCATGAAGGCTCTATAGCATAAAACTCCTCCGAGATCCAAAGTCGCACAGGCGTTTACGGGAGAGATGGAGCGCTGCCCTGTGTATCAGCAGGGCACGCTGCGGACCATCGCGGCGATAGCGCAAGCCAGTGTCATCAAGAAAATCCTGCGGCATGTGAAGCTGGCGGTAGACCCGCCCCCTCTTGCACCGGCCCGCCAAGCGGCGTTTGCGTAGGCCGCTTCCACACGCCCTGCTTGCAATGGCCCGACGAAATAGCTATGCTGCGCCCCACCTTATTCTCGACATCGACTGCCCCCCACCAGAAGGTAGATTTGGCATGACGCCCACGCCGACAGACCAATGGAAATGGATCGGTCATCGCTTTCCGCCGTTGGAAGATAAACGTTTTGTGCTCGGCAAGGGCCGGTACATCAACGACATCGTGCTGCCGGGTATGCTGCACGTGGCGACGGTACCATCGCCGTATGCGCATGCCAGAATTCTGCGTATCGACACGACCAAGGCTCTGCATATGCCCGGTGTGGTGCAGGTCATCACGGGTGCGGACCTGGCCGAGTGGATGGACCCTATTCCGCAGAACCTGCATTTGCCCAATGTGCTGTGGTATCCGTTGGCGGTGGAGAAAGCCCGTTTGGCGGGCGAGTGGGTCGCGGCCGTGATCGCTACCAGCCGGTACCAGGCGGAAGACGCGGCGGAGTTGGTCGAAGTCGCATACGAACCACTGGAGCCCGTTGTCGATCCCGAGCGTGCCATGGCACCGGACGCGCCGGTGTTGCACGAGGCACACGGCTCTAACATTGCCTTTCAAACCTCCGTCGATTTTGGTAATGTCGACGGTGCCTTTGCCCAAGCCACACACGTGTTCGAAAGCCGTTACCGCTGGAGTCGTCATTCCGGCGTGCCGCTGGAGACGTTCGGCTGTGTGGCGTCGTGGGATGAGATCGCTGGCATGGTCGATGTCTGGGCCTCGCAGCAGAATCCGCAGGTGATGGAGCAAATCGCCCGCACCATGCGTGTGCCGACCAACAAGGTGCGTGTGCACATGGACGTGGACATCGGCGGCAGCTACGGCAACAAGCGCGGCCGCAAGCAGATGTTCCTGACGTGTGTCGCCAGTCGCATGGTGGGGCGGCCGGTCAAATTCATCGAAGATCGCATGGAGAACATGGCGGCCGGGGACGCCCATGGGCCGGATCGCATTTGGGACGTCAAAGCTGCGTACGACGAGAATGGCACAGTGCTGGGGCTGGATCTCACAGTCATCGACGACGCCGGGGCGTATGCCGGGCGCGGTGCCATGCAAGTCAGTAAGCCCATTACGGCCCTGGTCGGGCCGTATGCCATTGCGGCGGTGCGGTATCACCCGATTTCGGTGCTCACTTGCAAGACCAATCAGGCGCCATACAACGGCTTTGGGCAAGCGCCGACCAATTTTGCCATTGAGCGCATGCTCGATGCGATCGCTGATAGACTGGGTATTGACCGCGTCGAGATACGCCAGCGCAATTTTATTCAGCCGGATCAATTCCCCTACGAGATTCCCACCGGTGCTACCTACGACAGCGGTAATTACCCCGAGGTGCTGCGTAAAGTCGTGCAGATGGCCGGGTATGAGCGTACGGCAGAGTTGAAAGCCGAGGCGCGGCAGCGCGGCAAGCTCCTGGGGGTGGGGATTGCGGCGTGCATCGAGCCGAGCGCGGGCGCGGGCAGTGTGTTTAATTTCTTTCAAAACCCGAACATGATCGGTGGTGGTGACGTTGGAGAAGGCGTGCGATTACAGGTCGACCTCAACGGGAATGTCACGGCGACGATTGGATTTCAGTCGGCCGGTCAGGGGCATGAAACGACCGTGACACAGCTGGTGTGCGAGGCGTTGCAGGTTGATCCGAGCCGAGTGGTGGTGACGCGCGCCGATTCCACTGGTGGTGTCCCGTCGGTGGCGACAACAGGAAGTCGTATGCACTTGATGATGGGCGCCGCAGTGTTGGGCGCTGCCGCCAAGATCAAAGAGAAAATGACCGCTATCGCCTCACAGGCTATTGGCATCGAGCCGAGCTTGCTCGAACTGCGCGATGGTGAATTCGTCTCGCGATTGCTCCCCAGCTTGCGTATGCGCTTCGACGATGTGGCCCGTATTGCCTACCGCCGTGCCGACTTGCGTCCGGCCAATATGGAGCCGGGATTGGTCGAGACCTACGTGTATCGCAATCCCAAGAGCGGCGAGCGCGAGGATAACTGGCAGGGCGATGCCTTCCGCACCCGCGGCTATACTTCGTTTGCCTTTGCGGCGCATATTCCGGTGGTTGAGATCGACCCGGAGACGTGCGCCATCACGCTGCCACACTACTACATCGTGCATGACTGCGGGGTACAGATGAACCCGCAGATCGTCGAAGGCCTGGTCTACGGCGGCGCCATGCGCGGTATCGATGCGGCGCTGTTATCGGAATATGTCTACAGCGACAACGGACAATTACTGAGTCAGTCGTTTATGGATCATCTCTTGTCATCGGCGATGGAAGTACCACACTTCACCGTGGACGATGTCTGTACCCCGGCGCCCGGGCATCCGCTTGGGGCGAAAGGTGCCGGCGAAGGCGGCTACATGACGGGTCCCGCAGCGATTATCAGTGCTATTGAGGATGCGCTGGCCAACACGGGTGTACATCTCACGTCTATTCCGATGACGCCGACGAAACTGTACGAACTCATGCACGCGCAGAAAGCGAGGTGAGAGCGATGTCCCAGCCTGAGCAGATGTGTCCACTCACCTGCACGGTCAACGGCGTGATGCAGACGGCAACGGTGCCGGTGCGTAAAACCCTCCTGGACTTCGTGCGCGAAGATCTCATGCTGACAGGAGCCCATGCGGGGTGCGAACACGGTGTCTGCGGCTGTTGTAACGTCTTGCTGGATGGGGAGTTAGTCCGCTCATGTATCCTGCTGGCGGTACAGGCCGATGGGCATGAGGTGACGACGATTGAGGGGGTAGGTACGGCTCGGCAAATGCATCCGGTGCAGGCCGCGTTTGCCGAGCACCATGGCCTTCAGTGTGGGTATTGCACGCCCGGCATGATTATGGCAGCGGTTGACTTGCTGCAGAGTAACCCCAAGCCGACAGAGCAGGAGATTCGCGAGGCAATCGCGGGCAATCTCTGTCGCTGCACCGGTTACATGCAGATTGTCGAGGCCATCAAAGCGGCCGCAGCTGAGTTATAGTTATAAATGTTGCACGCGCCGGGTCTTTTCGACCGGAGGGAGCGGCGCGGTCGTTTCAAACCCCAAGCTCATAAGTAGCGTGTCGATCCATATCGCCACTGTGCGATAGACCTTCCGCAACGCTTGTGTCAGGCTGCGTAAAGCGGCGTGGGCGTGCTCACGAATCGTCGTGTTTGTATCGTGCAGCGCTGTCACTAGCGGCTGCACAGCACGCACATCACCACTCGCGCCGAGGGCTTTGATCGCCTGCACACGCGCCTCCTGTGAACCGGAAACCGCCTCATGGCTCCAACGTGTGATGTCGTCCGCCGTGGCCGCAGAGGCCACGGCACACATCCCGAGGACAAGGGCCAGACCGACACATGCTATGACGCGCATGGCTATCTCCTTTATAACTCACTCTTTTTGTGACGCCGTCAGGGCTTGGTCAAGATCCCACAGAATATCGTCGATGTCTTCCAAGCCGATCGAAATACGGATCATATCAGGCGTAATGCCCGAGGCGATTTGTTCTTCATCCGTGAGCTGCTGATGGGTGGTGCTCCCCGGATGAATCACCAGACTCTTGGCGTCGCCGACGTTGGCCAGATGCGAATGGAGTTTCACGGCTTCAATGAAACGTTTTCCGGCTTCCCGGCCGCCTTTGATACCGAAGGTAAAGATCGCGCCAGGGCCTTTCGGCAAGTACTTCTTCGCATTCTCGTGATGCGGGCTGCTCGCCAAACCGGGATACGTGACCCACGGCACCAGGGGGTTCGCTTCGAGCCACTCGGCGACGCGCTGGGCGTTGTGCACATGGCGGTCCATACGCATCGACAGCGTTTCGAGTCCTTGCAGGAAGAGGAAGGAGTTAAACGGACTCTGGCACGCCCCGAGATCACGCATCATCTCGACCCGGGCTTTCATGATAAAGGTGAAATTCCCGAACGTTTCCCAGTAGCGCATGCCGTGATAGCCCGGCGACGGCTCGACCATTTCCGGAAACATACCGTTATCCCAGTGGAACGACCCGCCGTCGACGATGATCCCACCGATGCAGGTGCCGTGACCGCCGATGAATTTCGTCGTCGAATGCACGATGATGTCCGCCCCGTGTTCGAACGGGCGGCATAGGTAGGGTGAGGCAAACGTGTTGTCGATCATCAATGGCATGTTGTGCTCGTGCGCAATGTCGGCTACGGCTTCGATGTCCATGATATCGGCGTGGGGATTGCCGATGGTCTCGCCGTACAGCAGTTTGGTTTTGGGCGTGATCGCCTTGCGGAAATTTTCCGGGTCGGTGGCGTCCACGAAGTGCACGGTGATGCCGAAGCGCTTGAATGTCAGGGCAAACTGATTGTACGTGCCGCCGTATAGCGTGCTCGACGACACCATTTCGTCGCCGTTTTGCAGCAGCGTGGTGATGGCCACAAGCTGCGCCGCTTGCCCCGAAGCGGTTGCCAGCGCGCCGACCCCGCCTTCCAACGACGCCACGCGTTCTTCAAACGCTGCAGAGGTTGGGTTGGATATCCGTGAGTAGATGTTGCCGAATTTATTCAGCGCGAAGAGGTGCGCGGCATGTTCGGTGTCTTCAAACACGAACGACGTGGTCTGGTAAATCGGCATGGCACGGGCGCCGGTAGAGCGGTCCGGGGTTTGCCCGGCGTGTAGCATTCGTGTGTCAAAACCGAAATCGAACTTTTCTTCCATGGTTGTTCCCCTCATCCTTCTGCGAGGGCAGATGCGTCCCGCCGCGCCTGCCAATATCCGCGGGTTGCCCCGTGCCATTTAGTGGTCGAACACGCACTCGAAGCGGTCTGCAGTCAGGACGCCTGTCTGCAATCCCACCACGTCCAACCCGTAGTCTTTTTTCCCATAGAAACGGCAGTGTTCAATCTTGACACAGCGGTCCATGATCACTTCCATCCCCGCTTCCGCCGCTTTGGCTGCAGCATCTTCGTTGATCACGCCGATTTGCATCCAGAACACCTTGGCGCCGACCTCACGGGCTTCCGATACTAACGGCAGCACCGAGTCCGGGTTGCGAAAAATGTCAACGATGTCAATCGGTTCTTTGATATCCAGGAGTGATTTGTAACACTTGATACCGAGAATTTCGTCATAGCCCGGGTTCACCGGATAGACCGTGTACCCCTTGCTCAGCATATGCACCATCGCCCGGTAACTGGCGCGGGTCGGATTCCCCGAGACGCCGACCATGGCGATGCGGCGGTATTCGGTCAGGAGATCACGGGTCTTCTCCGATAACTCCCCGGTCATAATGCCTGCATAACGTGCCACGTGTTCTCCTTGTTTTGCCGTCTGTGTGTGTCTAGTGCTACGCACCGCAATTGCCCCGCCAGTTTGGCGAGGGAGATGTCCTTATGGATGCCTCGTCTCATCGACTGCTACGTATACCATACACCCCGCACACCCCGGAAGCTTGAAGATGGTTTGGAGATTGTGTGGAGATTGTGTGGAGATTTTATAAATCCACGCTCTCTACGTGATACTCCATGTGAGAACCGTCTAAGGACTTCTGTCCGGTTGTACTGGTGAATTAGGCGGTTACCTCGAGCGCCATCGCAGCCCAGGTTAAGCCGGCGCCGAATGAGGCCAGGACGACCGTATCGCCCGGGTACAGTCGCCCTCGCTGCCGGGCTTCAGCCAAGGCGAGCAAGACCGAGGCGGAAGAGGTGTTGCCGTATTGGTCAATGTTCACCATGATACGGTCAGGATCGAGGGCTAATTTGCGGGCGGCGGCTTCAATAATGCGCCAGTTGGCTTGGTGCGGGATCAGCAGCGCGAGATCATCAATGGAGCGGCCGGCTTGCTCTAACACTTGGGTCACGAGCGCCGGAAGGGTGCGAACCGCAAAGCGGAAGACACTGCCCCCGTTCATGCGCAGGAAATGTTGGCGTTTTTCGATGGTCTCGTGACTTGCCGGTTTCCGTGAGCCTCCTGCCGGCACGATGATCACGTCGGCTTTGCTGCCGTCGGATGCCCAGGTCTCTGAGAGAACACGGAGTCCTCCTGCATGGTTCCCATCTGCTTGTATGACGACAGCCCCGGCGCCGTCGCCAAAGACCAAGGCGGTTTCGCGGTCTTCTTCGTCAACCAGACGCGACACCATCTCTGCTCCAATGACGAGTGCCGTGCGCAGGAGCCCGGCGCGAATGAGACCGGTGGCGGTAATCAGGGCATAGAGCGAGCCGGTGCAGCCGGCGTTGAGATCGTACGCCGGCACCTGCCGCAGCCCCAAGCGGTGCTGCAGAAGATTGGCCGTGGAGGGCGTAACGTAGTCGGCTGTGGCTGTTGCAACTAACAAACCGTCGATGTCTTCCGGAGCCACACCGGCATCATCCAAGGCCGCTTGCGCGGCGCAGGCAGCCATATCCGAGGTGGCTTCTTCCGGCGCAGCCCAGCGACGCTCGTGGATGCCTGTCAGCTTGACAATGTACTCTTCCGTCACGTCAAGTTGTGCCGCAATATCCTGATTTGTCCGCCGTTGGGCCGGAGCATAAGCGCCGATGCCGCGAATGCAGACCTGAGTCATGTCCGACTCCTCTTCCCCTGGCGGTTCGTGGGCAGTGCGTCAACGTCCCGACGGTGTACGCCCCTTCCGCTCACTGGTCACATAAAGAAAGGTCAGCAGATAATAAACATTTCTCGAAAGGCCGTCAAACAGGGCATTTAAGCTCATTTTCACACGGCAGGCGGCCCCCGTCTCGGTGGCCGAGGCCTATTTGACCCCTCTGGACGCACCGGGCTATAATTCCTCATGTCTCTTTCCTTTAGTGCATACTGGAGGGTACAGACATGCGAGCATCGCCTTTCCAATCACCACCTTGCCGCAGTGATGCGGTTTTTGTACCTAACGCTTGCTTCCATCGCTGCGACCCAGACGATGGAGACTACTCTGGCCGGACGCCCGTCCATGTATGAGCGCTGCGGCAAGCCCGCCGGTCTCATCAGGCCATTGACGTTCCACGCGCAGAGGAGCCTTTCATGGTTGTGACCCTTGATGACAAATATACGCTGACTGAGGGGCAGGTTTATCTCACCGGTATTCAGGCGCTTGTGCGTTTGCCCATAGACCAGCAACGCCGTGATCGGCGTGAGAATCTGCATACCGGCACCTTTATTTCCGGGTATGAAGGTTCGCCACTGGCGGGCTACGACCTGACGTTGGCTCGGGTGGGCCATTTTCTGAAGGAACATAACATCGTCCATATGCCGGGTTTGAACGAAGAACTTGCGGCGACTGCAGTCATGGGCAGCCAAATCTTTCAGCTCTTTCCTGGCGCGAAATATGACGGCGTCAATGGACTGTGGTACGGCAAAGGGCCGGGGGTCGACCGCTGCGGCGACATCTTCAAGCACGCCAATTTCGGCGGAACCGGCGAGAATTGCGGTGCTGTGATCCTGGGCGGTGATGATCCCAATAGCAAGAGTTCTACCCTGCCGCATCAGAGCGATTTTGCCTATGTAAGTGCCGGTATTCCTATTCTTTACCCGTCGAATATTCAGGAATTTATTGAGTTCGGCTTGCATGCCTTTGCCCTGTCGCGGCTGAGTGGATGCTGGGTGGCGCTGAAAGTCGTGACCAATTTATGCGACGGTGGCAGTGTCATCGAGGTCTCGCCCGACCAGCCACATATTACGATTCCTGAAGTTACCATCGACGGCAGACCGTTCCGGAAAATCCAGGATGTCACGTTCTTGCCGCCGGGTACCATCGAGATGGAACGTTTTCTGTTTTACGAACGCCATGCGGCCGTCCGCGCGTATGCGCAGGCGAACACGCTGAATCGCATCGAGGAGCATACCGGAGACGACCGTATCGGCATCGTCAGTGCCGGCAAAAGTTATGCCGATTTGCGGCAGTCGCTCAGCGATATGGGGCTGGATAGCGCCACGCTGCAACGCCTCGGTGTCCGCATGCTCCGCCTCGGCATGACTTATCCGCTCGATGAAGAAATCGTGCGGCGTTTTGCCGCAGGACTCGAAGAGATCATCGTGGTGGAGGAAAAGCGCAGCTTCATCGAGACGCAGCTGCGCGAGGCACTCTACGAGCTCTCAACGCGTCCGCGCGTGGTTGGCAAGCAGACGGAAGAGGGGGTGCCGCTCTTTCCGCTGCACGGTGAGTACGATGCCGACATGATTTCCGAACGCCTCGGACCCCGGCTGCAACGGCTGGGTGAGGCGCCCGGTATTGCGACACGTTTGGCTATCTTGGAGGTGATTCGCGGACGCAGCTACGAGGCGCATCTGGTGCGTAAACCGAATTACTGCTCCGGATGTCCGCATAGCCGTTCCACCCGTATGCTGGACGACCAAATCACCGGTGGTGGTATTGGCTGCCACGGCATGGGCGGGTTGATTGATCAGCCGATGCGTCACACGACCTATTTGTCCCAGATGGGTGGCGAGGGGCTGCCGTGGGTTGGCGCCGCCCCGTTTACCGACACCGGACATATTTTCCAAAACATCGGCGACGGCACGTTTTTCCATTCCGGCAGCCAGGCGCTGCGCGCGTGTATTGCTGCAGGGGTCAACATCACCTATAAGCTCTTGTATAACGGTGCTGTGGCGATGACGGGCGGACAGGATGCACAAGGCAGTATGCCGATCCCGCAGCTGACGCACAGCATGCAGGCTGAGGGGGTGAAGAAGATCATCGTGGTGTCGGAAAATCCGCAGCGCTTGCGCCATGCGGATATGTCGTCGATCACGGCAGTGTATCCGCGTGAGAAACTGTTCGACGCTATGCGCGAGCTCGAAAAAGTCAAGGGTGTCACGGTGCTGATTAACGAGCAGCAATGTGCGGCGGAAAAACGCCGTCAGCGCAAGCGCGGCATCCTGGCCGAACCGAACGTGTTTGCGGTGATTAATGAGGACGTGTGCGAGGGCTGCGGCAACTGCGGTGAAGTGAGTAACTGCATGTCGCTGCATCCGGTCGAAACGGAATTCGGCGCCAAAACGCGTATTCATCAGTCCTCGTGCAATAAGGACTACTCCTGCCTCGACGGCGATTGTCCGTCGTTCGTGTCGGTTGCCGTGGC
>CAJIAL010000020.1_pt1 | contig 16005 bp, 25 predicted proteins | sample 9199091 | NCBI WGS metagenome assembly CAJIAL01 (sample SAMEA7708270, study PRJEB35096) | sediment metagenome | biome: marine neritic benthic zone biome [ENVO:01000025]; feature: sediment [ENVO:00002007]; material: shallow marine sediment [ENVO:03000034] sea grass bed [ENVO_01000059] ... | reverse complement strand
TCTAAATCAAGTATTTTCCTATACGCGTAGACAGGATTGTAACTCACTCAACCAGGCAGATGGTGTGTTTCGACTGTATTCGGAATTTCTGTGGTATCCCTGACGATACGTTGAGTGGCATATAAGGGTGTGTTGGTATGAATGATAACAAGGCGAAGTCTCAAGACCGCAATCAACGGGTATGTGATCGCCTCAATTTGACCCGAAAACTGCTGTTTGAAATGGACAATGGCGACGTTCTGGAAGGGTCGAGCGTGGACATCAGCCCGCGCGGCGTATTGATGAAAACATGGATTACGCCCGAAGACGGGTTACTGGGTACCCAGGGAACACTTTTCATAGTATCGGATGAAGGACGTTTCTCCATTGGATATCCCTGTAAAGTGGTCAGACTGAAAGATCGCTCAATCGCCCTGGAAATTCACAAGAATGCCGCTGCAGCATTTGGACTCTATATGACTAAAGAGCTGCTGGGGCATTAGTGTAATGTGGAAGGATGGATGGTCTGGTGGATTTTTTCAGCAAGGGTTGCCACCCCCTTTTCCGTGATTTTTTTCTGTGGCCCTTTGACTTCGACAATGTAGTCACCAATAAGCGTTTTGGTTTTTACATCGACGAGATGAGCCATTAAATAGGCGAAGAGCGCGCTTGGCTTGTGAACACGCCCGACAACCACGTACTCGGCTCCGTATTTTTCTCCCAAGTCTGCGGCTACGTCGTGATGATTGAATAAATACCCAAACCCCGGATCATAATCGGTTTGCACATCCGCATTCACCCCAACCATCTCATAGTCACCCGCTTTTTCCAATGCGCCTTGAAGTAAAGGTTTAATCGAGGCAGTACGTTCAAGTTCCTGCTGGCTATGAGCAGTCAGCGTCACATCCTTTAAATGAAACTCTAACACCGCGATACGTGTATCCGCAGCCAAAGGAAAACTCGAAATCGAAAAGAGAAAGACTGAGAAGCGTAAACATGTTAGCCGCTTCGACATCAATTTCATTATCTTCACCCTTCAGCCTCCTTGAAATCCTCTAGTCTTGAAGCCTAAGTAGTACTCAAAGTTTTTTGAGCAGGATCTAATTCCCAACCATCGGCGCAGCTATTGACATACCGACAGTATATCAGGCTGACAGAATACCCGTCAGAGCGTTAATGGCAGAAAAAGGGAAATAGTGAGGTCGGTATTGCGAACCGGACCGTGAATTCGCAAAATACCTATCGGCAGGTCACGATTTTGCTAAGTATCCTTTTTTATTTGCACCTACCGCCGTTTATTATCCGCCACAGATCCTTTCTAACAGTAAGGGAATCAGCGAACAGTAATTTGGTATGGAGAACAGTTTCTCACAAAGTCAACCAAAGATTTACCAGGCGGTGATTGTTATCTGGTTGATCATTTCCGTCACTGTGGTGTCATTGATCATCGCCTTTGATCTACAGCGGGCAAGTACGCTCTTTAAAGAGAATGCGAATCTGCACTTCCAGAAAGCCAATGACAGGGTTCATATCATCGAGTCGATTCTGGAAGGCTTTGCTGCCATGGTAAGTGCCACCAACGATCTCGGCAGGGAGCGTATTCGCAGCTACGCGCAGAAAATGCTCGAACATTATCCGCATATCTTCATGTTCGAGATCGTGGAGAAGGTTTCCCATAAGCAGGTGGATGCATTCGCCGAATATTACCGACGCCATATTTATCCGGATTTTGAACTAAAAGCATTCAGCTATGAGGGAGAACGCCAGTGGGAGCCTATAAAGGCGGTACCCTATCACATGCCCATTGTCTTCATGGAGCCGTTTCCGGAGCCATCACGGAAGGTTCTGGGTCTCGACCTGAGTTCAAACGAGTTCTTCATGCGGACATTGCGGCAGTCCGAGACGCTGAATCGCGCGGTGTCAAGCGATCCGTTTAAGCTTGTAGAGGGTGACCTTGCCTATATAATCCACCGACCCATACCTGCGTCTGATAAGCAAATCCAGTCCAGTTCCAAAGAAAGTGGGGCGGAAGATGAATTCGCTGTACTGGTAATTCTGGCAGACACCTTTCTTGACAGGAAGCACCACCCCTTACGAGGTATGCGTGAACTGTTATACCGGGCTACATACAGCGAAACGGATCCCAGGGGGCGCATCTACCTGCATGAATCTCCGGCGATTAGCCGCTTGGAATCGGTACTATTCCCACGCTTACGTGTCAACATGATGCTCGACTCTATAAGTCAGCCCTTTGTGTTACTTGTTGAGCATCAGCTGGGCTGGGGCATCATCAGCTGGGGAAAACTGGTTTTGACGCTGTTTTTTGCGCTTTTATCATTCGCGGTGATGATGGTCTATGCACGACTCTATTTTCGCCATGAAATGGCGCGTGCAGAACGTTATTTGCAAATAGCCAAAGCCATCATTGTCGGTCTGGATCGTGACGGCAACGTCAAGCTGATCAACCGGCGGGGATGTGAGATCCTGGGCTATAGCGAGAAGGAGATTCTAGGCCGAAATTGGTTCGAAACGGTATTACCCAATAAGAACCGGGATGCGGTATTCGGGGTGTTCCGGAGAATCATGGCTGGCGAAGTGGCGCCGTTGAGTAAATACGAAAATGAAATTCTGGCAAAAAATGGTGAGGTTCATTTCATTGATTGGAACAATGACGTGGAGAAAAATCGGAAGGGTGAAATCATCGGCACCCTGTCGTCCGGGCAGGACATCAGCGAGCGTAAGCGAGCTGAGGAGGATGCGAAAGTCCATCACAGGGATATGGCACACGTCATGCGGCTCAGCACCATGGGGGAATTGGCGACGGGTATGGCGCATGAATTGAATCAACCATTGACCGCGTTGATCAGTTACTGTGGGACGGCAACGTCGCTGGTAAAATCGTTGCCGTCACCACCAACACTACTCGGCGAAATCCTTAGCCGGGCCACTGAACAGGCACATCGCGCCGCTGACATGATTCGACATCTACGTGCTTTTGTCAGAAAGGAAGAAAAAAATCAGGAGACCTTTGACTTGGACCAGGTCATAGAGGGCATCATCACGTTTTTGACATGGGAAGTGCAGGAAAATGGTGTAGAGATTGAGCTCCAAGCCGGCAGCGGGACGCGCAAGGTTAAGGCCGATAAGATTCAGATTGAGCAGGTATTGGTCAATCTGGTGTGGAACAGCCTGGAAGCGATCGGGCAAGCGAAAACCCCCAACGGCCGGATCGTCATAAAAACCCGTTTATTGGAAAATGACAGGATCGAAGTAACGGTGACTGATAATGGCCCCGGAATTGATACAACGATGGCGGATAAGCTCTTTGAGCAGTTCCAGACAAGCAAGGAAACAGGGATGGGAGTCGGGCTATCCCTCAGCCGCACCATCATAGAAGTCCACGGCGGTACACTATGGGTGGATAAAAATTACCGGGGCGGCGCTTTATTCGGCTTCGAACTTCCCGCAGTCGCCTAGCTGCCCGGATCGAAGATGACCACATCCCGCATATCCCATCAGAGACTTAGTATGTTGAAGCCCACACTACTGCTGATGTCGTTTCTGTTATTCAGTGCAGAGCTGTGTGCCAATGTTGCAGTAACTTACTCCGTACAGGACAAGCCTTATTTTACCCTGGAGATTGCCGATGCGTGGCGGGTTAATGTCGGTTCGGAAACAGAGTCGGCGAGCCTCCCTCCAGGAGAACTTGCGCCGCCACGGGTTATTACCCTGATGCCCGATGGTGACAGCAATTTATGGTTTGGTGTATGGGTGCCTGTTTATCTTCATAGTCTCGATGAAGCCCAGGAATATTTGTCGTCTCTGGATGATTTTTTAGTGGAGAATCCGGCACTGGTTAAGACGGATGAAGTGGATCTGAACAGCATGCCGGCGCGTTATTTTAGAGGTACGGGCGAAAGAGAAGGCAAGCCGGTGGATTATTTTGTCATGCTTTTTGAACTCTCCAAGGAGGCTATCGGGGTTGCGATATACATCGGGTCACCGGATACGACAAAAGCGCATTTGGAAGAATTGCGCGCTATGATGAAATCTATTCGTCCCATTAGGGAGTAATAAGAACTGGATCGATTTGAGACAAGCGCGATGAACCTTGTCCATATAATTGGCAGATTGCTGATGCCCGTTCTTTTTTTTGGCATTTTATCGGCCTGCGGTTCCAGCGCCACACGTAGCTCTGGTTCGTACTACAATAGCGGCTATTATGATTCCTACTACCGCAGCGGCATCAATAGTCACCATTATCGTCACTATCGACACCCACGGCCGGTACGCCGACCGGTACGCAGGCGTTAACTGCGGCCCAGACTGATTCCAAAACCGGGCCTCTGCGGCTGCGCCATGCACGCCGAGACGTCACTGTCTGAAGCAAAGATCAGTTGTTTAAGGCGCCATGCTCAACCCAGAGTCGCAGGATCTCTATTTCTACGCTGCCGAGTGCCCGTCGCCCGTGTGGCATACGCAGCGACGGATCGACGCGCCCCTCAACCACCATATTGAGTATGCTATGCCGGCTGTCGCCGGCTACGATGACGGGGCCATAAACAGTGCCTTGCATAAGGTCTTGATAACTTGCCATGGACAAGCCGGTCTCCAGGTAACCCTTGCCCCGCGGGGGAATATGACATTCTATGCATTTATCATTCAGTATCGGTTGCACGTCACGCTGGAAACTAACCTGCCTTTCCGGCTTGACACAGCCGCTGCTCACTACTGCAAACAGCATTAGTCCTGCCGTATTAATCCACACTTCCATGCTCATTCGGACTGCGTTTCAGCGGCTTGTCTTGCAACGTCAGGATCGGGCCGTCCCCCTTGTCGTGCCGGATTCGCGCTATACGCTCAATATTACGGAGAGTAACCAGCACTTCCTCACGCAGTTTCTGCTTGACAATTCGGCTCCCGATCAGTGGTGGTAAAACAAAGCCGGGCTCGATGAGCATATTATAGTGAACTCGTGCGCGACCTCCCAGAGCTTCAATCTGCCATATTGTCACGCCGGATTTAATATTGCTCAACTCGGGAACGACCACCGCGTAGACATTGCCTGAATCCAGCTCCCGCAGGTCCTCCACCCGCAGAATTTCCCGACAGAAGATCCAGAAACAGTCGTTGATCAGCGTTTTTACACGGACAACGGAATCATCTGGCGTATTAAGAATCTCGGACTCGACAATGGAGGGATTCAGGCGATAGATATGCGCATAATCGGTCACCACCTGGCGAATATACTTAGCCGGCGCATCCAATATGATCTCAAGTTTGAGTTGATATATCCCCCGTTTACTGAGTAACGCGAGTTCGGTGATCTCCCCGGCCATAAGCTGTGCGGAGTTCAGGCCACAGCCCGCCAATAGCATAACGAATAGGGTGGCCTTGCTGACAGTGCGCAACGCATCACGATGCTGGCAACTCATTTCCATCCCTTGGTTCGGCGCTTTAACTAGAACTGTAGCTAATTGCCCAGAGGACGCCACTGGCGGGCCGGGCACCGCAGTCTTTCTGACGCCCACCCAGTGGCTATGGTTCCCGGTCGTCTGCGTCAGGCGTGTTCCGGATTACAAACAGAATCGATGTTGGCGGTAAACTGTCTGCCGGGCGACAGAAAAGTGACGGAACGCGCCGTTAGGGCTGCGTATCAGATTCACAGCGACGTCCCGGCGAGGAAGGTAGCGATGCGGCTTGATCGCGGTATTTAGCTTAGGCGACGGTCCTATTCGAATACCAGTAACTGCCGGCAAATACACAAACAAGCAGCAGCTTCACCGATGTGCCCAGCACAATTTGTTGGGTAGAAAACAGGTGTCCGAAAACAATGCCATCAGACAGTATGGCGAGAAATAACATGACTGCAGTGAGAAGCAAAATACCCCGCCGTTCGACGGGTTGCAAACTGCCCCAATACAGCAGAAAGGCCCAACCCAACATGAAGAGCCCGGCTATACTCAATACAAATCGAAAATCCTGGCCACTTCCTTCAAAGAAGCTTGGGTGGACCGGCATATTGACTAAGCCCAGACTTATCAGGAACCATTCGATGGCAATCACGCCATCAGCCACGGCGCCAACCAGAAAGGTCGTCTTCAACACTACAACCGTCCTGGCGGTCATATAGCGGCCCACATCAAAAATCGAGCTCTGAGGGCGGTTGCAGCCGGCGGCATATCAGCAACCAGGCCCTCCATCTGTTCCTGATAGGACTCCCTTAAAGCGGAAGCCTCAGGTACGCGTTTATTCAATTGATTAACCTCAATAATAACTTTAGACTGATTCCCCGCTCTCCAGTCTAGCCAGCGAATTCGAAAGTTCAAGACCCCGCCTGTGGCCATCAGCTATTCGCTGAGCACGGCGTGGATCCGGGGCTTGATAGCGCTACGCCACACGATCATCTCCATGAGATATTCGCCTTGCTGTTCGGCCCGCCTACGTTTTGCAGGGGCAGCCGATAAGGTCGTCCGATTTCCATCCTGGTCAGTTAGCGGTATGCTTTCCAATAAGCGAATATACACTGCGTTAAGCGCCATGAACGACCTACCACCATCAGACTGCACATGGAGGAAATGGCATATCCCCCTAGCGACCCGCTCCCCCACCCTTCAGCAGGCATTGGACAGCGCCGCGCACATGACCGCTAAGCCAAGCGACGTGCCGCTGATTGTCCAATTGGTCGAGAATCCCCGCTTTGACCTCCCCTGGATCGAACTGTTCAGCGGTGCCGTGAAACTTGAAAGTCACGATTGTATTCACGCTCTGCTTGGCCGAGGGTTGCTCCCCAAGGATGAAGCGTTCGTCATTGGCTTCACCATGGGCAGTACCAATCGAACCACCACCGGCGAACAGAAGTTATATGGACTGGTTGCCAAATATCTTTATCCTGAACCCTACAAATTCAGCGACGAAGATATCCAGGTCTTCAAGGATGGCGCACACCTCGGTTATGTCTCTGACTGCCAGCGATTGGACAAAGTCGACTACAGCGTGCTCTTGCATCTGTCACTGGGGGAGGCGCGTAATGCTGTCGGTCTTGAGGTCGATCTTCTTGAGGCGTACTACCGTATTGAACAGAAACGGTATCCAAACAGCGCGGAAAGTCAACGTTTGCTTCCACAGATCACAAACCGTTAGCAATGTTTGATGAAGGCTTGCACGAAAGCGAAACTAGATCCTGGCTCTACGTAGCAATCTGGTCGCTGTGCATTTTCATGACGGTACCTCTGGCACGAGCGACGCAGGCCTACGTTAGCGAACACTGGGGTCGAGACCTGTTCATGCACAGTGTTATCATAACCATCATCGCTGTGTTGTGTGCTGCTCTGCTCAAGCTGCGGCTGAGAAGACGCATCACCACAGCGAAGAATTACCTGTGGTTACTCGGCGTTTCAGGGGTATTCATCGCCTACACGATACACTTCAGAAGGAATCCCGAGGAAGCGGTACAATGGTTGACACCGAACCGCGTCTGGGGAATGAAGGATATCTGGCTTGATACGTTCTCGGCGATATTGGTCATGCTCGCGCTGGCAAAGGGGTTTGAACCCGATATTGTTTCCGGCCCACCAACCCGGGCCAGCGGGCAGATGTTCTGCGATGACAATTGCCCATTTCGAAAATAGAATAATGGAGAAATACTTTCCGGAGACACTGTCACATTCCGGATTTCTTCTCCCGGCGGAGACTATCAGGCACATGAAAGAAAGCGCATTAAAGAATATCAGCTATGAGAGCCCCGTCAGCGAAGCCTTGCTGACGCCGTTCAATGAACAACAAGTTTTATGGGCCTCTCTGATCCTGGCGGTTTTCATACTGGTGATGGAACGCCGGCTCTCGGGAAAGTTTCTATCATGACATCACCACCCCTGTATTCACGGCGACGTTTTCTACGCACCGCAGGAGGCGCACTGCTCGCCGCTGGAAGCACTGGCCTAATCGGCGGCTGTGCATCGCCGATGCCACGCGAAAAACGGCTACGTTTTGTCTTTTACACCGATGTTCATGCGCGTACCGAATGGGATACACCGATGGCGATGGCGCGCGCCGCCGATGCCATCAATGCACAGCAGGCGGATTTTGTTGTCGGCGGTGGAGACCTGATCACGGACGGTTTTCAGAACGCGGCAGCGACCGTTGCGCCGCGATGGGATGCCTACATGGCAATGCACAGGGCGATCAATGGCGACATCTACTCTACTATCGGTAACCACGACCTGGTAGCCGCAATACCCGAGGATGGGACGCCGCCGGCAAAGGAGCCGCGTGCCGTGTACCTGGACAGGATAGGCCTGGAGCGCAGCTATTATTCATTCAATGCCGCCGGGTACCGCTTTTTTATACTGGACTCGATCAGCGTCAGCCATGATGAGTTCAAGTATCACGGCCACGTATCCGCGCAACAACTCGAATGGTTGAAGCGGGAGCTGGCGGACACCCCCGGCGACACACCACTGGTCGTGGTATCACATATCCCCTTGCTAACCGCATTCTACGCGGCCACCAGTGGTGCTACTTCCCCGGCCCCGCCGAACCGGGTCGTCACCAACAACATGGACGTATTGAAGGTCTTTGATAAGCATAATCTGCTTCTGGTGCTGCAGGGACATCTGCACGTAAAGGAACGGCTGTGGTGGCGTAACACCACCTTTATTACCGGCGGCGCGGTTTGTGCGCGCTGGTGGCGCGGGCCCTGGCATGGCACGCAAGAAGGCTTCAGTGTGATCACACTACAGGAAAACAGGGTCGATTGGGAATATATCGACTATGGCTGGCAGGCCCGGCGTCCGCCGCGTGAATAACTAGTGTACCCCGCCACTGATATTGACCCATTCAGCGAGCCGGGCACATGGCAGCCCGAGCGCACCTCGATAAATCAGCGCCCACGCGATATACCCGGTAGATCCGAAATGCCGGCTTTGTATTTATGCCTGGTCCTGACCTTTATCGCGTTGCCCGCCGGGGTCGCGCTGGGGCACTTAATTGCCAAATTCCAGCCGCAGCAAACTCAGTAATACATTTCCCGGCAGCACGTGGCCGGAACCTGCAGCTTGCGGAATTGCTGATACCTTGCCAGTCAGGTACCAACACTGTGTGTGGTCTGATGGGCGTGGTAATCCCGCCGGCCTACCTTTTCTGTTCTCGTCAGTAAGGCCAACCCCATTAGCATACCGGCAACGATCGCCAGCACTGCCGTAAGCGCCCTGACCGAGCCGGTCGACATGCCGGTCAACCCGTTGCCAATATTGCAGCCACCCGCACAAATGGCACCGATACCCATTAATGCCCCACCCCCAAGCAGGTGCTTCAAATGATGTGCCTCCGGAACAATCAGGTGAAAAGTCTTGTGGCAAGCGCGCTGGCGAATGCCCCGCCGACAACACCAAGCAGTACCGATATACTGAATCCACCACCAGGCAGGGTCGATGACAATGAGACCAGCCGAAACATCCTCAAGCATCAGGCACTCGCATGGGGCGTGCGGACTGAGGCCGTTTCCGATGGGGTACAGGCCCTGGCCGTGCTGCGCTAGGCGGCCGCGCAAGGAATACCCTACGATCTGGTGCTGGTGGACAAGCTCATGCCCGAGATCGATGGCCTCGAACTCGCCCGAAGGATCAAAAAGGACCCGACACTTGCCCAAATCGGCGTGGTGATGATGGTCGCGGGTGTGCTGAATGAGGGCACAGGCGAAGCGCCGCGACCGGACATCCAAGCCTGTATCGCAAAGCCGGTGCGTCAGTCGCATCTCTATAAGGCGTTACTCGGAGCTGTGAACGCCGGTGCCGCAGTTCCACCCGCCGCCCAGGCGCGGCAGACTGCCATTGAGTCGACCGCCATTCCACCCGGCGGGCACGTTTTGCTTGTCGAGGACAATGCGGTATCAAGCCAAGAGCAGCGGAGCCACGATTGACAAGGCTGGAATCACAGCGGCTTCTGCAGCCGGGCGAATCTGCACATCAAACAGATTAATACCGCGTTGGTAAACCATAAAAGTTTTCCACAAATACTGTGGATAAGAGTGTGGATGAAATGCTATTAAGGAACGCTAATGCCTTTAAATATGGACTTTTTATTAAATTGACTATTTTTTATACAATTTTTTTTGTATATTATTTACAAGTAGTTATATAGCTTTTTTAAAAATTATATGAAGCCACAATCGTTTCAGGCTTATATTAACTTACCATTATATGATCACTGTGAATAACACGTCTTGGATGGCACACTACGCGACAATAAGTCAACATCCAGAAAGACTGAAAATGAGGGAAATCGGGCCCTAACCAGCTGTTCTAACTCCACCCGAAACTACCCTGGCCGAAGGGGTAATGGGCTTCACGGGCACTTGGATAACGCTTTAGGTGCACCAACTCGCTCGTTCGGTCGGATAGCGCTTGTGCCACCAGGCCAGCATCCCGCCTCTGAGCTGGACGGCATTCTCGAAACCCTGCGCGTGAAGCAGACGGACCGCGGGTATGCTGCGATGTGCACTCAGACAAATGGCGACGATTGGTTTCTGACCATCGAGTTGCAGAGCCGTCAGACAGTCCTTCAACGCATGAATCGGCACACTCACAGCGCCGGGTATGTGGCTGCGCCGCCATTCCGTACGGCTGCGGACATCGACAATCTGTACTCTGTTGCCCCCGGCGAGACGGGTCTGGAGTTCGCTTGCGCTGATGTCGGGAACACGACCCACTGGCACCCACCAGAACATTTTCTTTAACTGCTTAAGCATTGATATCTTGGACAACGCCACCGGTGACCCGCATAGAAAAGTCTAGTCATATTTACCGGCAACCCTTCGCGATGAGACGGCTCTTCTTACCACTATCGTTAATCGCATAAGCTACGATTTCCACGCCTCCCTGGACGACGACCTCATCAATACCGCCGTGATCGTCGCAAAGCGTAGTCTCGGGGCTTGCAATGTTGCCCTCGAACGTCGACAGGCGGCTGAGCTCAATGGAAGCGGACCCGTCGTTTCGGGTCAGGCTGGTGGCTTCGAACTTCGGCGTATCGCTCGTTGCGAATACCGAAGTTGCACTCAGAATGCCTGCGCCAAGCGTTAAGGCGCGAACAGTCGTGTCGTTCATTGGCGCTCCCTTCCTTTATCACTATGCCAGGTGATTTATGACCACAACGTTTGTGTATTAACCATACTGGAAGTTTACTTAACGGACCACATCGGACGGTGTTTCCAGAATCCGCTTAGTTTCAGGCGGGATCACCTTCTCACAGCGGGCCCGGCCGGATTGCCGGACCCTTTCCAATTGTGCCGCGGGACCTTAGTCCGGACGTACGTTAATGCGTACGGTGTCCTTCAGCACACCGTCCAGACCGCCGAACACGGTCAGCTTGTCGACCTTCTCTGTAACCTTTTCCAGCACTTCCAGTTCCTTCAGGCGCAGCAGGGTCGGGTTCTCGTCCATCAGGCGAGCGGTGTTCAGCAGCGAACGCGTCGCTGCGGTTTCCTCGCGGCGCTTGATGACGTTGGCCTGGGCGGCCTTCTCAGTCTCAACGACCTGGTTCAGGATGTCCTTCATGTCACCCGGCAGGATGACATCCTTGACACCCACCCCACGCACATCGATACCGTAGTCGCTCACCTTCTGGCTCACCGCTGCGTAGATGGCCTGGTCCAGCTCACCCTTATTACCCAGAAGGGTATCCAGGGTGCGCGCACCGACCGCCTGACGCAGTGCAAACTGCACTTCGCGGTACAGGTAGTCGGTGAAGTTGACCAGTTCACTACGCGCCTTCACCGGATCGGTGACCTGGTACTGGGCGGCCAGGTTCACACGCAGGGTGACCTTGTCCTTGGTCAGGATTTCCTGACCCTGCACCTCCATGGCCTGCAGACGCAGATCCACCTGTTCGACCACCACGCGGCGGTTGAACTTCCAGTAGGCATACAGGCCCGGCTGCAGCGTCTTGACCAGTTCACCGTCGACAATCAGCAGACCGACGTGCTTGTCCGCGATTTCCGCGAAGTACGCGTAGTTCAGCACTTCACGCGGCAGGCTGTCGGCACGGGCGTGCGCGACCAGGCCGACCTTGTCGCGCGGCAGCGCGAAGTCCTCGGCGATGCTCAGCACCTCGACCTTCACCTCGATCGGACCCTTCCAGTACAGCTGACGGGTCGCCGGTGCCAGGACACCGTTCAGCTTGCCGTTCTTGTACACCAGGCCGACTTCATACTCGCCGAGTTCCACGACCTGGAAGTGGCGCTCACACAGGGCGCTCTGCTCGGCCACCAGCACATCGATGTACGGGTGCTCGAACTCCGGCACCGTGAGGTTGTAGACCTCGACCGACACACGACCCAGCGGGTCGAGGATGCGGTACACGCCCGGTACGAGGATCTTCTTGATCGAGCGATCCTTCAGGTACAATCCGCGCTCGTGTCGCGCAATGACGATACGCTTGTAGCCAAACATTGCGTTTCTCCTTCTTGCTTGTTTCTCAATCGCAGGCGCGGCGTTTTCGAACTCGGGACCCTTTCGGGTAGCCACTCCGATGCGTCTACGTTTTCAACATGCGAACCTCCCGGTTCCGGACCGGGCGCTCTGGCCAGACTGAGCTACACCCAGAAAACCCATCACTCTCATGACTGGTCGCCCCGGCCGGTTACGATCCGACCCCTCACCCTTATCAGGAGTGCGCTCTGCCACTGAGCTACGGGGCAATTGGTGAACCGGGCGCGACTCGAACGCGCAACGCCTCTCGGCACCGGGTTGAAAGCCCGGCGGCTTAACCATTTGCATACCGGTTCCATGCATTGGCGGACTGGAACGGATTTGAACCGTCACCCGCGTGATCGACAGTCACGTGCTCTGCCTGTTGAGCTACCAGCCCATAATTTTGTCCCGAACATCTGGCTGGCAGGGTCGGACTCGAACCGACATACGACTCCTTAACAGGGAGCCCGCCTACCGGTGGCGCACCCGCCAGATCTGGTGCAACGGGAACGACTCGAACGTTCACCTCCCGGGCTTCAACCGGTCGCTCTGCCTGTTGCTACCCAAAGGGCATAAAAGCTGCCGTCGCGAGGTGTTCGCACACCGGGAGTTGCCCGGGCCGGGTTCACCCCACCGGCCCCCAGACCGAACAGCAGTCCCGCTTGACTCACCTTTGTGTGGCCAGGCAGTAACGAATAGCCACACAACAGGTCCGGGACCCAACCCGGTGCTGCCACACCGCCGGACAACCCCCGGTGTACGAACACAGAAACCATTACACACTTTCCGAATTGTCAAAGATCACTAAGCGCGACAAGGCGCTTAGTTCGGGGCAATAAAAAACCCCGTTATACATTGCTGCCTAACGGGGTCTTTTAATCTCCCGCGAAAGGCATTGTTCGACCTTTCGCGAGTTATCTGTGCACGAAAGGTTACGTCATACCGGTCTCATGGCTATCGAGCAGCGCAAAACCACGTATATCCCCTGCAGGCGAAACGCGACCGACGCCGGCAACCGCGGAATAAAGGCACAAGGGCGCCCTTCCCGACCAACCGGGCTGAGACAAATGTTCAGCTTGTTTGTGAATGTACGTTGTCATGTTCGTTTCCTGTATAACGGCGGAGAAGTATAGCCCCTATTTTCAAGATTGCAAGCATTTTTTACAACTTTCTTGTATTATTAAGAAAGGCCTGATATGGGGAGCCCATAGATGTCCGATCGCAAAAATCCGACCGCCGTCAAAATCGGCCAACGCATCAAGCAGGCGCGCCGCATGGCCGGCTTTGGCAGCGCTGCACAACTTCTGGAACACATACCGGCCTGGGGCGCATCTCGACTGGGCAACTACGAAGCGGGCATTTCCTTGCCCTCACCGGATGACGTACAAGTCATCGCCCAGGCCACAGGAGCCTCACCCTGCTGGATTATGTTTGGCAGTGGCCCGATACGGGCCTCCGGGCGAGACACCCAGGCCATCCGTCATCAGAACCTCGTTGCAACTGTCGAACAGGTTCAATCGCAACGCGGACAACTGACCCGCTTACTGAAAGCGCTCGGTATTTCGAGAAAGAAGCTGGATGAGTATCTGGCCAATCCCTTTCAACCGATCCCCGATCGTCTGATGCGTCGTTGTGAAAACTTCCTTGACAGACCGCCGGCCTGGATGGATGAACAACACGTGGAAACCGATCCGGTGTGTGCGTCTTTCCCGGAAGACATGCGTCGGTTGATGATGATTTACTCGGATCTCCCGCCCGTGGAGCGGCGCCGCATGTTGCGCATTGTCGAGGCGTTCGTCGAAACGGAACGTCAGCCTGCCTAGCCGATTTGCCGACGAGAATCAATGAGCTCAGACCCACTGCTAATGGTATGGACCCATCCCACTTATAAACGGCCTCGCGATGGGCCAGGATGGAGTTGTTATCAACCATCGACAAAGTGGGAGGGTCCATACCATTAGCAGTGAGTCTGACCCTATCGTTACGTCTCACTCGCTCATACGAATGACCGAAAACGGCATAGGAATGGCCGTTCCACGGAACCAGAAAGTCCCCATGACGAGGGACTCCTGTACTTCCAGGATCGGCCCGTTCCGGTCATGCAAAGGAGTATCCTCTACCCCACCTGTGTAGCCGACCCGTGATGATGCCTTGCGCTCTATTAACGTGCGCGCAGTGAAATATCGCACCACGTAAGTGCCAAACGCGCCTATGCCGGGTTGCCTCATTATTTTGAGGTTTCAATCGAAACAGCCGCTTAGGACATCCAAAGAGTATGGCGCATTAATTGCTCTGTGCGACTTGAATGGTTTTAGCACTTGGGGAAGGACAGGTAAAGAATAGTGGACTGATCAGCACCGAAAGCTGATACTACCAGGCGCTGTATTTCATGGTACAGACCAGTATCACTGATGAACCGGCAGGTACCCACGGGGTATCGTTCTATGAGGCAGTCCGCACAGATTGGTACATGTGTCTATGCGAAAGAAACTTCTTGAGTATGCCTGTTGAATCCCACGAAGGCTCATTAAGAAAGTGAAATGCCTTTCGACGGGCTTACTGCGGCAGGATTTGTCGTTTTTGTTGCGGTTGTCGGGGTACTGATCTACGTATGCAGCACGGGGAGTTGCGGTCGGTAAATGCCGAGGATCCATGCGGCAGAGCTCGAATGGCAGCCGCAGGATGACCAGTCCACACTGGTGAATACCATCAGCGTTGCGCGTCATCTCTCCGAGAGATATTTGTTGTCACCAAGGAGGATGTAGACAATGGCTGAGAAGTCCAGATCTGAAACGCCGACGTATGAGGAAGCGAAAACCTATCTGAAAGCCGCGTTTGAACACATTATTTCTGCGGGACGGGATGTTGGCGATCTCGTCGAATTCGCTTTCGAGAAGTCTGGTGACACCGTCGCGCCATATCTGCGCCGGTTTCTGAGCGACGTCCACGAGGGTCGCATTACGATCCAGGGTCTTACCGAGTCGGCAAAGATGGCGGTGCTCGGTCGGCATGTCACTGCCGAGGAGCGCCAGGCAATGATTCGCGAGGCCGCCTATTTGCGTGCCGAGCAGCGCGGATTCGTCGGTGGGTCCCCAGGGGAGGACTGGGTTCTCGCCGAGCAGGAAGTTGACGAGCGCCTGCTTCAACAAGCCGGTTTAGTCACCAAGGGGCGCCGGGCTCTCACATCGGCAACGAGCAGTGTTGAGCGGGAGCTGGGCAGCATCAAGGACGTTGTCACGCGCTGGCTGGAAGGCGAAGGCGATGTGGCACAGCCACCCAAGGCCAGGAAAGCCGCTAAGAAAAAGGTGGCAGCCAAGAAATCCGCGCCCGAGAAGAAAAGACGGGAGCCCGTGAAGAAGACCGCGGCGAAGAAAAGTAAAGCGAAAGCGAAAACGAAAGCGAAAACAGAAACCGCCAAACCAAAGGCCAAGAAGGTGGCGAGCAAGAAGAAAACCAAAGTCAAATAGAGCACCCGCGCCAGGTGACCGCTCCCACGGGAGGCGCCACTTCTCCTGCTACGGCCTTACGCCTTACGCTGTTTGAGCCTAACCACGGC
>CAJIAL010000459.1_pt1 | contig 16054 bp, 13 predicted proteins | sample 9199091 | NCBI WGS metagenome assembly CAJIAL01 (sample SAMEA7708270, study PRJEB35096) | sediment metagenome | biome: marine neritic benthic zone biome [ENVO:01000025]; feature: sediment [ENVO:00002007]; material: shallow marine sediment [ENVO:03000034] sea grass bed [ENVO_01000059] ... | reverse complement strand
CCTACTTCGTGCGCCAGCCGATTGGCCGTTTAGCCAACGCCATGACCAACGAACCGTCACGCTCTTCGCACACCTTTATCCGTGGCGTGACCATTATTACGTTATTGATCCAAACCTGCATCTACACGGGTGTAGCCCTTTTAGTCTCCTGGTATGCTACCTTGGCCATTCTTTGTGCCGGTTTGCTGATTCTCCTCGCAGGGTATTCTCTCGTCTCGATGTCACGGCGGGCGGGCAGGCGTCGGACAAACCTGCTGAAATCACTCTCGGCTCGACTGGCGGATACGTTGCAATCCGTGAAGCCACTCAAGGCTATGGCACGCGAGGATCTGGCCGATACTGTCTTGGCAACGGACGCAACCAAGCTGAATAGAGCGCTGCGAAAATCCATCCTCAGTAAAGCCGCGTTGCGTGCCGCGCATGAACCCATGTTTACCCTTGTCCTCGGCGTCGGGATCTTTGCAGCCCTGGTGTTTTGGCAAGTGCCATTGGCAACGATTTTAATTCTGGCGCTTGTGCTATTCCGTATCTTAGATTCCCTTGGCAAAATCCAAAAAGAATATCAAAAGATGGTGACAGACGAGAGTGCGTACTGGTCGCTACGCCATACGATTGAAGAAGCTGAACAAAGTGGCGAGCAATCAGGCGGGGGCCAACACATCACACTGACCGAGGGCATTCGTTTGACAAACGTGCATCTGGCCTATGGTGAACAGCCTGTCTTGAACGATCTCAGTCTCGAGATTCCGGCGGGGATGTTTACCACTCTCATTGGCCTTTCCGGGGCAGGCAAAACCACCATCGTTGATTTAGTAACCGGCTTGTTACACCCACAAGCCGGGGAAGTCACGATTGATGACACGCCTCTGCCACACGTCGATTTACGGCAGTGGCGGCGGCAGATCGGCTACGTCCCGCAAGACAATTTGCTCTTGCATGACACCATCTTGCTGAATATCACGCTCGGTGATCCAACTCTGGGTCCCGCAGATGCGGCCGCTGCACTTCGTGCCGCAGGCGTCTGGGAATATGTCGAGAGTTTGCCCGCAGGCCTGGCAACCATCGTCGGCGAGCGGGGTATGCGTCTCTCCGGAGGTCAGCGCCAGCGCATCATGATCGCACGCGCCCTCGTCCACCGTCCGAAACTTCTCATTCTGGATGAGGCCACAACCGCCTTAGATCCCCAGACCGAAGCGGGTATCTGCGCCACCCTGCAGCAACTCGTTGGCGACATGACCATTCTCGCGGTCTCCCATCAGTCCGCATTGCTGGATGTGGCGGATCGGGTGTATCGCATTCAGCACGGTACTGCTATCTTGGCCTTCGACAGCAGTACCGCGCCTCTCTAACCGCCGCGTTGCGGTCTGCTTGGTCACCCCAAGCCTTGCGTCTACACGGCATATGAGGTATTCTTGACACGACGTTTATGTACCTCTCTGTAACGGAAATCATCACCTCGCAGAGGGCGAAAGAACCGATCTTGCCCTACACCCACCAAGCCAAGATACATAGCACCACATACGGCTTATCTCACACTCGGGAACACACATGACACCTATCACCCACGCCATTATTCTGGCCGCCGGCCGGGGGACTCGACTCTGGCCTCATACCAAAGATCGTCCGAAATGTCTGTTACCGATCGGGGGGAAAACCCTGATAGAGCACCAAGTGGGAACGCTTGAAACCCAGGGTATTACGGATATTACGGTCGTGACGGGCTACTTCGGAGAGAAGATTCGCCAGGTTTTAGGTGCACGTGTCTCGTATGTCGACAATGCCCGCTTTGTCGACACCTCGAGTATGTACTCGTTATGGCTGGCACGCTCAGCGGCAACGGAAGGCTGTATTATTCTGAATGCAGACGTGCTTTTTCACGCCGAGATTCTTCGAAGCCTCCTCGCCTCGCCGCATGCCGATGCGCTCGCGGTTGATTATGATTCTGTCCTCGTTGACGAAGAAACCAAGGTCCAAATCGACGGGGAACGCGTGCTGGCTCTCAGCAAAACGTTGCAGCTGGGTGATGCCGAAAACGTCGGTATGGTCAAGATGAGCGCGGCAGGCAGCAGTGTCCTCTTTGCAAAGATTGCTGAGCTCTTGCGGCACAATCATGCGCAAGAGATGGTTCCCTTTGCTGTGAATGCCATTGCCTCTTCGCATTTTTTAGCCGCGGTCTCCGTCGAGAGCCTCCCGTGGATTGAAATCGATTTTCCGGAGGATTATCAGCGCGCGTGTGAGGAGGTCTATCCGGCGATGTGTGCCTCAGGGCATGCGCTGGTATCGAGCGTGAATGTTCCACCGACAAGAACGGACTGAGGGAGAGGTGTTCAGGAGTCAAGACTATACCCTCTCTTGCTATCGCGCACCTGTTTAGCCACACCTCCTCGGTCACGCGCGGCGGAGCTGTGCAAGGCTTAGTCCTCGCTCACGCCCTGCATGCTATGACGGAGACTCTTGGTAAGCCTCTCCTGCGTGTCTTCGTTTCCGATGGGCAAGACTCACCCAGACAATACGGGCCACATGAAGCAAAAACGTGACGACCATCCACCCCGCCACCAGATAAAACGTTTCGACCCCCCGCCCAATGAGTAAACCGAGCATCAACACCGCCAGCAAATTCTTCCGCGCGTTGAAGAGATGAATCCACCAATCGATGGGCTCGTAATCCAGTAAGGAACGCCCAAAAGTACGCACGAAATACATCATACCGAGCTTGTCTAGTAACGCCATAAGAGCCATTGTGAAGCCTGCAGCAGCCGGCATGGAGAGGATATTGCCACCGCTAAAATGCCAGCCCATGCCTACGTACCATAATATATAGGAAGCCAGTGTCGTGCGGCGATCCACCACCTCGGCCATATCGTTGTATCGCACGATCATCCGCGCTAGCTTCCCATCGACCGAATCCAGAAGCACAAATCCCCATGCTAAGAACAGCCCCGTCCAGAGCCACCCCAGGGCGAAAAACGGGATCGCGGCCAACTTGCACACGACACTCCAGCCCGTCAGCGCATTCGGCGTGATGTTCGTCCGGGCAAAGAGCCGGGTTAACCCGCGCACGGGGATACGATAGCCATACGCCCCAACAAATTCCATCGCCCCTTTAAAGGTATTGGCATACATCCTATTCTCAATGCCGCGAATCGCCGCAGTGTTCGTCACCCGTTCGAGTTGAGGGACCACATGCCGCCGCAGTGACTTCAGGTACGTCGACATACGGTGCACACTACGGGTGGCGATGGCGCCGGATGCGGCATAGGCTCGGCTTCGTTCCATGACATCGTGTGCCGCGTCGAATGCCAGATCGGCGAGCACGCAGCGCAGAGCCAGAGGGGCATCAGCCGTGTGTTCATCGGTAATGCGGAGCGGCGCCTCACCGGTCAGCAACGCCTCAATAATCCGCTCATCGTACAGGCCGTCTCCTTCCAGCACGACAACCTCAGTGCCTAAGGTCTCAACAGCCTCCCGCACCGCGGACGGCGTGGGGTCATGTAACCAGGTAATGTGCAGAGCAAACCGCTGGTGAAACTCGGGCCGTAACAGAGTTTCCGGCGCGACCCCAGCAGGTAAGATCACTGTGACCGTTTTCCGCGCCAGATAGGACGCCAACGTCGTCCCAGGCTTGACATCGCGTGCCACGGGACTATATACATCGAGCTCATGGACCTGGCGCAAAATGCGCTCAAGCAAGGTCACACTGTAGACCGTGGCAGCGGCCATCGGCGCACGCGCATCGATAAGGACGGTCACAGACATAGGAGGCTTTCCTTCTCTCGGTCACTGCACGCACTCTTGTTGCCACCATGGACCCAATTCTCTGGGAGCATAGGTATTTTCCGCCCCCTTTGCAAGCGCAGGTCCTCGTTGCCAAAAGGGCCCACAATGATCCAAACACCCATCACAGACACACGGACCATTGGCGATGGCTGTCCTCTTGCATCGATAGGCGGTCCGTGTGTTATTGAGTCCGAGGTCTTCACCCTGCGGATGGCCGAGGAAATTCAGGCGGTCTGCGATCGTCTCAGCATACCGCTCATTTTTAAGGCCTCTTTCGACAAAGCCAACCGGACCTCCGTGCACTCCTTCCGGGGACACTCGATCGACGTCGGACTCAAAATTCTGCAACGTGTCAAGGATGACGTGGGTGTTCCGGTGCTGACGGATATTCATGAGAGTGATCAGGCAGCGCCTGTGGCAGACGTCGTCGATGTCTTGCAAATCCCGGCGTTTCTCTGCCGGCAGACGGACTTGCTGCTCGCCGCAGCGTCCACAGGGCGCGCGGTCAATGTGAAAAAAGGGCAATTTCTCGCGCCATGGGATATGCGGCATGTCGTCGACAAACTGCAAGCCGGTGGGGCAGCCTCACGCATTCTCCTTACGGAACGTGGGACCTGCTTTGGCTACAATACGTTGGTGGTCGATTTTCGCTCCCTCTCCCAGATGCGCGATCTTGGCCATCCGGTGGTCTTTGATGCGACCCATAGCGTGCAAATGCCAGGCGGCCAAGGCGAACGCTCCGGGGGGCAACGGCAATTTGTCCCCCATTTAGCACGGGCCGCAGCAGCAATTGGTATTGATGCCCTGTTCATGGAAATCCACGAAAATCCAGACGCCGCTCCGAGTGATGGACCCAATATGGTACCGCTTACCAAGTTGGAAGCGCTCCTACAACAAGTTTTGAGCGTGCGTGTGAGCTTTGAAGCGACTCCTCAGGTCTCGTTGTAAGGTCCCCTGTCGCTCCCTGGTATCACGGTGTGGATATAGGCAAGGAGAGTATAGATAAACAAGACCACGCCACTCATCTCCAAGATTTCTTCGATGGTGGCCAGGACCACATAGGTTTGGTCTTGCACGCGATGCACAGTAAAGTACCGTCCGCTCAGCATCTCCATGCCCACGGCACCGCCCACGTATATCCCCCCGGCGCAGATGCATAACCACCGCGTCTTCTTCGGGAGTTGCCACAGAAATGCGCCATACGACGCGCAGAGCGTCAGGGTCAATAGGCCGTAGGGGATGATCCAGGCATAGTACAACACACCGGAAGCGTGCAACGCCTGGCGCAGTGGAATCGTGAGGCGTTCATGAATTTTGACGTATTCGTCGAGGCCCAAAAAAACAAAGATGATCGCCAGAATCCACCAGTGACGGGATGGCAACTGCACGGTGCGCTTGGCACGGGCGATGTATCCAAGCAACAGGGCGCAGAGCACCAGGGAACAGGCGGAATAGGCTGAGGGGATATTTTTTTCTTTATCGAGATTGAACCAGAAGGTCAGTGACCCAAGCTCTGTGCGCTGGTGCATCCAGGTGGCATACTGCAACGCAGTATGAATGACGATAAGCAGCAACGCCACACTGGCGCATATCCAGGTAAGTCTCTGTGTGTCGAACACACGCCGGTAGGATATCTCTTCTCGCATAGGTACGTTCACGCCTCACCGGAGAGGTTACGGCAACACTGACCATGCCTCCTGGATCACCGCATCGGGTCTTGAGTTCAATCACCATGATACCGACAAGGGGGCATGGAAAGAGGGAACCACATGAAAAATCGCCGCAATTACTACCGCATCCTCCAGGTACAACCCGACGCCTCACCGGAAGTGATCCGCGCAAGTTATAAAACTATCATGCGGGAACTCGAAGCCCACCCCGATCTCGGCGGTAGTCACTGGAATGCTGCCATTATGAACGAAGCGTATGGCATCCTCCGGGATCCTCAACGCCGTGCCGCCTATGACCGCGAACTGTTCGAACGCTATACCAAAAAACCCTATGACGGTGACAGGCTCCCCATCCTTTCCTACTTCTGCCCGTTCTGTAAACGCCCATTGGCACGGAAACCAACGGCCAGTGAAGCCTGTTCGTCGTGCCGCAGCCCACTCGAATCGAACCACATTAGCGATCAGCAGCAGGAACAGCGTACCATCGCGCGTATCAAAAAATCGGGACGCATTGAACTGTATACCGAGTGGGCTCACACACCGGAGGTCGGAAACATCATCGATCTCTCCCCGCATGGTATGCGCTTGCAGTGTTCCGTCAAGCTGCTCCTGAACATGACGATCAAAATCACCTGCCGCGAGCTTGACGCCGTCGCGGTCGTCCGCCATAGCCATAAAATCATCGACCATGAAACCGTCTATTATTCCGTGGGGGTGGAATTCTTGACGGTGCAGTTCAAGGACGCCAAAGGCGGCTTTCACACCTCCTCGGCCTAATCGACACGTGCTCGTTGCTCTCACAGGACATGAGTCACCAGCTTCACATGCCCGGCGTCGTTCACACATTCTACACACGGGCGACAAGATGCTCCTGCGCCCCTTCCGTCCACGCGACCTCATGCGGCAAGAGCACGGAAGCAGGGCGAATGCGATAGCTGACCGGCTCAAGCCCCGGTGGCAAGGTTTGGCGCTCTTGCAGTGCCTTAGCCGCGTCCAACAAACATTTCCGCACCTGGATAATCCCGATATCGGAACGCCCCAGCCGTTCAAGCAGGCGATTATCCGGATGCTGGCTCTCGGTAATCACTTTATCTTGCGCCCCAACCCCGGGCACGCCGAGGAACTTTTCGCGCCGATGCGCCTCCCAATCCATCAGATAATCGTTGCGCCGGTTCCCACGGGGCCGAATATCGCCGTAGGGTTCGTTCGTCGCCGGCTCGTAGTCAGTGACATGAATACTCATTCCGGATGCAAAAGCCTCCTGTTCGGCGTCGGTTAATGCCCGAGTCGGATGCCATGAAATACACCAATTGACCAACGTATCATCATCGACGGGGACAAAGATATGCGAATGCAACAACGGGTCCGGCTTGGTCTCCGTGGGAGGCATGGTATAAAACGGCATATGGAATTGCGTGATGCGCCAGTAGTACATCCCCGCTTCGGCTTGCCGCCGGGCGCCTAAGAGGACACCGTACTCCGTATCAGCAACGTCAATAAAGGGGGCTTTTTCCAGATGCGCGGCAAACCCGAAGCCGGCTTCGGCTCGCTCGAGCTTGTGCATCATGGCATCGTCGTCCGCATCCAGGATAGCGTGCAGGAAGGAGATATGGGAGGGGTCGATGCCGCCTTCCAACGCCTGGATGTAGTTGCACTCTTGATAAAACTTGGAGACGAATCGCTGTTCCTCGGGGATCAGAGCCCACTCGAGATCGGGTAATCCCGGCGGCGGATCATCTGGCCCCATGTAAGCCCATACCACCCCACCGCGCTCGGCACACGGATAGGCCGGGTGGCGCACTTTATCGGCAAAGGCGCTGTCACGCGGCTCATTGGGCATGTCGACGCATTGGCCATTCTTGGCGTATTTCCAGCCGTGATACACACAGCGCACACCGCCGGGTTCGTTGCGGCCGAAGTAGAGCGATGCCAGGCGATGGGAACAATACTCGCCCACCAGGCCCACCGTCCCATCAGGAGCGCGGAACGCAACTAAATCTTCCCCCAGCAGTCGCACGCGCTTGACGCGACCGCCGGCTTCGAGCTCCGCTGAGCACACTGCAGGTAGCCAATAGTGCCGCATGACAGCGCCCATTGGCGTGCCGGGTCCCACGTGCGTTAATTGTGCGTTTTCTTCACTTGACAACATCGTGCATTACCTCCCCGTTGCCACCGTCTATATACCTGGTTACCGCCCTGCCGACTGGAACATTTCGGCGGTACTGTCTGCGAGATTGTAGCGATGGCGTACCACGCGGTCCATGGCTTGCCCCTCAACGCGCAAGACCAAGGCCGCATCATCACTCACCGTCGCCGTTTTATGAATTTCTCCCGGCAGGAAAAACGCGACCTCACCCTCACGCTGCACGAATTGCCCACTCGGCTCCAGCGTAGGCGTGGTCCATTGCCCCTCCGAGTAATGCCAGGCGAATTTCGTTTGTTCAATCGCGCCGTGGTAAACGCCGTAGACCACCCACGACGCGCCATGGTCGTGAGGAGTACCGCGCGTCAAACTTTTCACCGCCTGCGCACTGGGAGGTAGCAAGGCACACATGACGAGGAACCCCGGCCCCGGATGACCGTATTGTTCATCACAATGCAAATTCACCCGCCCAAACCCTGAGTCAGCCGACAGGTGGACGCGTTCGTCCAAACATCCTGGGATACTTAGGAGGTGCTGCATATGCTGCGCCACACCTTGCGCCTGCACACGCGGATCGTGTGACGCGGCAAAGACTTGTTGGAGATCCGTAATAAACTGATCCAGTGTATAGACTGCAGTCTCGCTCACAGGAATTCCCTTTCCACCAGCAATGGGACACGACGTATCCTCATACGCTATTGACTGCTGCATTATGAGCCGAAGTACCCGAGAGAGTCAAAGCGGAAACGCCATGTACATGAGGACCTGTAGGACTTGACCTGGGGCGCGTTTCGCGTTCTATTGATGCCTCTGGACTTCTCACGCATCAGCGTGCCCGGCCCGATGGCGGCCCGTCTGCCATCTGATGCCCATGCACATACCCCTGTCTCCGGGAGCAACAATGACTGACTGCATGCATGACCATTCGTCGTTCGTATCGCGCTGGGGAAGTGACGACCGCCTCGGCGCCGGCAATCTACTCACGCCGGCCAGCCGGCTTGCCGCCTTACAACTAGTCCAAGAGGGTCGGGTATTCGATCTCGGGCATGTGATCGAGATGGGCGCGCCGCGTATCGCCCCCAATCAGACGCCTTACATCATGACCATAGGCCCCCGCGCCGACAATGTCATCCGGCGCCGGCGCGCCAGCGGGGCCACGAATGACGCCGGCACAACATTGGAACGCATTGAGATGACCACCCATGTTGGCACGCATATCGATGCCCTGGGCCATGCGACCATTGGTGAGTACATGTACAACGGACGGCGTGTGCCGGACATGTTAGGTGATTTCGGCCTCAACGATCTCGGTATCGAGAATGCCCCGCCGCTGATTACACGCGGCGTATGCCTGGATGCATCCGGTCTCGACGGGGGGGAATATCTCGACGCCGGGAGGGTGGTGAGTCGTGACGACCTCGAACGCATGTGTGAGACCCAAGGCGTGAGCCTGGCACAAGGGGATGTCGTCGGTATCAACACCGGCTGGGGGCGGCTGTTCATGCGCGACAACGATCGCTATGTGGCAGGCGAACCGGGTATTGACGAATCGGCAGCCCGCTGGCTTACGGAGCAAGGCGTGGTGGCCATCGGGGCGGATAACATGGCGGTCGAGGTCATCCCGCATCCCAAGCACCCGGAGGTGGTGCTACCGGTACATCAGCACACGTTGGTGGAAGCCGGCGTGTATCTCATTGAGAATATCGTGCTCGATGAGCTCGCACGTAACAAAACATACGTATTTTGCTTTATCCTGCTTGCCACCAAATTTAAGGGCGCGACCGGCTGCCCGGTGCGCCCGATTGCCATGGTGTGATAGATGTGTAGAGCATGTCCTCCCCCGCCAAACTGGCGGGGGCAATTGCGGTGCGCAGCACGAAATTGGAGTGCACGAGATTGGCGCACAGACATCAGGGCGCAAGCGCCCGTCTCAGCGTGTTCCAGGAGTTGAGTGTACGCATCTCATGCACCGTGATTTAGACGACGAGCGGCGTATTGTCGCGGTTCGCCCACTCGCCCATAGAACCGTCGTAATTACGTGTTCTGTCATAGCCCAACAGTTGCAAGATGAAGAGTCCGTGCGCCGCACGGATACCACCTTGTCAATAGATGACGACTTCTTTGTCAGGCGTCACGCCGACCGCCTCCAGCATGGCCCGGAGCTCGTGCGCCGGTTTGATCGTCTGATGTTTGTCCGCCGTAATGAAATTGAGCCATTCCAGATGCACGGCGCCGGGAATGCGCCCGGCGCGCTTGTTACCACGATCATTGGTACCGTCCCATTCGCCATCGGAACGCACGTCGAGGAACACGACATCGTCGTTGCCGACGTGTGCCACACCGTAGTCGAGCGTACAGAGCAAGTCGGGATGAGATCGGGGAGTGAACGTCGCCGACGCAGGCGCAGGCCGGTCGATACTCACCTGCCGCCCTTCGTCAAACCACTTCTTCCAGCCGCCGTTGAGCACCTTGACGTTGGTATGGCCATAGTAGTTCAGCACCCACCACAAGCGTGCGGCCCACAGACTGCCATTGCTGTCGTAGGCGACCACAAGGTTCTCGTCGCCGATTCCCAGCCGTTCCATCAGTTCTTTCATGGTATCGGGGGGCGCCACCAAGGGATACTGCCTCGGGTCCTTGGCGTACTCCGGCTGTTTGATGTAATGGTGCACCGGAATACCAATGGCACCTGTGATATGGGCGCGGCGATAGACGTCTATCGGATCGCAATCCACTATGCGAAGGTTCGGGGCATCCAAGCGTTCTGCCAGCCAATCGGTCTCCACCAGGAGATCGGGCTGGGCATATCCATCTGCGGACATGATGCACTCTCCTCTAATACTGCCTTATTATGGTGTATGCGCCGCAAGAAATTCCTCCACGGCTTTCTTCGCCGCCGGGTGATGCTGCGGCTCTTTCCAGTCTTCGATAAACGTGGCATTCGGGGCCAACGAGGCAATCTCTCTTGAGGTGGATTCAGGATGATATAGATCGTTCCCTGGCAACACCAACAGCGGTGTTTGACAGGCGGCCACAAACTCCCGTGACACGTTGAACAGGAAGTCCCCGCTATACATCGATGTTTTGAAGGCTTCCCAAGTCTCCGCGCTGACTTCGGTGCGCTGGGGTTTAATCTCGTCCGCCCAACTGTCGAACATCTCGAAAAACGCCTGCCGATTGTTATCCAGTCCGATCGATTGAAACAGAATCGCCGATGCCACCCGTTGTGGCACAGCTTCGATCAGTCCCATGATGTACGGACCGCCGATACACATCCCTGCCACATGGAAGCGATCAACCCCGAGGTGATCGAGCAACGCGATCTGATCTTCGGTGTAGACATGCCAACTGTCCGTGGCGCGTATGGGAGCGACGGACTTGCCGGCATTCCGTTGATCCATGGCAATGACGCGATAGTTCGGCGCCAGCTGCTCGATGGGATTCCACGGGGTACTTTCCCAGAACGACACTGCCGAGCGCATGCCCCCCGGCGCGATGAGCAACACCGGGAAGCCTGATCCGTGTTCTTCGTAATACAGTTCGATATTATCACGCGTGAATACGGGCATGGTGGTTCCTACTCCTCATGGGTGGGTGCTTGAGAGCGTGACACTCCGGCCCGACGTCAGCTCTCCGTTGGACGGCATCTTAGATACAGGCCTCGTGCCTGTCAATCCCAGGGGATCTCGATACCCAAAAGTGGTACATGCTGCTGGGCGGCGTGCATATCGGTTTCCCCGATGCTCCCCTGGGGACGAGAGCGCGCCAGCGTGGCTTTGATCGCATTAAGCAACCGCTCAGAAGTATCTGTAAGATTCTTCTGGACTCCTCATGTCTTGTATTACCGGGATAGGAGAGTAGCGGAATTTATAATGCATTCCGAGCGGGCGCTTATTAGAACGCATCCAGACCTCAGGCAGCGCCGAGCCGTTACCGTCATGGATTTTTCAGCATGCACTGCAATGCGTGCAACGTGGTATTAGGCATAGACACGGAGAAAAACATGCGGTAGTTTATACATATCGGCTTGGTGCACTTGATTTCACATGCAACTTTGCTGCTTTCACCGGGTTGTCACGTGTGTGATCCAACCTAGCGTTTCCATAACACAACGGAGGGTAGACGATGGACTATCAAGTTATTTCCGCCGACGGCCATATCGACTTGATCTGGCTCCCGCCCGATCTGTTCACCTCGAACGCCACGGCAACGATGAAAGACCGCATGCCGTATGTCACCGACAGCCCCGATGGACCGACTTGGGTCAGCCAAAAAGGCAGTTACTTCGGTTTCCAAAATGGCATGGGATCGGCCGGCCGGCCGTATATTCCCGGACAAATTCACCGCTCGGATCGTATGGCGGCGGAAGGGCTGTTCGATGACGGTAAGAAGGGCATTCGACGCCTGACCGACCCGGATCTCCGCATCAAAGACCAGGACCGGGATGGTATTCAGGCGGAGGTGCTCTACGGTGTCCTTGGCGCCGGTATTCGACTCCAAGACCCGGAAGCCGCTATCGAGGTCTGCCGCATCTACAATGAATGGCTGGCGGATTTTACCAAACACTATCCGGACCGGCTGTTGGGTCTGGCCTCCATGCCCGCTGGCGATGTCGATGCCGCCGTAGAAGAAGTCCTGCGGGCAGGCAGGCTGGGGCTCAAAGGCATCGAGTTCGCCACCACGCATGAAATGACGCCTTTGTGGGATCCATATTGGGAACCGCTGTGGCAAGCGCTCCACGAGGTCGACCTGCCAATTCATTTCCACACCACCGGCAACAAACGTCCGCCGGTGTCCGATGACCTTCCCGAGCGCGCCAAACGCGCCTCTGCCGCCGTCGGTCTCACCGGATTTCAGCTGTTCACCGCGAACTTCCTTTCGGGCGTGATCTTTAGCGGCGCCTTAGAGCGCTATCCGAATGTGCGCGTCGTGCTGGGAGAAAGCGGTATTGGCTGGATTCCCTATGTCCTCGATCGCATGGACTACGAGTGGGATGACCAGTTCCACAGCGACCTGGACCTGACTATGAAGCCGAGTGAGTACTGGTATCGGCAATGCAAGGCCACGTTCCAGTATGATGAGGTGGGCATTCTGTTACTTGACAAGCTCGGCGAAGATTGCATCATGTGGGGCAATGACTTCCCCCATCCGGATGGCGTCTGGCCGGATTCAATGGAATACATCGAGAAGCAGTTCGGGCACCTCCCGGCCGCAACACGACGCAAAATCGTGCGTGACAATGCGATAGATTTCTACCGCTTGCAGCCAGCATAGTGCTGCGCACCGCAATTGCCCCCGCCAGTTTGGCGGGGGTTATTTCTTTGCTCTCACACTCAGAACTTTCGTGGAGTTTTTCCACTCACGCGGCGCGTTGTAATCGTCTCGCTACCTCTGCATGAGCTCGGCCCAGCGCCGATAGAAGCCTCGCTGATTGTTTTCCGTAATCCGCTCCGTCACCACCCCGGGCACGCCGTAGTCGGGATACTCGAGTCCCAAACCCATCTGATAATTGTACGGATAGCGCCGTGCTATCGTGCCTTGGCTCGCCGCCGAGGCATAATTCCAGTTCTCCATATCATCCTGCTCGGTCAGTCCACCAGGGCCGGAATAGCGCATGGCGTAATGGCGCATCACCTCCTTGACTTCCTCCGGAGCGTCTTTATCCACCAAGAACCAACGCCACGCTTCGGTCTTGCCCACGCCACGGGGATGCCAGACGGCAATGGTCCGGGGCTGCCGCGCCAGATACGACATATTCGGAAACACCGTGCCGACTGCGCCGAGAAGCCGTGCGTCCGAGCCCATGAGACGTTGGCGTGCTTCATAAGCCTGGCGGAAATATTCCTCCACCACAGGCGTGTTCTGGAAGCTTGGCGTGTACGGCATATCCTCCGGTTGCAGGAGAGATACCGCCCCATGCCCCACCTGCGACAACGCTGAAGAAATCCGCCACAGGTTAGCGCGTTCAGCCGTATCGCGACGGCCGGTGCCGCTGGGTCCGATCCCGACCAGATCAACCGAGCGGTGGCTGATATTGTGATAGGCATCGCCAGCAAAATTCTCGGCGGGAAATTTCCAGTTGGCCGGTAAGGTCCATTTCTGCACCCCGCCAATGACCTCCGACTCGCCCTCGCGCCCATCCCGGCAATCCAAGGCGGTGTCCAGATACGTCGTCATCTCTCCCAGATAGTCGAGAAACGGTGGCGCGTCTTTATCCCATGTGGCCCAAATCGTGCCTTTGTAGTTGGCGAGCTGCGCCACTTCAATCAGCCCCCATTGCGACTTGTCCAATTGCCCACGGTAGGCTGTTTTCTCATGCGGCACACCGACCAGGCGGCCATCACAGGCAAAGCTCCAGCCGTGGTAGGGACAGGTAAACACCGAGGTATGCCCCTCGTCGTAGCGACAGACCTTCATACCACGATGGCGGCATGTATTCAGAAACACATGGATCGTGTGCTGGGCATCACGGGTGAGAATCACCGACTCTTCACCCATACAGGAGGTGAAATAATCGCCGGGATAGGGGATCTGGCTCTCATGCCCCACAAACAGCCAGGTCCGGGCAAACACCTGCTGTTGTTCTTGCTGGTAGATATCCTCATTGACGAAGATTTCACGGCTGATCAGCCCGGTCGACGTATCAACCAATGACGGTATGGACTGGGAAGGGTCTCGTGGTCGCATTGTACACCTCACACAATTGCCTGGAGGCAGGCGTAGTTCTGCGCTGCAGTGGGATGCTCGATTTCTTTTTCCAGATAGAGGAGACACTGCACATCCCGAAATCCGACCTCACGCAGAATGTCGAGGTGCCTGGAGACAAGAAAACGCCCCGGTTCGTACTCGTGAGACGTGTCATCCGGCTTGACGAAATCCCCGTTGAGGAACACCCCGCCGGCTGGAAGCAGCTCGTAGCAATCCCGGTAGACTTTGGTCGTATTGACCTCGCCGCCGAGATCATGCAGCGCCCAGGTGGAGACAATCGCGCCAACTGGACGGGACACTTTGGCGCCCCACTGTTCACCGACGAGGTCTGCCTGCGTAAATCGCACCCGAGAAGCATACGGTGCCAGACGCTCCGCCGCGATGTCTAACATTGGCTGCGAAAAGTCCACCCCCTCATACGTGACGTTGGGCAGCGTGTCCAAGACCCGCTCGGCCAAATACGCAGGACCAATCCCTAACTCAACGACATGACACGATGCGCCCGCAGCTTTGGTAATCCCGGCAATAATCATATCAAACAGCTGCATTCGTTCAGGACTCGGCACAAAACGATCCGCCCAATCCCGCACAAATTGTGTGTCGTGAAATTCGTGCTGTGCACCAACAAACGCCATACGTATCTCCTTCCTGCGATTGCATGGGTAATGGGTAGAACACATCCTCCCATGATCTGCCTGGCACGAGACGGCCAGTATCCGCTACCAGGAGGTTCGTTGCAAGTACTGATCAAAGTCAGCTTTGTGAGCGGGTTAGTAGTCAATCTGCCATAAGAGATCGATGGAGGTTTTCCCGAAATCGCTGCTACTGCCTTTGAGTTTCAGGTTGCGTTTGAGACTGTATTCGACCCCGACTTGGTTGCCGCCCTCTTCAGCAAAGCGCCGCTCATACGACAAGAAAATATCCTGTGTGATATAGCGCCCCACGCTCACGCTGCCGGAGCCTAGTTCCTCGCCGGAGGTGACTTCAATGACATCTAGGCCGAGCTCTTTGCCCACAGTCTTTCCCAGCTGTCCGGCAACCACACTCCCAGCCACGGCCTTCGTCTGACTGGAAAACGAGCTTTGCTCGGAACTGGTTAAGCGGTCCGTGGTTTTGCCGAACACGAGCAGTGACACGATATCACTCTGTGCCAACTCGGGCTGGCTACTCAGCGTCAGTTTAGGTTTTTGGGCTTTGCCCTCGACCTGGATGGACACGACATAATCCGACACCGCGTGGGTCGTCGTCACGTCTAAGAGCGGATTGATCTCCTCCGTCCCGGGAAAGGTCACGCGGCCTTCTTCGAGGAGAAATTTTTTCCCGTAAAACGTCGCAAAACCCCGCACGGTCTCGATCGAGCCACTCACAATAAAAGGTGCCTGCAGGTCCTTGGTTACCCGGAGCGCGCCGCCTATCTCGACCGCGGTGCCAGGCCCCTGCACCCAGACGTTGCGCGGTATGTTCAGCGACACATCGGCGCGCAGAAAAGGCAGTGGTGTGGGTTTGCGCGGGGCCAGTGCCGTGCCGTTGGCGGCTGCGCGCTCTGCGGGGCCGGAGCCGTATGCGCCTTCGACCGTGAGTTCCCAGGGCTCAACCCCAGCTGGGCCTCCGGTCAGTTTTTCTGGTAACCGTACGCGCCCCCGTGGCACGGTGACCTTGCCCGTGACAGTCATCTCGTCAAGCGAGCCCTTGATGTCCATAACGGTGGAGAGCACCGCCTCCCGCTCCGTCATATGCACAGCCGTGAAGTCGTTGG
>CAJIAL010000360.1_pt1 | contig 16105 bp, 14 predicted proteins | sample 9199091 | NCBI WGS metagenome assembly CAJIAL01 (sample SAMEA7708270, study PRJEB35096) | sediment metagenome | biome: marine neritic benthic zone biome [ENVO:01000025]; feature: sediment [ENVO:00002007]; material: shallow marine sediment [ENVO:03000034] sea grass bed [ENVO_01000059] ... | reverse complement strand
CCCTCGCCGGTTGCCGTATTCAACTGCGTGCGGTGCCGCCATCATAGCATACGTGGGGAGCCCACCCGTAGTACACTCGGGCGGAAGTCCCTCACCGGTTCTCAAAGCTGCACCACCTTTGCAAACAAGGGAATCCCCCCTGCCAAGGGGCAGGGCAATTGCGATACGCAGTACTAGCCTCAAGACACCGCGCCTCTTGTCTCCCTTGACGCTTTTTGCCACAATGCCGTCGCAGAGTACAGAGCAGGTAAAGTGTGTCCTCAAACCTTATCCATCGTGAGGAATCATCATGGCGTCTCTGGGAGTACGGCTGCGCGATAGTCATTTGACCATACAAGACATGCGTGACTTGGCACAATTGGCCGAAGGCCACGGATACGACAGCATCTGGCTGCCGGAAAGTCAGGGGCGTGAAGCCATCACGGAATTGACCAGCTTAGTTTTAGCAACGGAACGCATTCGCGTTGGTACAGGTATCGTGCCGGTGTTTGCCCGCCTTCCTACCGTGGCGGCTGCAGCTATGTCTACGGCGGCAGAACTGGCGCCCGGGCGCGTCATCCTCGGCTTGGGTATCGGTCACAAAGCCGCAGTGGAAAACGGGCACGGCATTCACTTCGCGCGGCCATTTCAACAGACGCGCGAGTTCACCACCATCGCCCGGCGTTTGTTACGTGAGGGTACGGTGTCCTATGCCGGCGACATCTACAACATCACACGCTATCAACTCGACGCCACGCCGTCGGAGCCCGTACCGGTGTTTTTGGCGGCGTTACGACCGCAAATGTTGCAACTCGCCGGCGCCATTGCCGACGGCGTGCTCATGAACTGGCCCACCCCCGAGTACATCCTGCAAGCCATTGAGCACATCCGCCAAGGGGCTGAAGCCGCCGGCCGCCAACTCAATGACATCCACATCGCCTCCTATCTGCGTACCTGTGTCACCGACACACCCGACATGGTCGAACAGGCCTGCCGTGTACAGATTGCCCGTTACGGCTCAATGCCCTATTACCAGCATTACTTTGGGGCCATCGGCTTTGCGGCAGAGGCAGAAACCATTGCGCAAGCCTGGAGCCGGGGCGATGCCGAAGCGGCGCAGGCTGCAGTCACTCTGCCAATGATTCGCGCCGTGACGATTTACGGCACCGCTGAGGAATGCCGTCAGCGGCTTCAAACCTATCGCGAGGCAGGACTGCACCTGCCTATCATTGCACCTTTTCCGATTGGCGAACCGATTCAAGCAACCTTTACCCGTACTATTGAGGGATGTGCGCCCTAGCGCGCAGGGAGAATAGCAACAATGACGCTTACGGAAACACTGGCACATATCCGCCACTGCGTTGCCGATATGCAGGGGTATGTCCCCGGCAAACAGCCGACCGAGTTGGGTTATATCAAGCTCAACACCAACGAAAACCCCTATCCGCCATCCCCGCATGTCCTGACGGCCCTCAAGGGCGCTACCAATGCGGACCTGCGTCTCTATTCCGATCCGGTGGCGCTCCAACTACGGCAGACAGCCGCCCAACTCTATGGCTGTGAGGTCGATGAAGTCATTGCGGGGAACGGCTCCGACGATATCCTCGCCATGATTTTCCGCACGTTCCTCGACGCACATGATATCGTTGCCACACCCTCACCCAGCTATACTGTCTACAATGCCCTGAGTGCCATTCAAGACGCCAGGTTTGTCGAAGTGCCGATGGGCCCAGGCTACACTTTGCCGGACGATCTTGACCAGCAGCAGGCCAAGATGGTGCTGATCGTCAATCCCAACGCCCCTACCGGTGTTGTATTTGCCCGGGAATCGCTGCGCGTCTTTCTGGCTAGCACACGCAGTATTGTGGTCATCGACGAAGCCTATGCGGATTTTGCCGGTGAGAATGCTATTGATCTGTTACACGAGTTTCCACACCTGATTGTGGTACGTACTTTCTCCAAATCCTATGCCCTTGCCGGGATGCGGCTGGGGTTGGGGTTCGCGCATCGCGATGTCATCACGCAGATCATGAAAGTGAAAGACTCGTACAACCTCGACCGATTGGCAATCGTCGCCGGCTGTGCCGCGCTCGAAGATCAAGCCTGGCTGCAGGACACCACGGCAAAAATTATTCGCACCCGCACACACATGCAGCAAGCATTGGAAGCGATGGGACTGCACGTGCCGCCGTCGCGCACCAACTTTGTGTTTCCCCGCATACCGGATGGACGTGCCTTCGACGTGTTTGAGGCGCTGGAGAAACAGCGGATTCTGGTACGCTATTTCAGCAACCCGCAAATCGCCGATCATCTGCGAGTGACTGTAGGCACGGATGCCGAAGTCAAGACATTCCTCCAAGCCTTACGGAAGCTGGTATAACCCCGGGAGCACGATTGATGGACGATTGGCGAGCACGTTGTGGTGGCAAGCTGGTAGCGGTGGAAGAGGTTTTGCGCATGGTCCAGCCGGGTATGACGGTTGGTATCGGCGTGAATGCAAACGCACCGGAACATTTGGTCAAAGCCTTCGGGCAGCACATCGCACCACTGAACGGGATGGAAATTCTTGGCGGCGCCGGCATGTTTGACCTGCCGTTCTATACCCCTGAGGGGGCAGCGCGTCATACCGTGCGGGATTTGTTTATTACGGCCCCGACACGCCAGGCGATGCGGCAGCGCAGTATTGACTTCATCCCGATTAATACCGCGTGCTGGCCGAGTGAGATCATCGACGGCTCGCGCCCCTTCGATGTGTTGCTCATCAGCGTATCGCCACCGGACGAACACGGCTATTGTAGCTTCGGCTTTATGGTGTGGGGATCGCACGAGCTGGTCGATGCGGCCAGGATCGTCATCGCCGAGGTCGACGAAGAGCACATCGTCACATACGGCGATAACCACGTACACCTTTCCCAACTCGATTATCTCGTCGAAAAACAGGGGGAAACAACCCTCGGTGATGTGGCGTCGGTAATGGGGTATGAAGCGCCGAGCGATGTCGATCAACGCATCGCGCAGTACGCCGCCGATCTGATTCGAGATGGCGATACGATTCAGATCGGTGCCGGCACGGTATCGATGGCCGTGATCGAGCACTTGCAGCACAAAAATGACCTGGGACTGCACTCCGAACTCTGCCCAACGGGCCTTGCCCCGCTCATCGTTGCCGGCAATATCAATGGCCGCAAGAAACCCTTACATCCCCGCAAGGCGATTTGTACAGCGTTGATGGGCGATGCCTATACGCTCGACTTTGCCCATCTGAATCCCGCCATCGAGCTGCACCGCATGCGCTATACGAACAACCCCACACGCATTGCCCAACACGACTACATGACGGCGGTAAACAACGCGTTGAGTATCGACCTTACCGGCCAGATTGCGACGGAAAGTTTCGGACCACAGATGTATTCCGGCGTCGGAGGTCAGCTCGAATTCACCATCGGCGCCATGCTTGCCGACCACGGTCGTGCCGTGACCGTCTTGCCGTCCACGGCGCGCCAAGGCACCGTGAGCCGCATCGTACCGTTGCACCCGGAGGGGACAGTCGTCAGCGTGCCACGCACTTATGTGAATTATGTGGTGACCGAGTATGGTGTGGTGAATTTGCTGGGGAAATCACAGCGGGAACGGGCAGAGGTATTGATAGGTATCGCGCATCCGGACTTCCAAGCCGACTTGCGCCGTGAAGCCCGGCGCCTGTATTGGCCCTTGGAGGGCTAACGGCGCCGTCAGGACGCGAGAGTGCCCGCTCATGCGGGCACTCTCGCGTCCTGTCTTTAGTCCTGTGTGGAAAGACTCATAGCGGCATGCTCTTTCAGTTTCTGGAGGACGACACGACGTAACGTACTCCAAGCCGGCTTCGTGTCACACTGCGAAGCAATATGCCGGATGAGCTTGGGGTGCTTTTTGAGCAATTCCGTTGCCAGTTTCCCCGCTAACTTGGTGCGCTGGGCCGTTGTCAATGTCTCCGCAGTCTCATAAATGTGTTCTGGAAACCTGACCATGGCCGCGAGGGTATCCGTGCTGGCATTTTTGAGCGCGCTGGCGGTGAATTCCACGACCTTTGTGCTCATCTCCTTCGCCGGCTTTTTTTCTGGTACCACGACGGGCTTAACATTTGGGACAACCTCAGGCTGGTCTCCCTCGACGGACACCGCGACCTCAACAGGCGTGTCCTCATCACTCGGGAGGGGGATTTCTTGCCGCTGAAACCGTGCGCCAATATGCTGTACGGTAGTCTTATCAATACGTTTTGCACTTTGTCCCTGCCCGGCTTTCAGCGCCAGTTTGGCGAATTTATTGATCAGCCGTGGCACACCATACTCAGACACTTCCCAGATGGCATCATACGCAGCATCAGTGAACAGACACCGCGTGACCCCTGCACGCGCCAGGCGATGCTCGATATAGTTCTGCATGATTTCACGGCTTTCGATTTTGTTGATACGGCAATACACCCCAATGCGCTGAAATAAATTGGCGCGCTCAGGCTCTTCCAAGCGCTGCGCTAAATCGAGCTGGCCGGCTAAGACCAACGTGAGAAGATTCTCGTTCGTACTTTGCATATTGGTCAACAGACGGAGGCTTTCCAGATAGCTCGGGCGAATCACATTCGCTTCATCAATAAAGATCAAAACCTTGCGTCGATCCTCATGGGTCTGCACCAGGAGGCGATGAAACATGCCGAGAATCTTTTCCCGCGTATTTTCGGTACAGGGTTCACCGGTGAGCTGACCAACAATCTCTTTCATGAGTTGGATGAACGTCATATCGGGATTGGTCACAAACGCCAAACGATACTGCGCCAAATCCAGCGAATCGACAATCACACGCAGGGTCATGGTTTTTCCCAGGCCCACATCGCCGACGATGACCGCAAGACAGTCGTTCCCTTCTTCAATCGCAAAGAGAATTTCGCCAACCGCATTTTCCACACTGGCGTGCATATTAAAATACATGGCAGGGTCGGGAACGTTATCAAACGGTGGACGGGCCAAACCCCAATACTCATAGTACGTCTGATCGGGACCCATGTGCGTGTTCCTCTTCCTCGTATAAGATGAGCAATCTCAAGAGCCTACAATATTTCGTGCCTCTACTTATCGGCAACTGCTTCCTCCCCCTTGATCTGGGTATGGACATCGGGATTCCAGCGCCAGAGCATGCCCCGGTCGGAGTCTCAAAGCAGCTCCAAGGCATAGGCGCAAGGGGATCTCTGCGGTATAATGACCCAAACGTCATATCTGTCGATGCAAAGTCGGAGACCTCGCGCGGCTTATGCAACGCAACGCTCCGTAGTGAGTGAGGAGACTGTCGTGGGCAACGGCCCCGCCAAACCACGTCCAACATCTGTGCAACCTGCCGATCCTCTCGCCATTTTTACCGGCATCGACACAAGCGCTGTCGCACTCGTCCAAGCGCATATGCACGAAGAGATATTTCCCGCGAACCACGTGATTTTCGAGGACAATACGCCGGGCGACTGCTTGTATATCGTCAAGAGTGGACGGCTCCGGGTAAGCAAAACGCTTGGCAATGGTCAGGAACACACTTTGGCGGAACTGGGACCGGGGGAAATGTTTGGGGAAATGGCGCTCTTGGAGGACAAACCGCGCTCGGCACGCGTGACGACGTGTACGCCTGTTGAGCTATGGATCATGTCACGCCAGACGTTCGAAATGCTCATCACGCAACACCCCATCGTTGTGGTCCAACTGCTGAAGACCATCAGCACGCGCCTGCGTGAACGCAGTATCGAGTTGGAACAGACCGTCGCCGAGCTCAGAGCCGCGATGCAGACCGTCGCCGAGCATGAACGCGTCAAACGCGATCTGGAAATTGCCCGACACATTCAGCAAGAAATGCTCCCGCTTGACTTTCCGTGCCTGGACGGCTTGCAATTACACGCCACAATGATCCCGTCCCGCTGGGTAGGTGGTGATTTTTACGATGCTGTAGATTTAGGGCAGCAGCGCCTGGGGCTACTCTTAGGCGACGTCTCGGGGAAAGGTATTCCTGCCGCAATGCACATGGCACGCCTCATGGGTGAATTTCGCGCCTGTATGAGTCACTCCTCTGATCCTTCACACGTGCTGCAACTCTTAAACGACCTGCTCTGTACACGCAGCATTGCCTGGACCTCGTTTGTCACCGTGCAGTATCTCGTCCTGGATCTCGCCGCGCGGCGCATGCAGTTTATCTGCGCCGGCCATCCTCCGGTGCTCGTGCGTCGGCAGGACGGGCGTGTTGAACAACTCGGTGCTGTTTCCAACCTTCCCCTCGGCATCGAGGCGTCGTTTGTCTATCACCATGAGGAAGACACGTTCGCACCTGGCGATCGTTTTCTACTCTACTCCGATGGCGCCTATGAAGTCCACAATGCCACCGGAGAACTTTTCGGCCTCACCCGGCTGACAGAGGCATTTGCCGCGACCCCCGCCGCCCCTGCTGCTGCGATCGCCTTCATCCAGGATGCCCTGCAAACATTCCACGCCGCGGAAGGGCTCGACGACGATACGACGTTTATCTGTGTCCATATCGACGAAGAGGCTGCGTGAAACGTCCCCTTCTGGGCAACGCCGGGTTCCCCATTGCGCTCGGACCTGGCCTGGGCCACAGAGCGACGCTCCAAACAACCTCTAAAGCACTGGTTCGACAGACACGGCACCTATCATGTCCGCGCGCAGCACTTGTGTTGTACACGAGATCCCATGGCAGGCAAACGCTTCCTGCAATGCTGTCGCCACCCCGCCATGGTCTTCAAGCGTCACCGCCACCAACGTCGGGCCGGCGCCGCTGAGGGCGACGCCCAACGCATGCGCCCGGCGTCCTGCCGCAATCGCCTCTTCCATGCCCGGCACAAGCGGCGCCCGATAAGGCTGGTGCAAGCGGTCTTCCATGGCGGTGGCAAGCAAATCATAGCGCTTGTGGTGCATGGCATACATGAGCAGGGCCGTGCGACTACTGTTAAAGACCGCATCAGCTCTCGGCACCTCCGCCGGCAACACTGCCCGTGCGGCGGATGTACTCAACTCGAAATCAGGAATTGCCACCACGAAACGCAACTCGTCTCCCACAGGTAAAGCGAGATAGGCCTGCTGCCCATCCCGTGTATAGGAAAGCGTCAACCCACCAATGAGCGCCGGTGTGACATTGTCAGGATGCCCTTCAATCTCAATAGCCATAGTCAGCAGCGTGTCACGATCTACTGTATTCCCCGTCAGCGCATTCGCTGCCACCAAGCCCCCGACTATGGCCGTTGAGCTGCTCCCCAGTCCCCGCGCCAATGGAATATCCGCTGCAAGCATGAGATGCAGGGCTTCCGGTGCGCTTCCGATATGCTCAAACAATCGTTGTGCCGCTTGGTAGAAGAGATTCTTCGCATCCGTCGGCATCTCGATCCCGGCGGGTAGACTGACTTGCCAGCCTGGTTCAGACGCGACCGTCAGTGTAAAGGTATTGTACAGCTGCAACGCCAGCCCAAAAATATCGAAACCACATCCAAGGTTCGCGGTGGTCGCAGGAACCCTGACATCTACTCGTGGCACAACAGGTCTTGTCATCGTAGCCCTCACCCATAAAATAAATACGTATCGCGGGCGTTAGTATACTCGAAGCAGAGGAGCCAGCAAATGCCCAAGCCGTATAGAGTAGGCGTACAGTTGGCATGCATCATGCGCTTCGCATACGTAACCAAGCCTCTTGCATACGCAGAAGTGTTCATATAGGGTAGCTATATCTCTCAACGTGTTGTACAAGGCTGTACTATGCACTCATCCCTCTTATCCTGCGAAGGACAATTACCCTCGCCACTGTGGAGAGCCGTCCTACTGATGCCGCGCCCCATCGGCCGGGGCTTTCGCCGTCTACAGTTTTTGTCGCTACTGCTGACACGGTCGTATCGTGGATTACTCCATGCGCTGAACTGGTGGGATATTATCGACGAGTCCTTTCTCCTCGGTGGTGCGCTCATGTTCGATCATGACATCGTACGACTGCAACGCCAAGGAGTCAGTGCCGTCATCAACCTCTGCGCCGAACGCCAGGACGATTCCTCCCGCCTCTCGGCAGCCTCCATGGACTATCTCTGGCTGCCAGTGATTGACACCTGTGCGCCGACCCTCCAACAAATTGACTGCGGTCTTGCGTGGTTGAACCATCAGCGGCACCGAGGGCATATGGTATACGTGCATTGCGCCGCGGGAGTCGGACGGTCTGCCACCCTGTTAGCATGCTGGTATATCGCGTCACAAGGGATGAGCGTGACACAAGCGCTGGATTTTCTCAAAGCACGTCACCCGCAAGTATCCCTCACACGCCGTCAAAAACGCCGTATGCAGGAGTTTGCGCGCTCCAATGCCGTCCATGTCCCACCGTTTGCCTGTTCCACGTGAAACGTCCTTTCGGTGAAATATTGTGCGGCCCCAACGGAGTTATATAACGTCCGCCGAAAAACGAGATTGAAGAGAGGAAGAGACAAAAAACTGACGGGGTACATGCATTGTCAATCGGAGATAAGGCGGATGGGGATGCGCGGAGAGACAGTCAACAGGTAGAAGTGGGGGGCAACCACCTGAGTATACTCTCTCCCCAGCGCATCACACATTTGCGTTGCAGAGCTGCAACGTCAAATACTTTGTGGAGTAAGGTGCAAAACTTGAGGGGGATCAACGTTCGAGCCGAGCCTGCCAGAACATAACATGTTGCACCCTACGCCCACTAAAAAGAGCAAACCACATGCCAACGGAAACGCTCAAGCATGCTCGCCACAGCATTTCTTGACATATTCGAGGCAAATTCAAACCCTCATTTTCGTGATATTCACATATAAAACAATTGGATAGAAAAATCATGACACTCTTGGAAAATTATTCCGATACTGTCAGAAAACGTTGTCAACATGCAGCAAAAAGGTCAGTGAGGTACCGTAACACAGGCGTTTGTGTCGCTATTTGACAACACCATTCCAGAGAGAAGCTCCTATGCTCTTGATTCTATTACAGTACAAAGCGTCGCCTCATGGAGACATTTTGTACTGTATGCGGGATAAAACAGCCATCAAGGCGCACAAGACACCAGGAGAGAAAGGATTACATCAACCTTGGAGCAGGCGCATCAGATGTGTCTGTTTCCACTGTTTGGCGCGCCAATAATGCGGAAACTGCTGCTCGTACTGACGGAAGGCCGGAGGATGGGCCAACCAGCGGCCGCTCACACACTGCCGAGGAATCAGTTGATGCAGCATTTCGTGAAACACGACGCTTTCGACGACATACAAAGGCACAAAACCCTGATCCAAAAGACAATGAATACGTATCAACCGCTGCTGCGGATGATACGAGCCAAAACGAATCGAGACGCGTGGCCGCTGTGGCGGTCGTCGCGTCCAGGTAATACAAGCGTGTATGCCGTTGGCAAAATACGTGTGATTTAAAACGCCGAAGATCACGGCAAGATCAAAATGATCGCCTTGGGGACGCAGTGGTCGAGGCAACGTTGGTGAGGGTGGCGACGAGCGAATACGCCGCTGATGACGCTGAATATAGGCTCGCAACGTCTGACGCACCGCTGCGTTAGGGGCACGAATGAACGTCGCCAAGGCCTGCCAGATAGAGAACGGCGCGTGCTGAAACATATGGTGCAAGCGGAGTCGATAGCCACATGTCCCATTCCTCCGCACACCAATCATCGACGAGCGATTATCTGTCCAGACCAGGGTCAGTGGACCATCGAGTTGCTGCGCGAGCCACGCGGCGCCATCGCTCAGCTCCCAAGACTCGGTATGCGGGTATGCAGGCACAGCGATGTTCTCCTTGTCGTCGTTTAGCGGCATGTGCTCTCTCCACGCGTGGAGCGTCCATTATACGTTGCGCCTACAGACAGGACAACATACGGAACGCGCCCTTGACAGCAATGAAGAGTGGACGTGAGACAGGACAACGTGTATAACAGACCGCAAGACATCATGAGCCAGGCCGAGCCTGACCAAAGCCAGCGCTACCTGAGGGGTATTATGCAACTGCAGCGCATCCTACTAGTTCCAACTATTTTAATTATTATTGCAAGTGGATTCGGTTTTAGTCCCTTAACCGCAATCCTACCGAGTGTCACGCCTCTCTTGCTTCCTGGCGTGTGTCTTGTTGCGCTCCTATTCATGCATATGACCCAGACACACGCGCTGACGCAGGCGCTGACGCGAGCCGAAACCGACCGCGAAGCATGGCGCGACGTTGCTACACGGCAGGAAGCCATGCAACATACCGTCACGCAACTCACCGAGGCCGTGCACACAGCCCAGCAAACCCTGGGTGAACACGAAACGCTGTTACCCGGGCGCCTTTTCCTTTTACAACGGCGCTACGAGGAGGCTGTCAAAACATTACAGCAGAACGCTGAGCAACTGCCCACCAGTCTGGATGCACGCTGGCTTCTTGGCGAAGCGCTCTTCGGGCTTAAACGCTACCCGGAAGCTCTACCACACTTGCAGGCAGGCTTAGCGACGGAGAATGCCCACCGTCTCGCACTCACGGCGCAATGTGAACAGGCTCTCGGACACTACGAGGACGCGGAACAGCGCATCGTGCGCTTGATCGAGGTACGGGGTGAGGCACGGCAAGAGGACCTCGTCACACTCGGCTCCATCCAGAGTGCCCTGGATCCACAGCGCGCGGCGGACACCCTCGAACATGCCTTAGGGTTGAATCTACTCAATAGTGCGGCACGGTACCAACTGATCGACCTCAAAATGCGCACCGGGGCATACGAAGAGGCCATCGAATTGGCGACCGAGGGCTTGGAACGGAATCCCACCGATATCGGCTGCTTCGTTAGTCGGTCGGAAGCGCTCTTTCGGCGGGGATGGACAGAGGACGAAAAGGATATCTTACACGACCTCATGCTCGCCCAAGCCAAGAACCGTAAAGATTACAATATTTATCGCCTCCGGGGTGCTTTACACCAACGGCAAGCGAGCCGGGCGGACAATGCAGCCGATATCCGACAAGCCTTGCAGCATGCGCTGGAGGCCTATGAGGAAGGCCTACGGAACGTTCCCGGCAAGTTCCAAGCCCATCTGCTGGCAGCCGAGAGTCGTATCTTGCTGCAATTACACCGTTTTTCCGAATCCGTCAAAACGGCACAACGTGCCGTTGAGCACCACCCGGGGCATGTGAGTAACCATTTAGCCTTAGCCCTAGCGCAGCTGGCTGCTCGGCAGTGGCGCCCGGCCACGCGTACGACCGCAAAAGGCATGCAATGGGCCGGTTGGGGTGGGCGTATTTGGCTCACAGCCATCTCGATTTTCGCCCATACCTGTGCTGGTGCGGACCCGAGAACCCTCCGCACACAGTGCACAGCACTGGCCACGGAACTCGACGGTGATAAACGCGACTTCACGCTGAGCGAAACGTGGGAAACCGTTCGCGACGTCCTGCGCGAAACGACCAATGACATCGCCGATATCAATGGCACGCTCGTTCGCGATACCATCGCAATGCTAGAGTCAACTATGTCACCAAGCGAGTATCGTCATACCTGGGGCACAAGGTAACCATATGGATATCATCACGTTTATCGAAGACAATCTTGAAGAGAGCAAACGCCGCCTCTACCGTGCCCTACGCGGACTCTCGGTGGACGAACTCTGCTGGCGCCCCCAACCAGACGCGAATCCAATCGGCTTTATCGTATGGCATATCGCCCGAGTTGAGGATCGTTGGCTCGCACGGTTCGCGCAGGACAATGCTCCGGAACTGTGGACTCGTGACGGTTGGGCAGGTAAGTGGAATCACCCGAAAGGTGACACCGGCGTCGGGTATACAATCGAGCAAGTTGATGCGTTTACGCTACCATCCATAGAAGAAGTGCAGGCGTATTTTGACACTGTACGCCAGGCAATGTTGACGTATCTTCGCCAACTCACTCCTGCCGATCTTGACGTCGCACCCGGCCGCTCGCCGTTCCCGGAAGTCGGGACGTTACCCGACGATTTCACCATCGGCCGCATGTTCCGACAACTCATCGGGGAATACAATCAGCACCTGGGCCAGGTAGGCTACCTACGTGGTCTGCAACGTGGCCTGGACAAGTAACCCCACCATCACCAACGTTAAAACGGGCGGGATGTTTGGGCCGCGACATCGACAAACCGTGGCTCCGTCTCCGTCGCACCGGCAATAGTCGCGGGATCACGGCCGGTGCGCCAAATGATCTCCTGCGTATATTGCCCCGGCTCGCTCAGCGGTTGGAGCTCGCACGGCGTACGGCTAAAGCGCCACGGCAAGCCGCCGACTTCCAACGGACCGCTCGCCGTCTGAATGTCGGCAATAAGCGCATTCAGCCGTACGTGCTGATGGTTCTGCAGCGCCGGATAACCCATGAAGCGACCGCACGGTACGCGATAGCGTGTCAAAAGATTCAGCCACCACTGGGCCGGCTTCTGCTGAAAGCGCTCTTGCAGGAGCGGTACTAATATCTCCCGATGCTCCACTCGCACTGCATTCGTGGCAAAGCGCGGATCGTCCACCACCGCAGGCAAGTCGAGCGCCAAGCATAAAGAGCCCCATTCTTCTGCCGTATGCGCCGCCACAGCAATCCATTCACTCCGGGTAGCAAACGCCTGATGTGGCACGTGATTACTCACCGCATGCCCTAAACGCGGCGGTTGCGCACCTCCGCTGCCGTAATATTCGGCAATACGCGTCGCTTGCAGGGCTAAGTTCGCCGCCATAAGCGACGTCTGCATGTACTGCCCCGTGCCGGTCTTGTTACGTGCATACAATGCCGTAAGAATCGCTTGGACCGCCGTACACGCAGTGGTGAGATCGAGATGGCCGTAATACCGCATGCTCTCACCCGATTGTCCCGGGCGCCCGTTCAGACTCGCAAAACCACTCGCCGCCTGCACATAGGGATCAATATTGGCCAGTTTGGCCCAGGGCCCACGATCACCCCAGCCGGTAATAGTGCAATAGATGAGGCGTGGATTATGTGCCGCCAGGGTCGCGTAGTCAAGCCCGAGACGCTCCGGCACCCCACGGCGATAGTTTTCCACGAAGATGTCGCAGGCGTCGATCAGGTCCAAGGCAATGGCGTATTCTTCGGATGCCTTCAGATTAAGAATCACGCCCTTTTTATTAACGCTCATGGCCATGTATGTCGTACTGCGCCCGTGCTGCGTCGGGAGCACCACGTGTATGCGGTCGCCGGTGGGCGGCTCGATCTTGATCACTTCGGCGCCAAGCTGCCCCAACAACGAGGCCATGAACGGACCGGCCGCAGCACTCGTGACATCAACAACTTTGATTCCTTCTAACGGTCCAGGCATCGGTTGGTTTCCTCCTTATGATGTCACAATAATATGGTGCTGACGGAGTGCGGCACAGCGATCGGCATCGTGGCCGAACTCCTGCAAAATACTCTCCGTATGCTCTCCCAAGCGCGGCGGCGCCAAGCGCACCTGTGGTTGTAAGGTGGAAAACTGCCAGGGGAAACCAATCACACGTATCATGCCACCATCAGCAAGCGGGACGTCTTCCAGCACCCCCAAACTCTCGACCTGTTCGGAGTCCAGCAGGGTATCATACTCTAAGTATGGAAAGGCATTCCCGCCCAGCTCCCTAATCATGACAATCAACTCATCCGCACTTTTATCGGCAAATGCAGACTCGTATTCGTGTCGTAAGCTCTGCGCTTCTGCGCCCAGACACATGGTGCGATACCAATCAACAAAGCGTGGGTCCTGCACCAGCTGGCCAATACCGAGACGCTGGCAAAACGTGGCCCAGCCATCGGGACTGGCGCCAAAATCAAACGTGATCGGCTGATCCTGCGTTTGCCACCCATGCTCCGGACCGTCCGTCAACCCAGCCAAGTGAAATCCATCCCACTCGTCCGGATTGTGCTGCGCGGCAATCATAATCGTCTTCGTCACCAGTAGCGATCCAAGTTGCGACAGACACACTTCCTGCCCACGACCGTTCTGCTGCCGCGCCACTAGGGCTGCAACGATGCCCTGATACGCAAACATCCCCGTGTTGATACCGGCCATATCCACCCCGACACGCACCGGTTCCCCACCCGGCGTACCGACGTAGCGGGTGTATCCTGCCATGGCTTGGAGCACGAGCTCCGAGCCGGACTGATTGGCCATAGGCCCTTGCTCACCAAACGGGGTGAGAGCACAGTAAATCAGGCGTGGATTCAGAGCGGCAAGTTCGGCATACGCCAGCCCGTATGCTTCACGCTCAGCGGGCAGCATATCAAGCACCACCACATCGGCGTTGGCCACCAACTGCAGCAGGATATCGCGCCCGGTAGTTGTGGTGTAATCGAGCGCCAGACTCTGCTTGTTGCGATTTACACTCAAAAACAGGGTACTGTCGTCGCCGACAAACGGCGGTCCCATGGCGCGTGACCAATCACCCACTAACGGCTCGACTTTGATCACATGGGCGCCGAAATCCCCCAATTGCATGGTGGCGTACGGCCCCGCTACGCCTTGAGAAAGGTCCAAAACAGTCAGGTCATCGAAGAGCGCGGCTTCCATACTCGGCACAGTCTCCATAGAGCAGCAGGTGGACGGTGGGCACGCACGCCGCGTACACCGCGACGACGCCCCGGCGCATGATAACGACATGCCCCTGGTAACTCAAGAGAGGGCACGGAGCAGGAAGGTCGCTCAGGCTGCTTGACCCCCTGTAGGGCACTGGTTATAGTGGGGCACCATCGTGTTACCCCAAGAAGGAGTGCGGCATGGCCGAGTGTCTCTTCTGTGCCATCGTGGCGCAACAGCTCCCGAGCACCATGGTGGCGGAAAATGCGCAGGCACTGGCCATCATGGACATCAATCCTGCCAATGACGGGCATGTGCTCGTCCTGCCTAAACCCCATAGTACCGACGTCTTCGATCTCGATCCGGAGGTGGGAGCGGACGTGATGCGTCTCTGTCTCCGCGTTGCCAAAGCTATCAAAGCGAGTGTGCAACCGGACGGACTGAACGTGATCCAGGCGAGTGGCGAAGCAGCCGGGCAGGAAGTGTTCCACACGCATTTTCACTTGTTACCGCGCCGGCGCGGTGACAATGCTCTCCGGTGGTGGGACATGCGCCCTGGTGATGCAGAACGAATTCAGCAGGTCGCCGCAACTCTACGTGCCGCTTTGTAATATCAAGCCTACGAGAAGAGGAATCCCATGGTACACACACCCTACGCGGTCGGCACGGTCTTGCCGTCCCATACGCTGATTGCCCACAATGATGCCTCCACGAGTGAAAACAAAATCCACGACGATACGGTCGCGGCCCAATATGGTTTCCGCGGGGGATTAGTGCCCGGCGTGTCGGTGTATGCCTATATGACCTATCCGTTGGTCGAGAGTTTCGGTGCAGACTGGCTGGCGCGGGGTACGGCACAGGTCAAACTTGCCAAACCGTTCTACGACAACGATGAGGTGACGGTGCATGGCACGGTGAGTGCCGTGTCGGACACAGCCCTTGAGGTGGACATTCGCGGCACCAATGCCGAAGGCCTTGATTGCGGCATCGGCACAGCGGCCTTGCCGGCCTCAGCCGCGGCTGTACCGGATATCGCAGCGGTTCCCGCTGGTGCCCCGGCCAAACGCATCCCGGTCAGTTGGGATGTCGTGCAGGTCGGCGAACCGCTACCGGTCCTCTATACAACGCTGAGCCAGGAAGACAACGAGGCCTACAGCCGCGAGCACAGCGACGATCTGCCGATTTACCAAGGCCCGCACGCTTACGTCCATCCCGGGTGGCTCTTGCGCCGCTGTAACCAAATCTTCTCGGACCGTTTTCTCCTCGGACCATGGATCCACGTTGCCAGCGACATCACAACCTACCGTCCCTGCCGCGTTGGCGAACCCTTGGAAATCCGCGGCGTGCCGGTCGACAAGTTTGAAAAGAAAGGCCATGAGTTCGTCGTGCTCGACATTCTCATTATCGCCGCTGGGGAGGTAGCGCAGCGTATCACTCACACCGCTATCTTTCGCCCACGCCAGGCTCACGCCACGGCGTAGGCGCGTCGGTGCATCGCCTGGTTGCCGCAGAAAGGGCTGTCATGCAACGCAGTACGCTTTTTCCGATCCAACAAATATTAGGTGCGACCTT
>CAJIAL010000315.1_pt1 | contig 16129 bp, 15 predicted proteins | sample 9199091 | NCBI WGS metagenome assembly CAJIAL01 (sample SAMEA7708270, study PRJEB35096) | sediment metagenome | biome: marine neritic benthic zone biome [ENVO:01000025]; feature: sediment [ENVO:00002007]; material: shallow marine sediment [ENVO:03000034] sea grass bed [ENVO_01000059] ... | reverse complement strand
TTCGCCAGGCCATGGGTAGCAACGCAGCTATCCATGGCCTTTTTTTATGTCCGAAACTCTGAGGAGACACTGACATGCTCGTTGTTATGCAGGAAGGCACACCCCAACACTCTCACAATGCCGTGTTGCACGAAATCACCCAGCGTGGCTTCCAAGCATTCTCCACCGTCAGCGCAGAACGCACGGTTATTGCCGCAGTCGGCGCGACGCGAAGCGACGAAACGCTCCACGCCCTCGCGGCCTTACCCGGGGTGGAGAAAGTCGCGCCGATTGCCAAGCCGTACAAGCTCGCCAGCCGCATGGAGCACCGCGAACGCACCGTGGTGAACGTGCAGGGCATTCGTATTGGGGACTCGCACGAGGTTGTGGTGATGGCCGGGCCGTGTACGGTGGAAAATCGCGCCCAGGCCTACGCTGCCGCATGCGCGGTCAAAGCCGCCGGCGCACGTATTCTCCGTGGCGGCGCCTTCAAGCCACGGACGTCGCCCTACAGCTTTCAGGGTTTGGCCGAAAACGGCCTGAAAATTTTGCGCCAGATTGGACAGGAACTGCAGCTCCCGATCATTACCGAGTGCATGAGCCCTGAGGACGTGGAACTGGTGGCGTCCTACGCGGATATCGTCCAGATCGGCGCCCGCAACGCGCAGAACTTCAGCTTGCTCAAGCGCGTCGGTGCCATCAACACACCCGTGTTGCTCAAACGCGGTATGAGTACGACGATTGAAGAATTCCTCATGGCGGCGGAGTACATCTTGGCGGGGGGCAATCCCAACGTCATTCTGTGTGAGCGCGGTATTCGTACGTTCGAGACCGCAACGCGTAACACGCTCGATCTCAGCGCTATCCCCGTCTTGCACGAGGAATCGCACCTGCCGGTCGTGATCGATCCGAGTCATGCGACTGGCAATTGGAAATATGTTGCACCGATGGCCAATGCCGCAGTCGCCGCCGGTGCAGATGGGTTGTTGATCGAGGTACATCCCAAACCGGAAGAAGCAGTATGCGACGGCGCCCAGTCGCTCAAACCCGAGACGTTTACCGCTATGATGGAAACGCTTGGAGTTATTGGGCACGCGATAGGACGACGGGTGTAGAAGTGTACAGATTAGTCGACGTCGAAGCACCGGGCTTCGGCGTCGACAGTGGGTTGGGAGAGTGTTACACTGACCCAGTGCATAACAAGGAGTACATTCCATGTCCCACGCCCGCACAGCCTACCGCTGGACCACGGCTGACATCGACAGTTTGCCGGACGATCCTCTATTGCGGTACGAGATCATCGACGGAGAACTCATCGTGTCACGCCGGCCGCACTTGCATCATAGCGAGATCATGACAAATATCGTCGGTTACCTCCACGCCATCGTGCGGACCTTAGGTGGCAAAACACTTGTAGAGCCAGGACTTGTGTTAGGGCTCGAAGGCGAGGACAATGTTGTCCCAGACATTGCCATCCTCTTGCCCGACCGCTTACACCTCGCGACAGGTCCGACCTTGTCCGGCACACCCAATAGTGCCATCGAGATCGTCTCCGAAAGCAGCCGCACGACCGACTACGCGCAAAAACGCTATTTCTATGAACGCACAGACGCCCAGGAATATTGGATCGTCGACCGCTTCGAGCACCGCATTCACGCCTGGGATTTCACCGGCAACCGCGCGACGTCCGTGTCCTACGGCGACGCCGACACGCTCACCACCTCCCTGCTGCCCGCTCTCGCTCTGCCCGTCAGGGACATCTGGCCAGCCGGCTAGAGATTCGAACTAATCAGCCGCTTTCGCCGCAGCCATGGTAGTCACTGCACCAGTGGCGGCCATAGAGTGGATATGTGGCTCGTCGTATCCAAGCTCCCGCAGAATATCGCGCGTGTGCTCACCCAGAGCAGGGCTTCGGGCCAAGATGTCACCGGCTTCAGGCAACACATAGCCAGGAATAGCCGGGAAGGGAATTGTACCGACGGTGGGATGGTCGAGCCAACGTACGGCCTCCGTTGCCTGAATATGGGCATCGCCGAAGTAGGCGGCGTAGTCGTTGATAGGCGCATACAAAATGTCTGCCGCTTCGACGCGGGCGGCAAGCTCGGCAGTTGGCCAGCGTTCGATCAATGGGCAGAGCAGCGCCATCAGCTCTGCCTCGTGCTGCATGCGCGCCTCGGCATGGTGAAAACGTGGATCGGTCGCGAGGTCTGGACACCCGAGGAGCTGCGTGAACGCCTCGAAATGCTTGTCTCGCCGCGCATTGATCATCAGATAGCCGTCAGCGGTCCGGAAGGTCGCCACAGGGACGCCGGCTCTTTCACTCGTAGGCCCTTGCAGGTGGTACTCGATCATCTTCCCGGCCTGCACGGCCCCGATAGATTCCATGAGGCTCACGCTGATGTGCTTACCACCGCCGCGCACGGCCCGCCGATACAAGGCCGTCGATGCTGCTTGAAAGGCATACAGCCCGGTGACCACGTCGATCACCAAAACATCCAGACGTTGGGGCGTGCCGTTGCCGTCCCGGTTCACCGACATCAGGCCCGCAAACGCCTGCAGGACGGAATCCGTCGCCGGGAGCTTCGCCCTGGGACCGCTCTGACCAAATCCGGTGACGGACACATAGATCACATCGGGGTTGGCAGTTGTCAGCGTCGTGTAATCGAGTCCGAAACGCGCTAGCACTCCAGGCCGATAGTTCTCAATCACGACGTCCGCCTGCCGCATCAGCCGCGTTGCCACCTCCAGGCCAGCCTCGGACTTGAAATCGAGTGCGATACTCCGCTTGCCTCGGTTGAAGGCGATGTTATACGCACTGAAATCGCCATACCGGCGCCCAATGGCACGGCCCCAGTCGCCGGTCGGCGGTTCGATCTTGACCACATCGGCGCCATTGAGCGCCATCAGCATGCCGCAGTGCGGCCCCGCAACGCCTTGCGAGGCGTCAACCACCTTCAGGCCGTGAAACGGCAAGTCGTCAGTCATCCGATGCGCTCCTTTCCTCTGGCTGCGAGGCTGGGCGAGAACTTTGCCGGCAACGATCGGCCAATCACGCTTGATTAGTTATCAGCACGGGACTGCCCCGCGCCGCCATCCGATCGGAGGCGGGGGTCTAAGACGTCTCGGAGCGCATCACCCAGCAAATTCACGCCAAATACCGCGAGGGCGATGGTCAGGCCTGGAAAAATTGCCAACCAAGGGGCCACCCCGACAAACGCCCGGGCCGCCTCACGCAACATGCCACCCCAGGTGGGCACATCGGGCGGCACGCCTACCCCGAGGAAACTCAAGGACGACTCCGTGAGAATGGCCAGTCCCAGTTGTAGCGTGGCGAGAATCAGGCACATGGCAAACAGGTTCGGCACCATATGCCGCAAGATAATCCGCCCGTGCGTCCCTCCGAGTGCGCCGGCGGCGATGATATAGTCGAGTGCCTTCACGCTCAGCGCCTGCGAGCGCACCGTGCGCGCCGTGCCAGGCACAATGACAAAAATCAACGCCAAAATCACGTTGTGCACCGAGGCTCCCAGCACCGCCATAATGCCCAGGGCCAAAATAATCGTGGGGAACGCCATCAGCGCATCGATAATGCGTTGGATAATCAGGTCGAACCACCCCCCGATGTAGGCGCTGAGGATGCCCAGCAGTGCGCCGCTCGTGAAGCCAATCAGCACACTGGCCAGGCTGACGTAGAGCGAGATACGTGCCCCGTAAAACAAGCGGCTCATCACATCGCGCCCCGCCTCGTCTGCACCCAGAAGATAGACGCTTCCCGGTACGGCATAAATGGCAGCGGCATTGGGGGTATAGGGATCGTGCGGGGCAATCACCGGTGCCAGCAGGGCGATGAGAACCAGCACGACCAGAATGACCCCGCCAATAGCGCCGAGCGGCTTGCGTTTGCAAAATCGTGCCACCGCCTGCACGGTGGTAGCGGGCTTCTTGCCACCCGAGGTATTCAGCGCTTCCACCGACGCGACGACGGGCGGTGTCAGGCTCACGAGCTCGACTTTCGCGCGTTTCCCCTGCCAAACCATGCGTTATGCCTCACTATAGCGAATCCGAGGATCGAGAAATCCGTAGAACAGATCCACGATCAAATTCGATGCAAGCACGACCACTGCAGCCAGTAAAATCAAGGCTTGAATGATGGGGAAGTCCCGCCGGTAGAGACTGTCGATTAACAAACTCCCCGTACCCGGCACCAGAAAAATAGCTTCAATCAGCACCGCGCCGCCCATCAAACGGCCAAATTGCCAGCTGGAAACGGTGAGCACCGGTAAGATGCAATTGGCCAAGACATGCCGGAACAACACAAAGCGCTCCATCACCCCCTTCGCGCGCGCCGTGCGAACGTAGTCCTCTCGCAAGACCTCGAGGGTCGCGGAACGGGTCACTCGGGCTAAAAACGCCATTTCGTAATAGGCCAGAACCAACGTCGGAAAAATCAACTGCTGCAAATTCCGCCAGGGATCAACCCAAGGACGGGCATAGTCGAGCGGGGGAAGCCAGTGAAACACTTTAGCCAAAAACACGATAGTCAAAATCGCCACCCAAAACGGCGGTGCGGCCACGCCAAAAATCGTGAACACGCGCGTGGCATTGTCGATCCACGAATCTTGCTTCACCGCCGAGAGGATGCCCAGCGGCACCGCCACCAGCGCCCCGATGACAATGGCCATCGCCGCCAGTTGCAACGTCACCGGCAACCGATCCTGAATCTCGCGTATGACCAGGGTGTTATCCCACAGCGAGCGTCCCAGGTCGCCGTGCGCCACACCCCATATCCATGTGGCGTACTGTTCGTGGAGCGGCCGGTCCGTCCCCAGTTTACGGCGCAAGTTATCGAGTTCTTGCTGGGTATACGTCCCTTCCCCCTCTCCCAGGAGAATCAGCAGCGCGGGGTCTCCGGGCATAATGCGCATCACTACAAACACAATCAGCGAGACGAGGAGAAGCGTCGGGAGAAATAACACCATTCGGCGCACAACATATGAGCTCATCGCCACCCCCACCATGGTGGGTCCCCACGGCTGGACCGTGGAGACACGACTGCATTGTATTTATGGCTTCGCGTTGGGGTCCAGCCAGAGGTGTTCGAGCGTATTCAGGACGTGGATCGTGGGACCGCCATGGACGTTTTTCACCTTGATATTCGTCGGAGTGTGCTGGGGAAACCACCAGATGGTAAACCAATGGCCCTCGCCATCCTTGAGAAGATTGGAGGCCTCCTTCAGTAACGCCTGGCGCTTCCCTTGGTCACTTTCCCGGGCCTGACGTTCAAAAATCTTGCGGATCTTGGGGTCCTCATACCCCACTTGATTCCGCGAGCCGCCTGCCAAATAGATCGAGGTGAAAATCTCGTCCGGATCGGTGATCGTAATACCGTGGTCAATGCGGCCGATGTCGTATTCACCCGCGGCATACGCGGCCAGTCCCGCCGCACTTTCCACGACCTTGAGGTTGAGAACGATACCGACCTTAGCGAGTTGCGCTTTGACGAATGGCGCCTCATCCCCATAGGTCCAGATATTGCGGTACATATATTCCGTTTCGAAGCCGTTGGGATATCCCGCTTCTGCGAGCAGGCGCTTCGCTTCCGCGATATCTCTCGGGTCTTTCTTCCCGTCCGGGGTATACCGGTGCCCCGGCCACTGGCTGGCTTCTTCCAACGAGGTCACCGAGCCCGGCCGAAATACCGTGCCAGGGCCGGCCTTCCCCTGATAGATCGCCTGGTTCAGCTCCCGGCGATCCAGAGCCAGGCTTATGGCTTTGCGTACGCGTGGATCATCAAACGGTTTACGCTTAAAATTCACGAAAATACCGCCCGGACCACTGAAAATGCGCTGAATTTTGACCCGCCCACGGCTATCGCGTTCGAGCGCCGCCGCCTGGCGCACGGTAATACCACTGCCGGAGGCCGGAATGTGGCCCAATACCTGTCCGGTCAACAATGCGGTAAGGGCACGGCCTTTATCCGTAATGACATGGACCTTCACACTATCCAAAAACGGCAAGCCTGCCTTCCAGTAGTCGGGATTGCGTTCGAAGGCGTAGAACGCCCCACGCTGAAAGCCCGCTTGTTTGAATGGGCCGGACCCGACAATATTTCCCGGAACATTGATATCGATTCCGGCTTCGAGCACGTGCTTGGGGACAATGACCATATAATCGGCGGCTAGAAAGCTCAGAAATGCCGCCGACGGGAATTTGGTCTTGACCTCCACCGTATGCGCATCAATAGCGCGAGAACTCTCGTAATAGGGTTTCAGGGCACCGGTCCGAGGCCGTGGCTGACCGGGTTCCACCATGCGATTCAAGCTGAAGACCACATCGTCCGCAGTCACCGGTTTGCCGTCCCACCACTTAGCCTTTTCGTGCAGATGGAAGGTGTAGGTCGTGCCATCCGCACTCACCTCCCAGCTCTTGGCAAGATCGCCGATGATTGTATCCGTTGGCGGCACCGGACTGTACATCACCAGGCTGCTGTAGAGGGAGCGCGTGGCCTGAGCGCTGTGCCGCGTGGCGGCCCGGTGCGGATCCCAGAGTTCGGGATTGGAATCGTGAAACAAGTTGAGAGAACCACCGCGCTTGCCCTGCTTGACCCAATCCGGAGTCGAATCCGCGACTGCTCCACCTGCCCAGACGACTATGAGGATCACTGCCACAACCAGACTGCGACCGATACTGTTTCTCATGTCTTGCTCCTTTGAGCGACCTCAACCTCCTGATTGAAGATGGCGCTTCGGCCGCCAGTATAGGGGAGCACTTCTTCGTGTGTCAAACGACCCCGGAACAGTCCGGTGCGGGGTGTCGGGTGCCGCAGCAGTTCGCAGCAGTTCGCAGCAGTTCGCAGCAAGGCGGAGCGCCGCTGGAGCGCGGTCTGGACAGACGGCGCAGGATGGGATAGGGTGACGCCGCATCGTTTGCACGAGGCGAGAGCTTCGGGACATCCGGCCGGAAGAGCGGGAGGGGGGAACATGACCAGGGAGATATCGCCATGAGCGTTGAAATTATGCCAACCGGGGCTGCGGTCGGAGCGGAAATTCGAGGGATTGACTTGGCCAAACCCTTGGATGCAGCCGATTTTGACATGGTTGAAGACGCATTTAATGAACACGGTGTGGTCTTTTTCCGTGAACAAGATTTGACGCCGCAGCATCAGCTCGACTTCACGCGTCGACTCGGTGCGATAGTATTGAACACGTTTGGCGAGTCGCACGGGTTACCCGACTACCCGGGCATCGTGGTAATCTCCAATATCGTGCAGGACGGTCGCGAAATCGGCGTGGTACGTGCCGGAGAGGCCTGGCACAGTGATATGTGCTATACGGCACATCCGCCGCGGGGCACCATGCTCTACGCGCATGAAGTCCCGGTGCACTATGGACTCTCCCTTGGCGATACCTGCTTTGCGAGTACGGCAGCGGCCTACGATGCCTTACCCACAGAGATGCAACACCGACTTGAGAGCTTGCAGGCCGTGTTTGATTTTGCTGGTCGTAAGCGCGCCCGCCCGATTACCCAAGCCCAGATCGACGCCTTTCCCGCCGTGCGCCACGCGGTCGTGCAGTCCCATCCCATCACCGGGCGCAAATGCCTGTACATGATGCGTGACGATTGTACCGGCATTGAGCACGTACCGGACGACGAGGCGCACGTTCTCATCGCGGCGTTGGCCGATCACATCGTGCGTCCGGAGTTCGTCTACCGTCACCAATGGCGGCCTGGCGATCTACTGCTGTGGGATAATTGCACCGTGCAGCACATGGCGGTCCAAGACTATGCCTGGCCTTTACGCCGCTTGATGCACCGTACGACGTTCGCCACCACGCGTGCCCCAGAAACCGCGTCGCAGTCCGTAGAGCCTGTATCGGCCCGTATCGAAATGCCGTAACGAAAAGGATTGGTGCAGACATGGGGTATCATCACATCGACGTCAAGCGCATCACGCCCAACATCGGAGCAGAAATACGCCACATCGACTTGCGGGCCCTCAGTGACGACCAGGCGGAGGACATCCGCCGCGTCCTGATTGCTCGCAAGCTCATTGTGTTTCGCGATCAAATCCTGTCGCCGTATCAGTATGCCGATTTCATGCGGATTTTCGGTGAGCCGGTGCAAGAAGACCTGGTCACAGATGAGGGACATCCCCCGGAAGTGGGGACTATTCATATCCAGGAAAATGAGCGACAGACGATCAACTTCTGGCATATGGATCACTCCTTCCGAGACAAGCCCTCCTCGCAGCTCAGTCTCTATGCCAAGCGTCTGCCGGATTGCGGCGGCGACACGCTCTTTGCCAGCCTTGAGGCGGCCTATGACGGGCTCTCGGATGCGATGAAAGCGCGCATTGACGGCCTGTATACGAACCACAAGGTCACACCGACCCAGAACTCGAAACGGCGCTATAGCCCAGAGCAATTCGATGCCATGCTGGCGGCCGAGCCTATCCGTCACCCGCTCGTGTGTCTCAATCCGCACAACGGTCGGAAGTATCTGTTTGTCAACGTGCCGATCTATTGCCGCAGCATCGTTGACATGGAGCATGACGCAGGCGATCGCTTGTTGCAGGAGCTCTATCATCACGCCCAGCGTCCGGAATTTCAGTGCCGCGTCGTGTGGCAACTCAACACCCTTGTGGTGTGGGAGAATTCCCATTGCCTACACTATCCGGTGGCGGATTACTTCCCGCAGGAACGCACATTGTGGCGCGTGGCAATGCCGGGCCAAGAACGCCCCATGGCCGTCCGAGAATAGCTGTGCGTACCATTTATTCGTCCGTGTTGAATTCGCTTGATTTTTTCTGGCGCCAGTTTCATGCTTCAGAGTTATGAAAACGCTCATCCAAACCCTATTCCACCGGCTTGCATCCTGGTGGCGCGAACGCTGGCATCTGTCGCTTGAGCTCATAGCGCTCCGGCATCAGGTTGAAGTCCTGAAGCGCTCGGGCAAACGACCTCAATTTTCCTCATCCGATCGCTGTTTCTGGCTCCTCTTATCACGTTGGTGGTCCAAGTGGCCCCAAGCTCTTGAAATTATGCAAGCCGACACAGTGCGAAGATGGAGAAGACAGGGCATCCGGCATCACGTGAGATGGAGACGAGGGCGCAAACGGCCCGGACGGCCTCCCATCCCAACCGAAATACGTAATTTAATCCGTGAGATGAGCCGAGATAATCGGCTTTGGGGCGCTCCTCGTATCCACGGTGAACTCGCCAAGCTGGGCATCACGGTCTCCCGCACTACCGTGGCGAAGTATATGATCCGGAGGTCCTATCCGCCGTCGCCAACATGGTGGACCTTCATCCATAACCAGACGCCTGGGCTCTTTAGCGCAGAGATTTATGCAGAGCTTTCGGGCCAATTTCGCGCGGTGTCCACCCAGGTGGTTCGAGTCGTTCAAAGATGGCTAGGGAAACTCGTCTCGGGCTGGGTGTGCCGGTTTCGATGCCACCTCGCAGAACCGTTCACCGAGCAAAGCGATCTGGTTTCAGTCGCTCTAGCTGGGGCATTGGGCAGTGCCGATTCGGTCATGGTGTCCGAACGAAGTCCGCCGGAGTCACCGAGGTCATCTACCAGTCATCCTTTTCATGCTGACCTGCCCATCGAAATGGGAAGGGTCGATGGGCGTCTGAACTCACCCGTGATGAACGGTTCGGCCGTATTTCCAAAGCTATTACTCAACCTGCAAGCAGGTAGCAAAGAGCAAAGAACAGACGTCTCGGAGCCCGCTGCAGCATAACGATGCCGACGGATGAATTTCTGGTACGGACAGGCAGAGGCAACATGTTCGAAATCAGCGTACAGTACACCATCAAAGAGCATGAAGCGTTCACGATGAATCCCGGCTATTTGAATTTTCAGTTGGTCGGCAAGAATGAAGTTTTGGCGCACAACCAAAGCGGTCGGATACGTTCTCCGATGCGAGGTCGAATTTTTATGCCGTTGTACCAGGACCAGGGAAGCGACGGTTATTTCATCATACGAAAAATTCCGGCGTTCGCGCTCAGGCTGTCGGCGCTATTGAGAAAATGGCAAAGTGATCGGGTCCTCGTCTGGTTGCCCGGCATTGCGTGGCATGATGAAGCACGCCGTGTTCTCAAAGTCAATATTGGGGTGGCGAGGTTCTTGACCAAACAGATTTTTCACCTGCTTGGATACAGAAGCCGGAGGCGGGATGAAAAATCGATCACGATGCGTCAAAGAGAATACAATGCAAGAACCGAAGACTACAGGCTTACTCCGTGGAATACATAGCGGGAGCTGCGACACAAACCCACGTCCGTCCACGCGGCAAGTGAGGCGGGATGCCGACGCCTCAAAAGGTGCATGGGTCGCGGTCGGAGGCGGCATAGCCAATCAAATATGTGATCCCGAGCGGCGACAGGGGACAGGGCACCCGGCCGATGTCCCAAACGTAATCGGGCGCATCGAGGGTGGCGACCATGGCCCGCATTTCAGCTATGGAGTAGGTGCGGAGACAGGAGACCAGACCGTCGAAGCACAGGACGGTGGGGATCACCGGGATGAGATATGTCCATAGGCATCGCCACCAGCGCCAGGGGCGCACCAGGGGGGTGGCCAGCCAGGCGATGAGCGGAATGGCCAGGAGCACCGGTAGAGCCAGCGGATGGCGGCGGGTTTGCTCGAAGATGGCAATGCCCTGGCGCTGGCTGACGGCATCCTGCAAGATGGTGCGGGCCACGGCTGGTTCAAAGTGGTGGAAAGCGGTGAACATCGTACGGAATCCCTGCAGCGACGGGGGCACGCGGGTAGCGTCAACCGGCTGCCGTTCGACATGGACGTGGGGGATGCAACGATGATGCAAGCTCTCGTTCGGGTATAAATCGGTCAGCCAAACCTCAACGGGCCGGTCGTTGAGCCGGTTGAGCTGTTGCAGCAGACGCAACCACGGCCCGCCGCCGCCGGAGCACAGGTCGATGATGCGCCGGCTGCCCGTGGCTTGCAGGGCGCCGTGCAGTTTCGGCACAATATGCCGGTATTGCTGACACACACTGGCCACTACCTGCAGACAGTCGGTCGCCCCGTCGCGAATCAGGCGGGGACACCAGGGTTGTTCGTGAATTTCGAGCAGGTGCAGACGCGGTATCATGGCAAGCACGCAGAACTCTCTTCGAGCGACCCGTTGTCTTTGCCCCGGGTCGCCCCTACCAGATAGGCGGTGACCGCCGGTACGCGGCGGCCAAGGCCGATGAGGGCGGCGCTGGTAACGGGTCGGCCCAGCAGGGTCTGGAGCCAGCGTCCCAGGCGCAAGCGCTGTCGGAATTCGCCTTGCCAGACCGAGGTATAAGCTCGCTCCCACGCCGCCAGGGACGATTCCCCCCGCAGAAAGGCATCCGCCAGGGGCGCGCAGAGCAGGGCAGCGTGCAAGGCCATCGCCATCCCATCGCCGCACAGGGGCGAAATCATCGCTGCCGCGTCGCCGACACAGGCCATCCCGGCCCAGGGTTTGGCCGGGCGCTTACTATCCACCGGTGCCACGCTACAGGTGGTCGCTGTCACCGGCCGCCCCCCCTCGAGGCGCCGGGCAAAAGCGTCGTTCCATCTGGCGGCAGCGGCAATGATTCCTGCAATGGATTTCCCGGCGCGGGCGAGCCTCTCATAGGTGATCAACATACAGACGTTGACCCGCCCGCCTTCAACCGGATTGACTCCGACATAGCCACCGGCAAAGAGAAATACGTCGACCTGTGGCGGCATCGCAACGCCTTCGTAGTGACACTTGATACCGACGCAGCGTCGCCAGCCGGACAAACGGTTGCGTGTCGCGCTATGCGGCGGCAGTTGGCTCGAGGTATGGCGACCACCGGCCATGACCGCGGTACGGGTCCTGATCATGGCCGGTCGATCGCTATCGCTACCACGCAGATGTATCGTATAGCCGCTGCTGTGCGGCTGCAATGCTGTAACCGTTGTGCGGCACCACAGGGTCGCGCCCTGGCGCGCGGCGGCTTCAGCCAGTGCCGTGTCCAGCGCGTAGCGGCTCAGGCCCCAGGCCTGACCGGGGAGGGCGGTACGTAGCGTTGCGCCACCGGGCGCGGTGAGGGTGGCATGGGTGAGCGGGGTGGGGGAGAGCGTGCCGAGCTGTGCCGACAGCCCCAGTTGGCGCAAGGTGCCCTGCGCTTCGGGCGACAGAAACTCGCCGCAGACTTTGTGGCGCGGCAACGCGTCCCGTTCGATGAGCACGACGTCCCAGCCCCGTTGCGCCAGAGCGAGAGCCAGTGTGCTGCCTGCGGGGCCAGCCCCGATCACCGCGATGTCATGCATGGCGAATGACTCCGTCCAGGCATTCGCTGGCGGTTGCCGTTGCCGTAGCGGGTTGTAGATGGGCCGGCGCGACGAGCGGCGGCACGTAGGTCAGGCGGCTCATCTCGACGACCAAACCAGGACCAAAGGCCATCGCCACACCGCACAGGTCCGTGTGGCTGTCGTGCCGAGGTGCATTTGACATCTGGCGCAACGAGCGGCTGAGGTGCTCGAGCACAAAAAGGATGGTGGCTGATGACATGTTACCGTAATCGCGCAGGGTATGGCGGGTAGCCGTCAAGGCGTCGGCGGGCAGTTGGAAGATCTCGGCCAGAGAATCCACGATGGCTCTGCCGCCGGGGTGTATGGCCCAAAACTGGGGCCGGGTCGTACCAAAGAGATGCTGCAAGGCCGTGGTGGCGGCTTTGCCCAGGTAGCCGGAAATTTTGGGGGAGAGACGGAGCACAAAGCCATGATCGCGAATGAGCCAGGCCATCTGGGCCTCGCTGTCGGGTTGAATGGCGGTGTGGAAGTCCTCTAACCGGAAACAGTCCCTCTCCGACGGCTGCGGCTGGCCGACCAGACAGGCAGCAGCACCATCCGAAAAGATCGACGCGGCGACGAGAAAATCGTCATCATCGCTGGGCTGCGTATGGAGCGAACACAGTTCGACGCTGACGACCAACACGCGGGCGTCTGGCTGTCCCTGGACGATTTCCATCGCCGAGCACAGGCCGTTGAAGGCTGCTGCGCAACCCATAAAGCCGATCATCGTACGCCGCACGGTCGGGGAGAGGTGCAGGCTTCTGAGCAGGGCGAAGTCGAGCCCTGGCGCAAAGAACCCCGTGCAACTGATTGCCAGCAGGTGGGTGACGGTCTGGGCAACCGCTTGCACACTCTGGCCCGATTTGCCGGCGTACGCTGCGAGCGCCTGTTGCGCAGCGCTGGTGCCGAGGGGCACCGACGCCTGCTCATAGAGGCGCATGCGCTCGGCGGTGGTGGCGCTGCGTTCGAGGTCGGTGCCGGGTGCGAGAGGAGACGCGTGCGGGGACTGGCGATAGAGTGGCGTGCAGGTGTAACGGGTCTCGATGCCGGAGTGGCGGTGAAAAGCGCGGATCAGCCGTCTGGTGCGGTGCCGCGTGCCAAAGGACGCCGCCATCCACTGGCCGACCTCGCGCTGCTGCCAGCGGTAGGGCGGCACGGCGGTGCCCAGAGACAGAATAGCCGGGCGTGGTGCAGGTTCAGACACGGATGTGGTTCCTTTGCATACAGAGATACGTTCTTCAGATGACCGTTGCTTTGCTCGGACCCGCTGTTGGACCCGCTGTCGGTCCGCAACCAGTGCGCCGCGCGATGGTGTTTCACCCCCGTGTCACTGACGATGATAGAATGCCGAATAGATGCAGGCAAAGAAAGCCGAGAAAGCCCAGCGTCAGCGAGCGGTATAGCCGCATCACCCGGCGATAATTGGCGATCACTTGCCCGGGGTCGTAGGTGCGTGCCCAGTAGAAGATCGAGCCCAGCAAACCCAGGCAGAAGAGCGCCACGATGAGCGTCTGGAGCAGCCCAAAGAGCTGATAAAAAATGATCGCGAGGATCGTGGCGGCCAGACTCATCGCGATGAGGCCAAAGGTGAAGGTCCCCCGGGGACTGGCCCAGGCGGCAAAGGTGACGTCCCCCCGCGCCAGGTCCGCGTCGATCTGGTAGATCTGGGTGATTGGGTAGAAACCGGTAGTCAGCAGCGCTGCTGCCAGCAGCGCCACCCAGTCGAAGCCGGTTAACGCGCCGAGGTTCGGTTGGGCCGTCACGCAGCCGGCGACAGCGGCCAGCACGCCCTGCCCCAGGGCCACCGTGAGCAGACCGACAAACGGGCGCCCTTTCAAGCGTGGGCGAGGATGGGAATAGGCGGTGAACAGGATGAAAATAGCCAGATAGATGAGTAGAAAGGGCACGCTGACCAGGGTGGCGAGAATTGCACCGATGGCCTGCATCAGCAGCGAAAAGGGTAGCATCTCCGGCGTTACCGGCGGCGGTTTTTCCAGTCCGCCGACGGGGCCGTCATCGCGGTCATAGTAGGAGTTGTAGACCGTCGTGCCACCATAGAGAAACACGTGGAAGGCGATGAATGCAAGCCAAAAACGTCGATCCGGGCGACCTCCTGCAAGGAAGTAACCCCACAAAAAAATGGGGGCTAGGAGGATTTGAAAGTGTAGGCGCAGGTGGACCAAGAGGGTGCGGACCCGTGCCAGAGCGGGGGGCGAGGCTACTTCCAACGGTGAGGGTTCGGACATCGTTGAGCTCCGGGTGGACGACGGCTCCGATTGGTTTCGTGGATGGGTGAAGTATACTAAAACGTGCGTGATAAACAAGTGGCGAGGGGGCTGTGCGTCACGCCATCGCATCGCGTTGCAGCAGCTATCGCGCAGCAATATCATGCAGATTTGCCTGCCGATCGATCTTGCCGGTCGGCGTCTCGAGCAGTTTGCTGACAAAGAAAAACGTATAGGAATTTCAAACGCGGTTTTGCCGCCTCGCCGTGCATAGCGGCTCTCTGGAGCTGGCGGCTGAGGCCACTCGTGGCGACGGCAAGCTCGGCCTGCGGCAGCGCGGCTGAGGAAGGTGCTGGGTACATCGTCGGGGCGGAAGAAGCCGCGCACTTCACCTATAAACCGTTCCTGATCGCCTACGTCATGGTTGGGTGTAGCGAGTGTGTCGTGGGCTGTCCACACGATGCTATCGTGCTCGGTAGCGACGGGATCTGTTCTGTAGATCCAGAGAAGTGTGTTGGCCAAAAGTTCAGGGTCAACACGAATGAGTACGAAACAAGTTCCGAAGGTCTGGAGGTCTACAGGAGGATTGATGAAGACCAGTGCTGGGAGTGCTTCGCCGGCAATGAGGAGTACTCGGAGAAGTGCCCGCGTGGCGTCCTCCGGAAAGCGCTCCACCACAATGGTGTGTGCTGTGCTAGTTGCCCCACAAAATCGCGCGCCCTCGGGTTGAGCCTGATGGAACTGTGTCCCGAAGAGCCGAAAGCGATCACGGTTGAAAGCGGCTCGTTCGTGGTCGACAAGGACAAATGCACAGGCTGCATGCGCTGCTACAATAACATCAACTGCTATCTCACCGACGGCTCGAACTATACGATCCGAATGGTGGCGTACTCAGATCCGGATCGTATGTACTGATGGCGCATTCCTAGAAGCCGAATTAAAGCCGAATTAAACCCCATATTCTAGAGTTTATTCCATAGTTCATCGGTGCTTCGGGAAAGCTTGCAGATGCTAATAGAATGGACCCACCCTGCCGACCGGTCGCGGTGTCGGTCGGCGAGGGAACAAGAAGTACCCCCTGCGCATTGGCTCAGCAGCGGCCGGCGGCGCGCAGCCCGCGGTACGGCGAGCGGACGCCAGGGGCGAAGCGGCGGCGGCGCGGGGCAGAAAATGGGCTTTGGACTTCTTATCCGCCCGGGATACTCGCCTCTTGCTGCTCCGCGAGATGTCGCGACATTACCTCGGCCGGTTGCGCCGAGTATGGTACCATACTCGGCATCGGGACACGTCACAACGATGGCTTTAAGATAGAAGCGGTGAGGTCAGGATGGCTCACACGGTCGTGCGCTCTCAGGTGTCGGCACCACTCAAGGATACCAAGAGATGACGGAAGCGTTTCCGCCCCAACGACGCTCATTCTCCCGGATCTGTTTCATCGGCGATGCCTTTACGGTTGGCGCTGGGGATGAAACCGGACTGGGATGGGTGGGCCGGGTGGTGCAGGCTGAATGGGGGCGTAATCACGACGTTACGGCTTATAACCTGGGTATTCGAGCCGACTCGACCCGGGCGATTCGCCGTCGGTGGCGGGCGGAATGTGAGGCGCGTCT
>CAJIAL010000723.1_pt1 | contig 16223 bp, 15 predicted proteins | sample 9199091 | NCBI WGS metagenome assembly CAJIAL01 (sample SAMEA7708270, study PRJEB35096) | sediment metagenome | biome: marine neritic benthic zone biome [ENVO:01000025]; feature: sediment [ENVO:00002007]; material: shallow marine sediment [ENVO:03000034] sea grass bed [ENVO_01000059] ... | reverse complement strand
GCTCCCCACGTCGGGGAACACCAGAGGAGAAGGAAAATGCAAAGGAGCAATACGCTACGAGAAGGCATAAGCTTATATTCTCCTAGCCCGTGGACATAAATAATTGGACAGCTTGCTGATGTTCCCCTTATTTTTAGAGGGTTGCAGCGACAGAAGATATTTTACGAAAGGGTACAGTATTCTCTCAGCCAAAATGTCTCAGAAAACAGCCCAGCTTTGCGCATCCAACCCGCCGGACCGATGTCTTGTAAGTACTGCTGAACATGGACAACGCTCTCATCCAGCGAGTGGTAAGGGGTGTTCGCCACAACATCTCCTTTGATATGACGCCAGAGGTGATCCATAGGATTCGGCTTTGGGCATGCAACAGGCAACCACCGGAATGCAATACCTCTTTTTTGCAAAAACTGTGCCAGACCTGACAGCCACGTGGAAGAGTATGATCTTGAACGATGTGTGCGTATCGGGTGGGACCAGAGGGGCGTGTGGTAGAAGACGCGTGAGACATTAGGCGTGTCTCATGCCTGTGTCGAGCGAGACACGTGGATTGGCGAGAAGGCGGCGGTATCGAGCAATCTATCCGTAGCTCGTCCCTACGAGACTCTGTTGGGCAATGATCGCCGCGACAACGTCACAGATCGCTGTGCGTTGCTGACCGTGTGCCCAGGGCAACATATTCACGATATACTGCGTATACCTTGACTACTCGTCACCTTACAAAAAGTGGCCTGACCTGAGGGTCAGTTGGGAAAGGCCGGAACCACATCTTCCAGAAAAATCTGTAAGCCTTCCAGATCGATGGGGCCGCGCAACACGACGTTAAGCCAGGTGGCCCCGGCATCGTGGTACTGGCCGATGCGATCGATAATCTGCTGCGGCGTACCGAAGAGCATACCTTCTTCCAGGCGGGTCGGATTGCGATCGCCGAAGCGGGCGGCGAGTTCTTCCCGCTTGTGGGTAACGCCTGCCTCTGTCCGCGCAATACCCAAGCCAAGATTCACACTGCGAATGAGCATGGACGGATCGCGGCCTTCGACGTCGCACCATGCAGTTAAGACATTGCTCTTGTGCGTCCACTCCTCGACGCCGATATACGCCCCGTTCCAGGCGTCACCATACCGTGCGACCAGGCGCAGGGTGCGTTTTTCGCCCCGACCGCCGATCCACACGCGGGGTGAGTCCTGCACCGGCTTGGGACTGCTGTAGGCGTTACGTGCCGTAAAATACTTCCCCTCGAAATTTGTCACCTCGTTCCGTAGCATCGAGATGATAATTTGCAGGGCTTCTTCAAAGCGGTCAAGGCGCTCTTTGGGTGGGAGAAACGGCACGCCAAAGGCTTCGTGTTCCGCTTCGTGCCAGCCAGCGCCGAGCCCGACTTCCAAGCGCCCGTGGCTAATATGGTCGAGGGTTATGAGCGATTTGGCCAGGATGCCCGGATTACGAAAGGCGCAGCAGAGCACATGACAGCCAATGCGTACGCGCGATGTTTCGGCAGCCAAGGCGCCCATGAGGGCGATCGCTTCCATCTCCGAGCCGCCAGGGTCCTCGACCAGGGCGGGGAAGAGATGGTCCCAAACGGAGACCCAATCCATGCCGCCGTCGTCGGCCATCTTCCAGGCCTGGCGCATGTCGTCATAGGAGCAATGTTGCTGTCCGGTATGAATACCGAAGTGCATGGGAGGCTCTCCTTACCAAACTGGCAGGGCAATTGTGGTGCGTAGCACTAGTCTCGTAACCGCGGACACAGGCGCATAGCGTTTTCCCCCAGCATCTTGCGCTGGGCGCTGGGCGACAGGCCGGGGCGATCGACCAGCTGCGGCACGCTTTCGGGCCACGCCGTGTCACCATGCGGCCAGTCACTGGCGAAGAGCCACATGTCTTCCCCTAATTCGTCCACACAGAACTCGACCGAGCGTTCCCATGAGTCGATACCGTGGAAGTACCGACCTTCCGCTAATACCTCACGCGGCAGCCGTTTGAGGTGCGGCACGTGCCCAGGGGAGAGAATGTAATGCGTGTCGAGGCGATCCAGCGCTGCAGGCATCCAGCCGCCGCCGGTTTCGATAATCGCCGCGCGGATGCGGGGAAATTTTTCAAAGATGCCGCCGCCAATCAAAGCGCCGAGCGTGGCCATACCGGCCCAAGGGTTCGAGAAGCTATGGAGCAGGAACCAGGCGCCGTCCAAGTCGAAGGTCCCCGGTCCGTACGGGGGCCGCGCCGTACCGCCATGGGCCAAAAGCGGCAACTCCAGGTCTTGTGCCACTTCGTACAGCGGATGAAAATCGGGGTTATCCAGCAGCCTGCCACCAGGCGCCTGGGGCGACAGGTAAATGCCGACCATATTCGGGTCGTGTTGTTCCCAATAAGTCACTTCCTCAATGCCGGCTTGCACGTCGCGCAGGTTCGCCACCAAAGTCCACTTCAGGCGTGTCGGCGCTTGCGCACAAAAGTCGGAAACCCAGCGGTGGTAGGCCCGGTACAAGGCGTTTTCAAAACCGACATCGCGCAAGGCGCAGTAGCTCGATACGTGCGTGGGGTACAACACGTTGACGTCCACCATGGCCCGATCCATGTCTTCCAGGCGCATCGTGACGTCCCAACTCACTTCCGGGCGAATCTGCGGCAGGGCATCCAGCCGCCCTGGCGGGAACGCCTTGCGGGAGTCGGACATGCTGGCACGTTTCGTCAAGCCATAGTTATCGCGCGTACCGAGGGGACGGCCGGCTTCGATAGGCTCAATGACCGACGTGCGGCTACCAAACAGCGAGTAGCGGTGTCCGGCGGCCTCTTGTTGGGTAATACCGTCACACAACTCCTGGTAGGCGCCGCGATACGCCGGGTCGATGTAGTCTTGATAGCTACGGTCGGCACGCTCGACAATGTGCGCATCCATATCGATGACTTTATAACCGTTCCAGCTCATGAACTCCCCTCCTCTAAAAAACCCCGGAGGGGACAGATTTCAATCTGTCCCCTGGTTGGTACTACACCTTCGTGGTTTCGACAGAACGTCCTACCCTCACAGGCTGCATTGCGGCGTGAGCGGCTTGAGCCCGCTCGCTCTGTGTCAGCAGGTCCATCGCCAAGAGCGATGAAATCAAACCGGCGCCGAAGCTGACGAGCCATGCGGTCGCATAACTTTGTGACACGTCAAAGAGATAACCGCCGAGAAAGCCGCCAACGGCCATGCCGACCATGGCAAAACAGTTCTGTCCCGAATAGCCTGGGCCAAAGAGCCGATGCCCGTAGAGTTCACGCGCCACGACACCGTACTGCGTGCCAACACCGCCGTAGCCAAAACCCCACACCAGGGCGTAGAGGAAAAAAATCACCGGATCACGCGTATTGACCAGCCAGAGCACAAATGCCCCTTGCATGAACAGCGTCATCATGAGCGTGAGACGCGCTCCATGGCGGTCGGCAAACATGCCCCAGCCGATACGGCCGACGACGGAAGAAATGCCCATGAGGGCAAGCACCCAGGACGAGGCGAAGGCGGATAATCCGGCAGACAGCGCAAAGCCGACAACGTGAACAAGCGGAATCGAGTGGCACACGCAGCAGAAAAAATTCACCAAAGACAGCGTCCAGAACCCTTGATGCCGGAGGACACTGCCCCACAGCGAACTCATGTTGTCGGCCTGCCGGGGTGGTGTCCGAGGCTGCGCCGTGGCCTTCGGCAGTGGCGGCGGAGCGGCAGGCACGTCGGAGGCGCCATAGGCTTCCTGCCCGACGTCCCGTGGATCATTCCGCATGAGGAAATAGGCCAGGATCATCACGGACGTCATGACCACACTGATGCCGATGAACGCCGTTTGCCAGTCCCAGCGCACGATCACCCAGGTCACCACCGGCGAAAAGACGAACGGACCGACGCCGTTACCTGACATCGTCAGACCCATCGCCATCCCACGGCGCTGCTCGAACCAGCGCGTGATGAGTGTCGTGGTGGTAATAAAAAACGTACTCCGTCCCAGCGCCGCCACAAAGCCGTACCAGAAATAAAAGAGTTCGACCGAGGTGGCCGTGCTCGTCATGTAAATGCCAAAGCCGTGTATGAGCACGCCAATGACGAAGATAGCGCGCAGACTGTAGGCGTGCATGAACGAGCCCACGGCCAAGACGCCGACACCGCTGACGATGGCCGAAATGGCATAGGTGAGCGACAGGGCACTGTGCGACCAGCCCATGTCTTCGACCAACGGATTGATGAAGACGCCGAACGCCATCATGGTGCCGGAGGCCATCATGGTGGTGAAAAAACAGGCGCCCAGAACGACCCAGCCGTAGAAGAAGCGCGGAGCGGTGAGGGGGTACGTCGATGCTGCCATAATAACCTGACTTTGCTTCAGAAGCTATCGTATGCATGTAAGAGGCATAGGCTCATTACACACTACTCCCGACCTATTTGCAACATCGCGCTACGGCAAAAAATTCGCCCGGCCATCCTCGACGACGACCTGGCCGCCCGCGACCACCAAGCGGGTCTCGGTGAGTGCACGCATATCCTGCAAGGGATTACCGTGGACGGCCAGCAAATCGGCAGTCTTGCCCGGTGCGATGACACCAATGTCCGACAGCCCCAGCGCTTCCGCAGCAACGGAGGTCGCGGTTTTGAGCAGGTAAACCGGTGAGAGGTCTGTCCCCTCGGCAGCGAGCACGAGATCGCTGGGGTAATCGGCAAAGCTGTTGTGTGCGACCCCGGAATCACTCCCGGAAACGATTTGCACCCCCTGCTCCACCAAACGGCGCACGAGGTCAAAGCGCGCATCACGTTGGGCAAAAAACTGCGCGACCTCCGGTTGCTCTTTGGCCTGGTCACGATTCATGGTTTTGCCGCGGCCTTGAAAAATAGTCGGACACACATACAAGCCAGCATCAGCAATACGACGGGCTTCTTCCGGTTCGTACCGAATGCCCTCCGGCTGCATGAACGAACAGTGCTCGATGGTTGTGACCCGCGCCGTGATGGCATTACGCACGCCCGGGGTGCCGTGCGCATGCGCCGCCACACGTTTTTCGAGCCGGCGCGCTTCTTCGGTAATGGCACACAGTTCCGCTTCGGTGAACTGGGCACAGAGGGAGTTCGTGCCTGGGGTCGAACCTCCCCCCGTGGCAAAAACCTTGATAAAGTCGGCCCCGGCCTTCACTTGACTACGCACCGCGCGCCGCGCCTCGGTTTCGCTGTCGGCTTCCACCCCGCAGAACCACAGATGCCCACCTGTCGTGGTAATCCCCTCTCCCGAGGCAATAACCCGTGGTCCGCGCATCGTGCCGCCCTCGACGGCCGCCCGCACGGGAAAGGCAATACCATTGAGCGTGCCACAATCACGGAGAGTTGTGACGCCGGTATACAGCGCCGTGTGCAGGTTTTCAACGGCACGGATCAGCTTGATCTCATACGACTCCTGCTGATGGTCGTTAAACACCGCTTCGCCGCCGCTAAAAGACATGTGCGTATGCATGTTGATCAGGCCGGGAAGCAGTGTCACGTCAGGACCCAGATCGATGGTGCGAGCAAAACGTCCTGCACTGCCTTCCAGCTCCGCTTGGGGACCAATTGCTGCAATGGTGTTGCCCTCAACGACAACATACGCCTGCTCCTGGGCATGGTCAGCAACACCGTCATACACACGCCCTGCCGTGATAAGTAGCTGTTCCATAAAAAGTCTCACAGTTGCAAAAGGAAGGATTTCGAGACGAAAGCGTTGGAGATCAACTTCGATTATAGCGTGCTTAGGAAGATATTGCTTGACAACCCTATCTGCACCGCCGTTTTCGTGTATGACATGACGTGGAACCAAGGCCATGGAGCAGGGGCAAAGGCGGGAGGATTCTTGGGCAGCGGCCAGCCGGAGCAGAAGGCGCATAGCAACGCTATGGAACTGACGCGACAACGCAGCCACTGGGCAAACAGACCAACAAGACGGGTCAATTCTTTGCAGGAAATCGCCTTAATTCGACTCGTCGGCTAAACGGGTCAGGAGAGACGCGAGTGCATCCCGGTGCGCCTGGAGTGGATTAAGGAACGCTGCTTCGAGATGCTCCTGGAGGTGCGGCCCCAAATCGGGACTCATATCTTCGACAATATCTTCAAGCGTCACAACAGCCTGATCCAGTGCTCCTTTGACTTCGTCCAGTCCCATGAGCACTTCTTCCAGCAGTACGATTGCCATTATCCTCATCCTCGTTCAAGCGGGAGCCGCGACGTGCAGTATCATTGTGTCAGACCGTGCACTCCGGTATGGACAGGTCGTGTGTGTGTCCGGTACAGGCAGTGATGTCTCTGCGTCTGTGATGATGGTAGCCCGCCTGTCCGGCTTGATATGAGATGGTGTGCCGTACATGACGAGTCGAGAGATAATACCGCGCTTGCCCTCCTCATTCAAGAGGCGTGAAAGGACAAAACATGATCCACACCACACATATCTTACAGTCCAAACGCAGCAGTGACAAACGGCATTCCACGTGTGCGTGACATGGCGCTATCTGTCCGCAGGCACTTTTGTTAGAATAGCCCCGATCCGCGTGGCACTGACGACGACACACATACATGGGAGGCGTGAGCATGAGCAAGGCACTGCAGGATATTCGTATTTTGGACCTCACCCAATTCGAGGCAGGCACGTCCTGTACGGAGCTTCTGGCCTGGCTAGGAGCAGTGGTGATTAAGGTCGAGGAGCCGAGGCGGGGTGATCCGGGACGGTACGGCCGGCAAGAAAAGCCCGGGATGGACAGCACGTATTTTATGACCCTGAACGCCAACAAGAAGAGCATCACGCTGAACTTGAAACACGAGGAAGGCAAAAAAATGTTCCTCGAGATGGTGAAGCACGCCGATGTGCTGACCGAAAATCAGGCGCCGGGCGGCATGGCGAAACTCGGTTTGGACTATGAGACCCTGAGCGCCATTAATCCGCGCCTGGTGTATCTCTCGGTCAAAGGGTTCGGCACCTACGGCCCGTATAGCGACTACAAGAGCTTCGACATGATTGCCCAAGCGGTAGGCGGCGCTATGAGCCTGACCGGTATGCCGGATAGCGAACCGCTCAAGCCCGGGCCGACCATTGGCGACACCGGCACCGGCGTCCATGCCGCGGTGGGCGTCATGGCCGCGTTGTGGCAGCGGCAAGTCACCGGTAAGGGCCAGAAAATCGAAGTCTCCATGCAGGATGCGGTGGTGAACTACTGCAGGGTGCCGATGCGGCAATATTATTCAGAAGGCGATGTCATCTTACGCAAGGGCAACACCATCCCGAATACCGCCCCGGCAGGGCTGTTTAAATGCCACCCGGGCGGCCCGGACGATTATGCCTATATCTACGCCCAACCGGTGCGGCCGCATATGTGGGAAGCCCTCCTGAAGACGATCGGACGCGCCGATCTCATCGGCCATCCCGAGTGGTCCGATCCGAAGTGGCGCGCGCAGCATGCGGAGGAAGTGAACAGCCTGGTCGAGCAGTGGACCATGACCAAGACCAAACACGAAGTCATGGCCGCTTTGGGCGCCGCCGGGGTGCCGACGGGAGCCTGCCTCACTGCGGGAGAAGTGCTGCACGATCCGCACCTTAAAGAGCGCGGTATGGTGGTGACGATCGATCACCCCACCTGGGGCGAATTCACCATGCCGGGCAATCCGGTACAGATGTCGGACTCACCGACCGAAGTCACACCGGCGCCACTGTTGGGGCAGGATAATGTCGATGTCTACGGGGAATGGCTGTCGCTGAGCGCGGAGGATGTGTCTCGGTTGCGGGAAGAGGGTGCTATTTAAAAAAAGGAGCGGGTCATACCATGGCAGACATCACACCACCGTCAGCAATATCCCACATTGCTCTCTGTGTGCGCAGCCTCGACCGTGCCCTCACTTTCTATCGTGATCTTGTCGGATGCGAGGTGGTCAAAGACGAAGTGCAGGATACGACTACGGGCGGCTTACCGTATCTGTATCGCGATCGCCATGCGCAGCGGCGCATTGTCTATCTCCGGTGTGGCACAGGGGCTGGCGCGCCGATTGTGGTCATGACGGAACATCCGGGCGATCAGGTGAGCGGCGAGCCGATCATGCTGGATCAAGTCGGCATCAGTCACCTGTCGTTCACCGTGCCGGATGTTGACGCCGTGACGCAGCGTTTGCTTGCTCATGGTGTCGAAACCTGCGGGCCGGTCGATGCCTTCAAAAATGCCGCGGGGCAGCTCCGCACGGTTTTTTTCCGCGACCCTGACGGCATGCTAGTGCAGTTTGACGAAGGTATTGAGGGCGCGTGATACAGCAAAGCCGAGGTCGTGCTACCGACCTCGGCCGTGTGCTTACACTTCGGGATGAGTGGAGATAAATTTCCCGGCTTTGACAGGGTCAATGCCTTCGGCACGCAGCTCCACGCCGGCCGCTTCTTCCTGCAGGGTAACGGTCACACTGCTGTCTTTCCCACCCAGGCCACGATTGAGCCCTTCAATCGCAATTTGCTCCGCCAGGTTGGCGATAGGCATGGGCACATCGTATTCCCGCCCGAGCTCGGTGGCCAAGCCAATATCCTTGCGGGCCAAAGCGAGCATGAAACTGGGCGAGTCGTAATTGTTGCGGAAGATGTTCCGCGGCACACTTTCGTGCAGAAACCGCATCCGCCCGGTCGAGCCACGCCGGACGCATTCCCACACCGTTTCTGCATCCACGCCGGCTTTTACCCCCAAGGTCAGCCCTTCAGCAATGGCTTGGCGAATGCCGTGCCCGATCATGTTGTGCACTAATTTACAGACACTGCCTGCCCCGATGGCACCGGCGTAAAAGACTTTGTCGCCAAAGGCGTCCAGCACCGGTTTAATCCGTTCGTAAATCTCCTGCTCACCGCCAACCATGACGGCCAAATTCCGCGTCGCCGCGCCCGTCTTACCGCCGCTCACAGGCGCGTCCAACACATGTGCGCCTTTGGCCCGGAATTGGGGTTCGATCTGCCGAATCAGCGTCGGCCGACTGGTGGAAAGCTCGACATACACCGCGCCGGGCTTGATCCCTTCCAACACGCCGTCGGGTCCAACCGCGACGGCTTCGACTTCGGCAGGACCCGGGAGCGAGGTAAAAATGACGTCACATTGGCTGGCCACTTCCGCTGCGGAGGAGGCCAGACGCGCCCCTTGGTCCACGAACGGTTGCGCGATCGCTTGGCGAATGTCGTAAACCACCATCGGATAGTCCGCTTTTTGGAGGTTGCCGGCCATCCCGCCGCCCATGTTGCCTAATCCGATAAATCCCACGGTTTCCACAGTATGCCTCTCCTGTTATCAGTAGCGTGACGTACGTAGGTAAAATGTCTGGGGGCGAGCATACCACTGTTCATCATGGCAGGCTACTCTGACATACTTGCTCCTCCGGGACAGAGGTGGCAGAATGGCGACAGGCTCTCGGCAGAACACCTTAATATGGTTTTTCCGTGTGCGAAGGAGACATCGATGAGTCGGACCTACGACGTAATTGACGCTGATGGGCATATCCTCGAACCGCCGGATCTGTGGCAGGAATATATCGACCCGGCGTTCCGGGCGCAGGGACCGCGGATCGTCATCGACGACAATGGCAAGGAGCGGTTCTTCGTCGAAAACAAATTACTCGGCACAAAGAAAGGCATCAGCCGTATTGGCGCGATCGGCGCCCGGCAGGGCACGGTATCTGCAGATACCATGAAATACGTTGACGGCCGCAAAGGCGGCTTCGATCCCCACGCCCGTATCGTGGACATGGACCTCGACGGCATCGATGCGGCGTTCCTCTATCCCAGTCTGGGCCTGTATACCGGCGGTATTGATAACCCACAGCTCGCGGCGGCGTGTTGTCGGGCGTACAACCGCTGGCTCAACGATTACTGCTCGGCCTATCCCGATCGCCTCTTTGGCGTGGCCCTGCTGCCCTTGCAGGACGTCTTACTTGCCGTGGAGGAAATGCACTTTGCCCGCAACGAGCTGGGCATGAAGGGCGGATTCCTACGCCCCAACCCTTACAACGGCCGTATGCTGCACCATACGGACTATGATCCGCTGTGGAATGCGGCGCAAGAGCTGGATTTTGCTCTCGGTATCCACGAAGGCGGCAGCAGCGGCATGCCGACAGTCGGTGTGGATCGGTTCGAGAGTTATGGCGCGCGGCACATCATCTCCCACACCATGGAAATGATGCTGGCGGCGATGAGTGTGATTTGGAACGGCGTGTGTGACCGGTTTCCCCAGGTGCGTATCGGCTTTTTGGAATCCGGCGGCGGCTGGATCGCGCCGTGGCTGGACCGCATGGATCGTCACTTCGATGATCAAGGCTTTAACGACTCCGGCTTGAGCATGCGTCCGAGCGAGCTGTTCCAACGCAATTGCTGGATCTCGTTTGAACCGGTGGAAGGCAGCCTCAACGTGCTGGCGGATTACATCGGACCGCACAAGATTCTGTGGGCCACCGACTATCCACATGGCGACGGCTTCTTCCCCGGAGCACCGGCAATGATTGCGGATCGACCGGAACTCTCGGAAGCGACCAAACATGGCGTGCTCGCCGAAGGCGCCAAGCAGTTTTATAAGCTGAATTAAGACCGAAGCCGCGTAGCATGATCTACACATGTGAGCGACGCCTGCACATCGACGCGCCTGCCGAGACCGTATGGCAGTGGATGGCCGATGTGCGGCGTCTGCTCCGTCTCAACATGTTTCATGCGGCGGTCGACTACCCTGAAGCCGCGATGCAAGCCGGGCTGGAGATCCCCGTGCGGCACAATATCTTTGGGCTGTATCGGCAAACCAGAATTGCCCGCATTCGCGCCTATCGTCCGTACTTTGTGGCCTGGGGTGAACTCCAACCGACCGGGGTCGACCGCTTCCCACACAGTCAATCGTTCACCGTGATACCACTGGACGATCACCGCTGTATCGTAGTCAATGCCTTGCGCGGCAAACTCAACATTCCCGCCGTGCGCTATTGGTTTCTGCCGTTGTACCGGCGCCTAGCGCCGCGTATCCTCGAGCACGAAAATCGCCAAATCGCCGCGGCGGTGTGTCCCACAGCCACACCTGACACACCTCATGCCGGCGGTAATGCTAATGGCTAGGGGACAGATTGAAATCTGTCCCCTCTGAAGTTTTTCATAGGAGAAAGCATGCCAGGCTGTCTCGATGGAAAAATTGTCGTGATTACCGGCGCCGGATCAGGCATCGGCCGCGCCACAGCACTCGCGGGCGCGCGTGAAGGCGCAACGATCGTCGTCGCCGATCGGGTCGTCGAAGGTGGGGAAGAAACGGTGACTCTGATTCAAAACGCCGGTGGCGAAGCCAGTTTTATCCAAGTTGACGTCACCCAAGCCGCAGACGTGGAGGCCATGATTGCCCAAGCCGTCTCCACATATGGCCGTATCGATTGCGCCCACAACAATGCCGGCATCGAGGGCGTGTTCGCCACCACGGCGGATTATCCCGAAGACGACTGGGACCGGGTCATGGCCGTCAACCTCAAAGGCGTCTGGCTGTGCATGAAATACGAACTGCCGCAGATGCTTGCCCAGGGCGGCGGTTCGATCGTGAATACGGCCTCTCTGGCAGGATTAGTCGGTGCCAAGCGGATGTCGGCGTATGTTGCCAGCAAACACGGTGTCGCAGGACTGACCAAGACTGCAGCGTTGGAGTATGCCACCGCCGGGATTCGCGTCAACGCCGTGTGTCCGGGCATCATTCACACGTCAATGGTCGACCGGATGTATCTCGACCGCCGTCCCGATCTGGAAGATCGCTTGGCAGCGGCAGAGCCGATTGGCCGTCTCGGCACGCCGGAAGAGGTGGCAGAAGCGGTCATATGGCTGAGCTCGGATGCGGCGTCGTTTGTCACCGGTCACACCATGGCAGTGGATGGCGGTATTTATGCGCAATAGCTCGCACTAAGGACTCCCCAACATGACCCGTTTCGCGGTACAGATCGAACCCCAATTCGGCTTTGCCTTTGACGACGTTGTCCGCGTCGCCCAGCTTGCTGAGCGCACCGGCTGCCACGCCTTATGGAGCTCAGACCACCTGCTGTGGGATGCCGACTCCACCCAACGCCATTGCTTCGAAACCTGGACACTACTCACCGCCCTCGCAGCGCACACCACAACGCTGCGGCTCGGGACATTGGTCACGTGCAATAGCTACCGCCATCCCAGCCTCTTGGCCAAAACTGTCGCCTGTGTCGATCACATCAGCGGCGGACGGGTCGACTGCGGCATCGGCGCCGGCTGGAAAGACCTAGAGTATCGCGCCTACGGCATTCCTTTTCCGCCCATCGGCACGCGTATGGCCCAACTGCGGGAAGCCGTGTCCATGCTCAAACAGCTCTGGACACAGGATCGCGTCTCTTTTCAGGGCGAGCATTACACGCTGGAAGACACCGTATGTGCTCCCAAACCACAGCAAGAGCATCTGCCACTGTGGATCGGCGGGCAGGGCGAAAAAAAACTGCTTCGCCTCGTCGCCGAAGCAGCCGATGGTTGGAATATGGTTCTGGGAAGTTCACTGGAGCAAGTCCAGCACAAGCAGGAAGTGCTGCAGCGGCATTGTGACGCGGTTGGCCGCGATATCACGACGCTCGACACCTCACTATTTGTGCTCACGTACGTGTATGACTCGGAGCAAGACAACGCCACCATCCGGGCCGATCAGGCACGCTTGTTAGGGGAAGACAGTCTGGCCTCACTCGATCGGGCATGCACATTGGGGCTGGCGGGCTCCGCCGCCCAGGTCACCGAGACTTTACGCCAATACTTGGCCCTCGGTTTCGACTATATCGTAGCGCTCTTTCCCTACACCCGCGAGGGTGACATGCTGCAACGATACGCCGACGAGGTACGCCCTCACCTGGGCTAACTAGTCGCTGGCGCGAAATTAAGCATTTGTAAATAAAAATCTTGTCGTTGTCTCATGATGCCTATGACCACCAAGCATAATCCAGAGAGTTGCAATAGACCTCACAATGCAATAGACCTCACAATGCAATAGACCTCACAATGCAATAGACCTCACAATATGATGCCTTCATGATAACCGACGAACCCAAGGGGGTCCCTACAACTGCGAGGGCATCCCTATGAGCCACGCCAAACACGGCGTCCAGCTTGGCCAAAGCCGCATGAAACACGATCGCATCGGCGTGATCAGTTGAAACGCTTGATGCGGTACACAGGCAGAGGCGCCGTGTCGCTTGAGCGGCTTGCGGAGGACGCCAATGGGGACCTGGTGTCTATGTTTACCCGGCCATGGTCTGACAGCACCACCGGCATCAAACTCTCACCGCTGGAGCTTTTAGAAAAGTTGGCCGCCATCGTGCCCCTGCCGCGTGCCCACCTTGTCCGCTATGCCGGCTGTTTAGCGCCGCATAGCAAACTTCGAGCCGCGATCATTCCCACACCGCGCCAACAGGGTGTGGACGGAGCCTTGAGACCTTCACCCAGGAGTCGGTGATTACGCGTATCTTGCGTCATTGCAAGCTGGCGTCCGTTCCACCTCCCATTGCCCCTGCCCGTTGTCGCCAAGAGCTATTCGCGTTCGTCTAAGCCCACGCCAGCGTGGGCTCGTAGGCGACGTGCGTGCAGCGTCGGTGTCTCTCATACCTTTGCACCTTTGAAATTCCGTTTGAAATCCTCCCCCCTCCGCTTTCTCCAACGAACTGTCCCGAGGCCCTGGCGCGAGGAAACCCGTGAGGCGCTACCCTCCCCCATCCTACGCGGTATGTCGAGGCCGTGCTCAGCTGCGCTGCGCCTTGCTGCGCGCAACGGTGGCGGGCTGCTGCTGTGCCCTGGAGCCTTCGCCAGCACGGCGCGCGAGAGGCGGATGCCGGCGAAGGCGGGTAGCCGGGGGGCGGGGTGAAAAAGGCTTTTCTTTTTCCTATACGTCTTTCCCGATGGTAAAAGAAGACTATTTTACCGGATTCGCCCTCGCTCGAATTATCCGCTGGTTACAGGTACAGGACCCGATTGACTTGGGGATGGGCACATTAATCGGGGTGGTGACGCTTGGTGGCTGCTTTCTGTGGCTGAGCCGGATTTCGACCCTGGAGGCGCTCTACGGCCACGACGACATTGAAGGTCTGACTCTACATGGTCAACGACATCGCCGACTGAGTCGAGACCCACCCGGCGAAAGCGCCGATAGAGACGGTCATAAGCCCCACGGTCGGGTTTAGGGGACAGACTTCGGTCTTACGGGGTTCACAGACTGATGTTCTCCGCGTGCTATGAGTATTCGGGAAGGACAGCCCGATTACTGCATGACCTCAATCATGCTGCCAACCTTGCGATAGCCCGCCGGCACCTGGAAGGTTGAGGCTGCGAGCCTTTTTTGGACGGCCTTGACCACCTCGGTGACTTGACGTTCGCCGCCTTCGACCGCGACCTCTCGCAACGGGTAGCCCTCTTTCCACAAAGCCATGACCTTGGGCGAGGATTCATAATCCATCTCTCCGTCGCCAGCCCCGAAGGCGCGCAGGAACTTAGCCATCTTATCGACGTCGATCTCCTTGCCGACGTTGACCCCTTTGGCGATCCAAAGCTCTTCGCGTAGTTCCCCGTCCACCCAAATCTCACTCTTGCGGGCGGTGTGACCGGCAATGGTCGCCTTTTCGCCCGTTCTCTTGACCTCGACCTTGAGTTTGCGCTTTGCCCCCTTTGCGCCGCCCTGTTCGCCCTGCATCTGTTTACGCATGGCATCCATGATGGCCTGCCTTTGTTCGGGCGGAAGGCTCTCCATCTGCGTCTGCATTTGCTCTTGCATCTGCGCCATGGCGGATTCCATCTGGCCTCTCGCCTCGGCCTGGACCTTTTGCATCTCCGAGGCCGGGCCGGCCCAATAGACCTTCCGGCCGGGGTTGACGAATGTGAGCCACTTTTTTTTCAGGTCCATGATCATCACATGGCCCGGGGACTCTTGGCGCATCATGTCGTTTTGAAAGTAAAGCGTGCTTTTTTCTTCCGCCAACTTCTCCTCGATTACCCACCCGGCGAAGGCGGGAGTAACCCAGAGAATCACCAGGGTAGAAAGCGTGAAGGCCCTCCACTTCATCTTCATTTGTCAAACCTCCTCGGATGAAAAACGGGGTAGTGTTTCAAAAGGGGACTTTTGGCTGAATGTATGCCATGCTGATGCCTTCTTTACAGGGAGGATATCATGGTTCTTATTCCCGTGCTGTGCCCTCATTGTCAGAGCGATCACGTGATCAAGGGTGGAAAGACCAAAGCCGGTACGCAGCGCTATCGCTGCCAGAGTCCCGACTGCCCCCACTATTCCTGGTAGTGCTACACAGGTAAACGGATAGGCCAAACACCCATTAGAAGGCTCTTGTCAAGAGACAAAACTCCCCCTATCACAACTTTTGACCACTTTTTTCCGTTGCGCTCTGTAAGGCACACTCCCCCCCGACTGGTGGTCTCAGACGCATCCCTGTTTTCGTTCACGTGGTGTCGGCCATGCGGGCGCCGCACCAAACATCCATCAGGATCAAGGCGTCTTGACGTCTCGCCCTTCAGGCCAGACGTCTGCCCCTGGCATGGTCATGCCCCAGAAAACCGTCGGTTCCCTGCCGCGTCCACGCGTGTATCACTCACAAATGACTGGCTCTTTTTTACGTCCAGTTTCAAGATGGCTCACGGCAGAGGCGTCGCCAGACTCAACAAGCAAGTGGGCAGGCCAGATGTCATGGGTTGAGGCAAGGACCAATCAAACGCATGGTTGTGAACCATTTGACCTACCGGTCTCTCACCCCAACCCAAGCGGTGACTCAACCTCCGCCAAAAGCTCGCTCAGCATCAAAGGGCACCAGGTCTCGCATGACATAAAAGCACGCCCTGGCCAGTTTATGGGCCACGGATTTGCGAGCCACCATCAGATGGCTCTTGGTCGCCTTCCGTTGGTAAAATCGTTGTATCTTCGGACTAAAGCGGATGGCAAACTGTGCCGCCTCCATATAGGCCCACTCGAGATACGGATTGCCATTGTTGACATTCCCCTGCCCTTTACGCTTACCATTGCTGAGTTTGGTACTCCGGACACAGCGGCAGTATGAGGCGTAGTTGCCAACCGCAGGAAAGCGACCGATAGGACCCGTTTCAAGCACGATCGTCTGGGCCAATATCTCGCCGATGCCATTGACGCTTAACAGCTGCTCGTAAGCCGGCGCGTGTTTGAGATGCTTCCTGACGGCTTGTTCCAGAGTTTTGATCTGTTGCCTCAGG
>CAJIAL010000719.1_pt1 | contig 16370 bp, 11 predicted proteins | sample 9199091 | NCBI WGS metagenome assembly CAJIAL01 (sample SAMEA7708270, study PRJEB35096) | sediment metagenome | biome: marine neritic benthic zone biome [ENVO:01000025]; feature: sediment [ENVO:00002007]; material: shallow marine sediment [ENVO:03000034] sea grass bed [ENVO_01000059] ... | reverse complement strand
TCAGACTGAGGGCTTGCAGATCTTTGAGCTGCAGCCGCGTAGCATCACCGGTAGACATACAGATGTTTCCTCTGATGGATGAGTCTAGAGATAGAAGTGACGTACAACATGAGAGGGCACTCAGCCTTTCGGTAACCCGAGGACGCGCTCCCCAATGATGTTCTTTTGAATTTCCGAGGTGCCGGAGTAGATGGTACCAGCGCGGCTACGCAGGAAATTGTACTGCCAATCCCCTTGGATCGCATACTTCGAGTCGTGCATGAGTTGGGCATAAGGGCCTTGGAGCTCCATACCAACTTCCTGCATCCACTTGTCCAATTCACTCCAATAGAGCTTGGCCAACGAGGATTCAGGACCGGGAGGTTGGCCACGAAGCTGCGTGGTAATGCCCCGGTAGAGGTTGAGGAGCATGACTTCGATGCGAATGTGGGCTTGGGCCAACTTTTGCCGCAGTAACGGGTCGTCGGACAGTGTATGACCGTTCCGACGGGTCGTGCGTGCGTACTCGATCATCGCTTGCAGATTCTGTTGCATCCGCACTTGCGTGGAGAGCGTCGAGATGCCGCGCTCATAGGTGAGCGTCGTCATGGCAGTGCGCCACCCCTCATTGACTTCGCCGACGACGTTTTCACGGGGAACCCGGACATTATCGAAAAACGTTTCGTTAAACTCCGCATGCCCGGTAATCTGTTGGAGCGGCCGTACCGTAATACCCGGCGTGTGCATATCGACGAGTAGAAACGTAATGCCTTTATGTTTTGGCGCATCAGAGTCCGTCCGGACGAGGAGAATACACCAATCGGCGTACTGCCCGAGACTCGTCCAAATTTTTTGTCCGTTGACGACAAACTCATCACCGTCCAGGACCGCTTTGGTTTGGAGGGATGCTAAGTCGGAGCCCGAGTTGGGTTCCGAGAAACCTTGGCACCAAATTTCATCGGCATTGAGAATTTTCGGAATGTAGCGTTTTTTCTGCTCCTCGGTGCCGTGCTCGATGAGCGTGGGGCCGACAATACTAATTCCGAGACCATTGGCCGGCTGCGGTGCCCGCGCTCGTGTCGTTTCTTGTGCGTAAATGGCTTGCTGGATCAGCGTCGCGCCTTGCCCACCGTACTCCTTGGGCCAGTGAATGCCCACCCAGCCACCTTCATGCAATTTCCGTTGCCAGGCACGCCGGTAGTCGAAGGCCGCATCCTGCTCGTACGGCGATGCTTCAGTTGGCATATTGTCTTCTAGCCACGTACGCAGACGTAGCCGATACGCTTCATCCTCGGGGGAAAATTTCAGATCCATGCGTTGCTCCTGCCTAAATCAGACAACAACAGATCGGCCTACGACACTCACGGAATGCTGACAAGTGCGTTGTACATCTATATAACACTGCTAGCATGATGTGAGCCCAATGCAGCCCGTACATACGAGAGACGATGAGAAGAGACCAAGCTCATGGTGTGTGCAGAACGCTATCGAGCATCTCCGGAAAATCGGCGTATCACCCTAGCATGTTTTCCTCCGGCCTGCAATCCTGACTTTTCGCCGAGCGATTGGGCCAGGAAACCCGCATAAACTGTGGGTTTCTTTGCTTGACTCTGTCTACGAACTGGGCTACAAGAGCGCATGTTCCTTTGTGGATGAGTGGAGGATATTATGCAGGTCGAAGAGAAGTTACATGTCTTAGGGCTTTCGCTTCCAGAGCCTCCGACAGCCGTTGGCAATTATATCGGTGCGGTGCAAGTGGACAACCTGTTGTTTGTGTCCGGCCATGGCCCGCGCCGTCACGGCGATTTTGACCTCGTTGCCGGGAAAGTCGGCCGTGATCTCACGACCGCACAGGCTTACGACGTTGACAAAATGGTTATGGTGAATTGCTTGGCCTCCGTCAAGCGCGAGCTCGGAGACCTCGACCGCGTCAAACGGATTGTGAAACTGTTTGGCATGGTGAACTGCACGGAAGACTTCACCGAACAGCCACAAGTCATTAATGGCGCTTCCGACTTGCTTGTGGAGTTGTATGGTGAGGCCGGGCGCCATGCCCGTTCAGCTGTGGGTATGCAGCAGTTACCAATGGATATTCCGGTCGAGATTGAAATGATTGTCGAAGTCGAAGCGTAGAACTCGTCCAGGCTGGCGGCGCTGCATCTGAAAATATATTCCCGCCGGCCTGAACGAGGAGCTGATGCGCTCGGTGTCGCCTCTTGGGATGATACGAATGGGTGCACCCAGCGTCGGGTTGTAAGCAATCGAGACGTGTTACAGAACGAGTGGATGAGACGTCTTTGGTGTACGTGGTTTCTGCCGATACGTGCGGTGAAATAACCCGTACGACAGTGTTTCGTGAGTGGAGAAGTTGACAGGCATGAATGCACCACAAATCATCTTCCAGCCTCAGCGTGTATATGTCGCCTCATCGTACATGGGACGTGTGGGGAAGTATGACGGCAAACATCTTGACGATTTGACGTTCTTAGAATTGGCGGAACAAGTCGGCCAAATTTTCGACCAGAGTTCCATCCGTCGCGAAGATATTGAGGCGGTGGTTGTCGGCAGTCAAAACCCTTTTGCATTTAATCATTTAGATAATGTCGCGGCGAAAATTACGGGTTTACTCGGGATTAGCGGCGCGAAGTCGGTGCTCATTGATACGGCGTCGAGCTCGGGCGCAAGTGCGTTTGAAAATGCCTATTTGGAAGTCGCGTCGGGGCGGTACGACCGGGTGTTGACGATCGGTATCCAAAAAATGTCTGATGCGCGGACCAATGAGGCAACAAAAATCATCGCGGGTGTGATTGATACGGAAGAAGCAGAATATGGATTGACGATGCCTGCCTGTGGCGCCTTGGTGGCAAAGAGCTTGATGCATGAGTTTAAACTCAGCGAGCAGCAATGGGTTGATCTTGCGGCGCGTTGGGCGGAACGGGCCTATCGTTTTGCCGAAGGACGCCCCGAGGCGCATCGCAACACGCCCATGCCTGTTGAAATGTATAAGGAGGAAATGGCCAGCGGCCGTAATTGGCTCTACTATGATCCGTTGCGGTCCTATGATTGCTGTCCGATGTCTGATGGCGTTGCCGCGTGTATTCTGACCACAGAGCCTCAAGCGGTGCAGGTGGTGGGTGTCGGGTCGGCAACGGATCTGCCGACTATCGCTGACCGCCGGCAGTTTGGCAGTTTTCCGGCGACAGTCATTGCAGCACGGTATGCCTACGGCATGGCAGGTCTCCCGGATATTCGTGCGATGGAGTCGAAGCTGTGCGTCAACATGCATGATCCGTTCAGTAGCTTCGGACCGGTGAACCTAGCCGATCTGGGCCTGGTCGACCATGATGAGGCGTTGGAAGCCTTACTGCATGATGAGATCACCGGGCCGGAAGGCCGCTTTCCGACCAATCTCAGCGGTGGGCTGTTAGCGCGCGGCCATCCACTGGGAGCGACAGGGATGGTGCAGGTAGTGGAGAACCACCGTATGCTCCTGGAAACTCCGCGGTATTGTATGGCGTTGGCACACTCCATCGGTGGACCAATCAACAACAATGTGGTGACCTTGCTCGAAAAAACTGACCATTATGAGCAGCGTTCGCATTGGCCGTTTAAGCCGATCGCTCTGCCCAAACTGGCAACCCAGAAGCCGAAGGGGGTTGCGCTCGAAACAGTCTTTGGCGATCGCGATTGGGTGAAGGCCCGCTTTGCCTGTGCCACAACACGCTTTAGTCGTGATGGTGAACCGCTAAATAGTATTGTGTTGCTGGAGGACGTCAACAGTCATAAGGAGTATGAATTTCTCATTGGCACGGGACCAGGCCAGTACGACATGATCCAGCGTATGCGTCCGGGACAAGAGATCCGTCTGGGTCGGATTGATGGCGGGCTTACGCTGGATGAAGTACCGATTCAGCGCCTCTATCGGAAGACGATGGAAGGGATTGTGGAGATTGCCGATTCTGCCTGGCACTTGTTGGTCAAGCGGCGTCCGCGTGCCACGGTGTCGTCTGAACAATAAGGGGTTGGAAAAATCGGCGGGCAGAAAGGCGGATGCATGACCCAGCGGGAACAAGCCCTCGCCCGTGAAATTGGTTTAACACTTCAGCGTCTCCGCCGGGAAAGCGGCTGGACCCAAAAGCGTTTAGCCCAACAGGTGGTGGGTGGTATGGACGCCACATATATCGGAAAAATCGAACGTGGCGATCAATTACCATCGCTGAAAGTTTTGGTGCGACTCAGTGAAACGCTCGGTGTGTCGGTCAGCGATTTTTTCTATCCACCTGCTCACGGGCAAGCAGAAGACGGCTCAGCCGTCCTTCACGTCGAGCCGGTTTTACAAGCGTTGCGCAATCGGGGGGTTGACGGCATCGCGCTCGTGCGTGCTCTCCTTGATGTCATAGGTCAGCATGTGCTCGTGACACCGCCACGGCGGGTCGGAAGCAACGAACCGCCGCAAGCCGTGCGTGTCGAAGGACGCACCGTCATTCCTCTGCCGCAGGGACAACGAGAGGAAGGTTGAATCCTGCTGGTATCTTTCACCGCTTCGCCCTGATCTTCTCCACCTGTACTGCACAGAACTTAAACTCGGGAATCTTGCCATACGGATCGAGAGCATCGATCGTGAGCAGGTTTGCTGCGGCTTCCTTGAAGTGAAAGGGTAAAAACACGCTGCCGCGTGCCGGCTTATGCGATGGTGTCACCTTCACCCTGACCTCGCCGCGCCGCGAGTGCAATCGCACAAACTCGCCGGGTTCAATGTGGAGTGCTGCCATATCTTCCGGTGTCATTTCGAGTAACGCTTCTGGCGCGATTGCATTTAATGCCTTGGCACGGCGCGTCATCGTGCCGGTGTGCCAGTGTTGTAAGACCCGTCCGGTGTTCAGTACAAAGGGATAGGCTTCATCAGGCAACTCATGGGCGGGGGCAAACTCGGCAGGGGAGAATTTGCCTTTCCCGCGCGGAAAGTCGTCGGTAAAACGGATCGGCACACCGGGGTGATCCGGCTCGGGACATGGCCACGGGATGCCTTCGTGTTGCAGCCGGGCATACGTAATACCTCCAAAGACCGGGGTGAGCGAGACGATTTCGCGCCAGATGTCTTCTTCTGAGGTATAGGGCATCGGATAGCCCATGCGATTGGCTAAGTCGGCAATGATATGCCAGTCAATCCGCGCTTGCCCCGGCGGTTCAATGGCTTTCCGTGCCATTTGGACGCGGGAGTCAGTATTGGTGTACGTCCCGCTCTTCTCGGGGAAGCTCGTGCCCGGCAGCACAATATCAGCATACGCCGCTGTTTCGGTAAGGAAAATGTCCTGCACCACCAAAAAATCCATGGCGGCGAGGCTTTTCTTGACCTTGTTGATGTTCGGATCGCTCAGAAAGGGGTTTTCACCCATCATGAGCATGCCCTTGATGTTTCCCTCCAACACTTCCGCCATAATTTCCACCACGGTGAGCCCCGGTTCGGGATCAAGTTCCACGCCCCACGCCTGCTCGAACTTCTGGCGTATCTCCGAGTCGGTGACGCTCTGGTAGCCGGTATACACCATGGGAATAAGACCGACGTCCGAGGCGCCCTGGACATTGTTCTGGCCACGCAAGGGGTGTAAGCCGGTCCCTGGCCGCCCAATGTTGCCGGTGAGCAACGCCAAGTTGATCAGACAGCGGGAGTTATCAGTCCCGGTAGTATGCTGCGAAATGCCCATGCCCCAGAAAATCATGGCGCGTTCGGCTCGGCCATAGGCTCGGGCCACATCAACCAACTGCTGCTCGGCAATACCGGTCAAACGTGAAACCACACGCGGCGTGTACGCCTGGACAGTCTCGCGCAGTCGATCGAAGTCTTCCGTACGGTCCTCGATAAATTGGGCATCGTACAGTTCTTCCCGCATGATAACGTGCATGAGCCCGTTCAGGAATGCTACGTCTGTTCCTGGATGAAAGCGCACATAGTAGTCGGCATGATCGGCCATCTCCGGGCGACGCGGATCAGCAACGATAAGCGTTGTTCCAGCCTTGGCGGCTTGTTTCATGAAGGTTGCCGCGACCGGATGGTTATGGGTCGTGTTTGAGCCGATGATGAAGATCGCATCGGTCTCCAAACAATCGGAGAAGGGGTTGGACACCGAACCGCCGCCGATTTGCTCCATGAGCGCCGCCACCGAGGAGGCATGGCACAGCCGCGTGCAGTGATCCACGTTGTTGGTGCCAAAGACGGCACGAATCAGTTTCTGGAACAGATAGTTGTCTTCGTTCGAGCACTTCGCCGAGCCAAAACCCGCCAGCGCCTGCCCGCCGAACTGGTGCTTGATAACCAGAAAGCGCTGCGCGGCGAGATCCAGAGCTTCGTCCCAGGTCGCTTCCCGAAACGCCTCGCGCGGATCGGCAATCCCGTCGACGGCTTTTGGCGTGTATTCCGGCTTACGAATCAACGGTACCGTCAGGCGCTCTTGATGATGCGAGTAATCAAAACCGTAGCGCCCTTTGACACACAAACGCCCATGGTTGACCGGACTTTCCCGGCCAGAGACTTGCACGATCGTATTGGCGCTGTGGTCAACACTATAGGTAATGCTGCACCCCACACCGCAATAGGGACAGAGGGAATCCACCTGCTGTAATGGGGTGTCAGAGCGCACCGGCAACGTGAGTGTTTTGTCGGTGAGGGCGCCTGTAGGGCACGCAGCCATACATTCCCCACACGAGACGCAGGTCGACTCACCCATGGGCTGATCGTCGTCAAAGACAATACGTGCCGTATAGCCTTTCCCCCCCCGGCCGATCACCTCGTTGTTTTGCACATCGTCGCAGGCACGAATACAGCGGTCGCACATGATACAGGCATTGTGGTCAACCTGAATGACTTCGGATGACAGATCCTGGCCATTGTCGAACGGTCGTGCGGGAAAACGTGGTGCCGTGATGCCTGCGTTCTGCGCCAGGTCAAAGAGCAGGTTGGGCTTGCCGGCGTGACCGGTGGTCGTATTACCGTCGTGTTGTGGATAGTCCGACATCAACAGCTCAACGAGCACATCACGCGACCGCTTGACCTTGTCGCTCTGAGTGTGCACGATCATACCGTCTTCTGCTTGGCGAATGCACGCTGCTGGCAGAACGCGGGCGCCTTCGACTTCCACGACGCAGACGCGGCATACGGCCACAGGCGGCAAATGTGGAGAGTGACACAGTACTGGGACATCAATCCCTGCACGTTGCGCTGCGTCATAGAGTGTCGTGCCGGACGGAACCGTAACCTGGGTGCCATCAATGGTGACCGTGAGCATAGGAGATACGGCGGCTTCAGACATGAGCTACCTCGTGATGTAGCGGAGAATATCGTCTTTGAAATACTTGATGACCGAGAGAATCGGATTGGGCGCGGCTTGCCCCAAGCCGCAGATCGACGTGAGGGCCATGGTGTCGGACAGTTCTTCGATCAGCGCCACATCAGCCTGCGAGCCTTGGCCCTGAAGAATCCCTTCGAGCAGTGTGACGATTTTTTCCGTGCCGACACGACACGGGACGCATTTCCCGCAGGATTCGTTGCGGAAGAAGCGCACGACATTCAGAGCAAGATCGAGCATGCATGTGCCTTCCGCCACAGCAACCACGGCGCCTGAGCCGAGCATCGAGCCGGCTTCCGCCAAAGCTCGGAAGTCAAGAGGGATATCGACCATATTGGCTGGTAAGAAGCCCGACGACGCTCCGCCGGGAGCAAACGCTTTGAGTGCGCGACCATGCCGCATACCGCCCGCGCGTTCGAACAACAGCTCCCGTACCGTCATTCCCAACGGCACTTCATACACGCCAGGGCGCTTGACGTGTCCGCTGACCGCAAGAAATTTGAGCCCGCTGGCACCATTGGTTCCCTGGGCCGCCCACCAGTGGCCGCCGTTGAGTACGATACTAGGTACCATAGCAAAGGTTTCAACATTGTTAATCAGCGTTGGGTGGCCGAACAGGCCGTGCGTGCCGGGGAAGGGCGGTTTGTTGCGTGGCTCGGCGCGTTTGTCTTCCAATGCTTCGAGCAGTGCGGTTTCTTCGCCACAAATGTAACCGCCTGGACTCTCGAAAATCGCAAACTCCACACTGCGGGTCGAACCCATCATGTGGGTGCCGAGTATGCCCTCGGCTTGCCGGCGCCGTAGCGCTTTCTGCAAGATATCGCGTTCGCGGGCATATTCGTGTCGAATGTAGACGATCGCTTTCTGCGCGCCGACAGCCAGAGCGGCAAGCGCCATGCCTTCGAGCACGAGATCAGGAAACGTTTGCAGGATAAACCGGTCTTTTGCCGTCCCGGGTTCACTTTCATCAGCGTTGCAAATCACATATTTCACATCGCTCACGGTATTGCGAACGAGCTCCCACTTGACGCCTGTGGGAAATCCGGCGCCACCCATCCCACGTAAGCCGCTCTGCTTCAGCTCGTCGATGCGTGCGGCAACGTTGCCATCCTGGAGTAAGCGGCGTAAGGCTTCATAGGACGACGGGCCGTCGTATGGGTTGCATGTGAACGAGGTCTTTGGTTGCACGCGGCGCTGTTGGCGCAGGGTTTTCCCGCTGGCGATGGTATCAAGTAAGGCGGTGATCCGCTGCGCCTTGACCTCGGTGTAGGGGCGATCGTTGACAGCAATGGCCGGCGCACGGTCACACTGACCGAGGCACGCTGTCGGGACGACCTCGACATCGGCGAGCGGGCAGGCGTCTGCCACGGTTTGGGCCATGGCAAACAAATCCGTCGCACCGCGCAGATGACACGAAAAATCACGGCAGACTTGGATCGCAATAGCTGGGGGTGGCTGGAGCCGAAAATGCGGGTAAAAACTCGCCACCCCGTACAGGCGATACAGTGGGACATTCATGCGGCGAGAGAGGACGTGGAGTTCGTCTGCAGGCAGATAGCCATGTTGGTGTTGGACCGCGTGGAGTTCGTGAATAATCATGCAACGGCCATCCTTCTTGTGCCATGGCTCAACGTCCTGGTGATTCTGCCTTACCTTACCGTGCTTCATCGGGAGCGTCAACTCCCGATAAACGGCCCGTCACACGTGCTCGCAGGCCCGTTTGACATGGCTTTCGGCAACGCCATACAATAGTCCATCATTCTCGTGGAGGAACCGCATGTGACGCACGAACCGCCCTCACAGATCACCGGAGTCATCCTGGCTGGTGGGCAGAGCCGCCGGATGGGGGAAAACAAAGCCCTGATGTCGCTGGGAGGTATGCGCCTTATCGACCGTGTGGTACAGGTCATGCGGGAAGTGTGTCCGCAGCTCCTACTCGTCACGAATAGTCCGGATGTTTACGCCGGCCTGGGGCTGCCCATGGTTGGTGATGTCTGGCCGGACAAGGGATCACTTGGCGGGATTTATAGCGCGCTGTATCATGCCAAGACACCATACTGCCTGGTTGTCGCGTGTGACATGCCGTTTTTAAACGCTGAGGTCTTACGCTATTTGGTAGCGCAAAAGGCGGACTATGATGTTGTGATACCGGACGTGGCGGGTGAACAGCAGCCGCTCCATGCCGTATATAGCCAGGCGTGCAGCACCCCCATTGCGCACCGGCTCGAAGCGCATCGCTTAAAGATTACGGGATTTTTTCCTGAGGTACGAGTCCGTACTGTTACTGCCGACGAACTGCGGCCTTTTGACCCTGCCCTCCGTGCTTTTCAGAATCTGAATACACCCGAAGAGTTCCACGCGGCCGACCAAGATGTGCCCGCTTAATTCACCCGTGACAGATATTTCCCCTCCGTCGTATCGACACGGACGACATCCCCTTCTGCAACAAACTGAGGCACGTGTACGACGAGGCCGGTTTCCACTGTTGCCGGTTTCATCGAGGCTGTAGCCGTGGCGCCACGCAAGCTCGGCTCGGTTTCCAGCACCCGGAGATCGACGGTTGTTGGCAGGCTCACACCGATGGGATTCCCTTCGAACATGTCAACGGTTGCGTGGGTATTAGTGACGAGATAGGGAAGAATTTCCTCCAAGAGTTCCGCGCTGAGATGGATTTGCTCATAGGTCTCCGGATGCATGAAGATGTACTGATCACCATCGGCGTAGAGATATTCCATCTCCTGGGATTCGACCGTCGCACGTTCAACGCGCTCCGTGGAGCGAAACCGGTGGTCCACTTTGGAACCGGACTGTATATTGCGCAGCGTTGTCTGCATGATACCGCGCTTGTTACCCGGCGTGATATGCTGGGTGGTCATCACGCGGAAGAGGTTGCCGTCCATCTGGATGATCATACCTACGCGCAATTGTGTTGCCGAAATCTGCATGGTCAAAGTCTCCTGTGCGGGCGCGATCCGGATGCGTTCACCCTTGGTCTACCGCGCTTTCTGTAAGCGTGCTATTGGTAAAACGAATGTACTGTCGGTCAACCAGTGCGATGTACGACGCGGCTTCACGAGGTACGAGGACGTAAGGCGACTCCTCCGTATCCGGGCGTTCGACGATGGCCAGGTCACCTGCCTCTAAACGCGCTGCCGCGTGTCCTGACACATAGATGTGGGCAATAGTGTTCTGCCGGGTTTGAAAGTGCCAGCGTTCCGTCCCCTGCGTTTCTTCGGTGGTGTACCAATAATCAATAATATGCTGAATGCGGAGGCGCTGTTCCCTGGCCTCTAGGGCGGCGCGTTGTTCCGCGGCGCGTTGCTGGTCGGCGCTACGTTGGGCTTCCATACGGGCCGCATGTGCCTGCTGTTGCTGGACCAGTGTCGTGTCCTCGACGTGACCTTTTTTGTGGCGTTTCCGTTCCCGCCGTTTCTCCTGTTCGACCTGGTGTTTCTGCTTTTTTGTGGCCACGCCGGCTTTTAAGAGTTGGTCGCGCAAGCTTGGCATGCCTTGACTCCCCACAATACGCAGTGTTGATAGTTGCTCATTGGATGCGTACATCCTAGCAAGCTCGTGCGGGATCGACAAGTCTGAGAATCGGCTGCAACGACGACGCGCTGCTTAGCCAATCACGGCGAGGGCAAGACGGTCACGCCAGCGCGTCCGCATCGCCTGCACGAGAGCCTGATGCTCAGGTTGGCGCAAATCAGGGTCTGTTTCAAGGAGGACGAAGGCGGCCCGGCGGGCTTGCTCGAGCCACATTCCATGGTGCACCAAACTGCCCAGGCGGAGTTCCGGGAGGCCCGCTTGCTTGGTGCCAAGGAGTTCGCCCGGACCGCGAATCAGCAAATCCTGTTCGGCCACGTAAAATCCGTCAGTGCTGTCTTGCATGACGTGTAACCGCTGGCGCCCCTCCTTGCTCAACTTGTCCCCGGCAACGAGGAAGCACTGTGCTTGGGCGCTACCACGCCCGACACGCCCGCGAAGTTGGTGCAGTTGTGCCAGGCCGAAGCGCTCGGCGTTTTCGATCACCATCACGGTAGCGTTTGGCACATCGACCCCCACTTCAATCACGGTAGTGCAGACTAAGATATCAATCTCACCATGCGTAAAGGCATGCATGATGGCTTCTTTTTCGTCGCTAGCGAGGCGGCCGTGCAGGAGGCCAACGCGGTATGCCGGAAAGACATCGTGCTGGAGATGCTCAGCCATGGCGACAGCAGCATTGAGATCGAGGCTGGCCGATTCTTCGATCAACGGATAGACGATATACACTTGCTGCTTCTTGCGCACGTTGCGGTGCACGGCGTTGTATGCTTGCTCGCGTCGGGAGGCATTGAGCACCTTGGTGCGAACCGGCAAACGTCCGGGGGGTAGCTCGTTAATAACCGACAGATCGAGATCGCCATAGAGCGTCATCGAGAGTGTCCGGGGTATTGGCGTTGCGGTCATGACGAGCACATCGGGTGTCAGGCCTTTCTCGCGTAAGCGCGCCCGCTGCATGACGCCGAAGCGATGCTGTTCATCGACAACGATGATCCCTAGCTGCTGAAATTGCACCTCATCGTACAGCAGGGCATGCGTGCCGACGATGAGCGCTGCCTCACCCTGCGCGATGCGTTCGAGGCGTTGGCGGCGAGCCTTGCCCTTGACCGCTCCGGTGAGCAGCACCACTGGCAGGTTGAGCGGTTGCACGAGCTGCTGCAAGGTGGTGAGGTGTTGTTCGGCCAGGATTTCCGTGGGAGCCATGAGGGCCGCTTGATACCCATTAGACACGGCCATGAGCATAGCCAAGAGGGCCACAACCGTTTTGCCACTGCCGACATCGCCTTGGATGAGACGATTCATGGGATGTGGCAGCTGCATGTCGTCCAAGATTTCGAACAAGACCCGGTGTTGCGCCGCAGTGAGGTGAAACGGTAACTGATGCAACAACGCTTCGCCCAGGTGATTCGGTTGGTGGTATGACGTGGTGCGCTGCTCATGCTGTGTGGCTTGACGCCGCAGCGCGAGCCCAAGTTCGAGCAGGAAGAATTCTTCAAAGATAAGTCGTTGATGAAAGGGTGTGTCGTGTGTGTCGAGGCGTGCCTGGTCGAGATGAGCGTCAGGAAAGTGGACTTGCCGCAGTGCGTCCTGCAAGCTGGGAAAGTTCTGCGCCTGCCGTACCGACGCCGGGAGTGTATCGTGGAGTGCGGCAACGTAGGTATCGATGACCGTCTTCATCAACGTGCGTAAGGTTTTTTGGTGCAGACCCGCCGTCAATGGATAGATAGGCACTAAGCGGCCGAAATGGATGGGATCGGTCTCGACATCGTCAAGCACCTCCAGATCCGGGTGCACGACTTCACGTGCGGCGGTGTAGCTGTTGAGTGTGACTATGCCGCTCCCTACCACGCGTGTTCCAATGGGGAAGCGATCTTGCAGGGCTTTCCCGCGTATACGGAACCACTTACACGTGAGCCGGCCACTGTCGTCGTGCAGGAGCAGGGCGAAAAAGGGGCGGCCACGGCGACTGGGATTGGCCTGGAAGTCCACGACGCTGCCGTAAAAGGTTTGCCGTTGGCCTACCTGTAACATGCCAAGCGGCGTTGGGGATCGGCGGTCTTCATAACGCAGCGGCAGATGCCAGAGGAGGTCTTGGACCGTGTGCAGATGCAATTTGGCGAGCAGGGCGGCGCGTTTGGGGCCCACGCCCCGCACAAATTGCACCTCCTGGGTCCAGATGTCGGGGGATGCTGGAGAAGCCGACTGCACAAGCTGACGAGCCGCCGGAGATGTGGTGGGCTCCGATGTTCCAGCTGCGTGCAGGTGGGTTAGGAGTGTCTGTGCCTGGTGTAGTCGTGCGTGTTTTTGCGCTAATGGGAGGGCGTCAAAGCCTTGCAGAGTCTGCGCGAATTGTTGCAGGAGCGACGAGAATGTCGGCGAGAGTGACAGGGCCTGCAAGGCGTTGATATGATGGCGGGCATAGACTTCGAGGTCGCGGAGTTTCGCAAGGTGCGCCCCCTGCTGGCGCAGGGCATATTGAAACGGCTTCTCCAGGCGCGCTAGGTGAGTCTGGATCGTCGCGTCAACCATGGAGGGTATCCTGACAACAGCTTGAAAGTAGTGCTTCGTGATTTTTTTCAGGCAGGGCGAAAGCGTGAGCGTTCTGCCACATGATATTCTTGCAGCAGCACGGGGAATATGCTAGCCTTACCCCTCGTTTCCGCCCGACTATAATTATGAGACACATTCTGTAGCAGCAAGGCGGAGCCAACGTGCCGCGTTCCTTGCTGGAGGGAAGGAATAGATTATGGCCAAGCGCTGTGAGATGTGTGGTAAAGGGCCGCGATACGGTAACAACGTCAGTCACGCCCACAACATTACGAAGCGTCGGTGGAATCCAAATATTCAGCGGATGCGCGTCCAGACTGCAGGCGGGGCGAAGCGGATGCGGGTCTGCACTCGGTGTTTGCGTTCGGGCAAGGTTCAGAAAGCCGTATAATCCTCATACCGGCCATTTATCACGTCGCCCAATAGTGACGCGCTCGACCGAGAGCACCCCTCGCAAGCCCTCGACACGCCGGGTAATCTCCTTCAGATGCGTGATATCTCGGATGTCTACAGTGAGGTCGAGATGTGCCTTCTTTTCCTGCGTTGTGGTGATGGTTGCTCGGCTGATATTCCCATTACACTCTGCAATAGCGGCGCTGACCCCCGCTAATACCCCTTGCTGGTCGTGGGCCAGGACCAGGAGGCGTACGGGATGCGTCGTTTCCTGACGGACGTCCCACTCGACCGGCACTCGTCTTTCCTCGGCATCGTATTCTAACTTCTCCGCACTGAGACAATCGGCCGTATGCACGGTCACACCGCGCCCGCGCGTGACATAGCCCGTGATGCTGTCACCCGGCAAAGGGTGGCAACACTTTGCAAAGCGCACGAGAATATCATCGAGACCATGGACCTTGACACCGCCTTCACGCGGGCGATGCGGGCTAGCCGCTGGCGGTTTCCGTTGTTTCTTCCGCTCTTCAACCACATCGGAGGGGAGGAGTCGGTGCGCGATTTGCACCGCCGATACGCGCCCGTACCCAACGGCAGCAAGGAGGTCATCAGCAGTTTGAAAGCTGAGAGCCGAGGCAATATTTTCAAACATCTCGGTTTTGAGATAGACATGCGGATTCGGCACATATTTCTGCAGTTCACGTTCGCAGAGTTCACGCCCCATCGCCACGCTGCGTTCTTTTTGCTCCGCTTTCAACCCGGCTTTGATTTTGGTCCGCGCGCGTGAGGTGACGACCCATCGCAGCCAGTCGCGGCTCGGGACATGCGCCGGGGAGGTCCGAATCTCTACCGTATCCCCATTACGCAACTGATAACGGAGTGGCACGATGCGTCCGTTCACCTTGGCACCGACGCATTGTTCCCCGATGTCGGTGTGGATGGCATAGGCAAAGTCGATAGGTGTGGCGCCGCGCGGGAAAGCCCGGACATCCCCGCGTGGTGTGAAGACGTAGACTTCCTCGGGAAACATGTCGACTTTGACCGTTTCCATGAACTCGATCGGGTCTTTGAGATCTTGCTGCCATTCCAACAAGTGGCGCAGCCAGACAAAGCGGCCGTCGTGTTCATTTGGCGGGGTATTTTCTTTATAACGCCAATGCGCTGCGATGCCTTCCTCTGCCGTGCGATGCATATCCTCCGTACGGATCTGCAGTTCGAGCCGTTCGCCTTCCGGCCCAACAACCGTCGTGTGGAGGGATTGATACATGTTGGGTTTTGGAAGCGCAATATAATCCTTGAAGCGTCCTGGAATCGGTTTCCACAGCGCATGGATCGTTCCCAAAATCGCATAACAATCGCGAATCGTGTCTGTGATCACCCGCATAGCCAGGATGTCGTAAATTTCTTCAAACGACAACTGCTGCCGCTGCATTTTCTGGTAGATGCTATATAAATTTTTGATACGCCCCGACAGGTGGCAAGGCACCTGCATATCGGCGATGGCCCCGGCAATGACATCCTGGGCACGGGTCAGATAGGCTTCGCGGGCTTCTTGCTCACTCGCGAGTTTCTGCACAATGTCGGTATAGGCCCGTGGATGGAGATAGCGGAAGGCCAAGTCTTCTAACTCGGCTTTCATCCATGAGATGCCCAGCCGGTTGGCCAGTGGCGCATAGATATCTAGCGTTTCCTGCGCAATGGAGCGTTGCTTCTCTTCTACCAGGTGTTCGAGCGTACGCAGATTGTGTAAGCGGTCGGCAAGCTTGACCAAGATGACCCGGATGTCCTTGGCCATGGCCACGACCATTTTCCGGAAGCTCTCGGCTTGGCGCTCTTCACGGCTGGCAAACTCGAGTTTGCCGAGCTTGGTGACGCCGACGACGAGGGCACTGACTTCTTGCCCAAAGGACTCGGCGATTTGGGTTTCCGTCACACCGGTGTCTTCGATGGTGTCATGGAGCAGCGCGCTCGCGATCGTCATGGAATCCATACTCAGTTGGGTCAAAATGGAGGCAACAGCGAGGGGATGAGTGACGTAAGGAATGCCTGAACGGCGCTTCTGTTCTTTATGCGCTTCCGCTGAGAAAGCGTATGCCCGTTGAATCAGGTCAAGATCAGCTTTCGGATTGTACTGCTCAACGGCAGTGACAACCTCAGTGATAGATGTCATAGCACCAGAGTTGTCTTTCGGGTAGTGATGGTAGTTTTTCTAGAAAAAACAGATGCTTATATAAAGGAACTATACTTGTGGTATGTCGCAAAGTCAAGCAGGGAGCCGTAGGAAAAATCTCCGAGGGACCTAGCAGAACACATCAGACGATCCCCGGGCAGATTCTCAGGTGGGATGTCGACTTGAACTTCGCTCCGCCCTGTCATACAATTACTTGAATTTACTCCTATTGTGTTACAAAGTAACACGCTTGTCATACCTGTCACATTCCCCGGATAAACTGCTCCGAAGTACCAAGAGCACATCAACACAATGAGGAAGCTAGTGGGACGAGCCATGTGGCGACAACGGAGAGGGCGACCGTATGGGATCGCATGCTGTGTTATGCTGTG